>Ga0209337_1003848_pt1 | contig 10513 bp, 25 predicted proteins | sample LinPmetageLP53_FD_184044 | JGI IMG/M metagenome (GOLD analysis project Ga0209337, IMG submission 184044) | Marine viral communities from the Pacific Ocean - LP-53 (SPAdes) (version 2) | ecosystem: Environmental > Aquatic > Marine > Oceanic | place: Pacific Ocean | collected 2010-02-08 | reverse complement strand
GGCTAACGGGGAAATAGCTTTGGAAAAGATTGTCAGACAAGACAATAACAACGGATATAAAGATGAGTTTGTTTTAATTCTAATATCTATGCCTGTACTATTATTGATATGGTCGGTGTTTTCAGATGATCCAAACATACAACAAAAGATAGATATGTTTTTTGATAAGTTTTCTAATTTACCTTTTTGGTATCAAGGATTATTTATTGGTATATGTTCGGCAATATACGGATTGCGTGGGGCTGATTATTTAAGTAAGAAAAAATGAAAAAGGTAAAGGTGGTATTACACCACCCTGCAAATATTTTTACTTTAGTTGAATCCCTTTTAACCATAACTATTCTTGATGAAGTCGTAGCACAATACCAAGTCTTAGATTATTACCCTACCTTAGAAAGAACTATTAATTTAGAACGCTTAATTAAAGATAACAAAGACAATATCTATGCGGAGAAAGTTAATATAGATTGTTTTTATGAATATCGAGAAATAGAAGATCGAGAACTCTTGGCTAAGAACTTCTCAACCAAGAGCCACGAATTGACGATTAATTAATTATTTTTTGTTGCCAGTAATCTTCTACAAGTTCCCTACCACAAATCCATTTTTCTTCTGTGTAGTCTTGGTGATGATCGTGAGGTCTATATTTTATTTTACATATGCCGCCATCTAATAGATCATTTTTAATCCAATCCATAGCCCACGACCTATCTACAATTTGCTCACCATCTTTTATATATTTGCCATCAATTTTTTCTATATCGTTACTAAAACAATCTAAGACATTTCTATACCAATCTTCAATGATTGTGTCCCTGTCATCTTTCGGTAACTTATTAAATTGATTCATACTTGTTAATTTAATCATTCTATAACTCCCCAAAATCTTCTTTAAACATTTTAATATATAACACCGCTAGGACTACAATAAGTAATCCTAGAGTTGGTAGTATGAAATAATATAATAGTGCTTCCATTATATATCCTCTAAAACCCAAGAATATTTATCGATTAATTCTTGGTCTGTACTTTCAAAATAATTATAAGAAATACCAGCATCTCCTTGATATTTAAGATATGCACATTCTTCTAAAATTTTATTTCTTATTTTTTTTAATAATGGTGCTTTTAGATTTTGCATTATTTTAAGCCTCCTATATGACATTGACTAGTACTCTTAACAGCATAAAACATAAACTTACGTTTATCTAAATCTTGACCGCCTACTCTTGTACTATTGTACAACATAACTAGTGCATTTAAATATGCTTCTTTATAAGTTTTATGTTCTGATCTTAATGATCTATTTTTTGTTTTATAATAAACACAAGTAAAATAGTCTGCATTAGCTACAGTGTCTAAATCTCTTGAATCTAGTTTTCTTTTTTTATTATTTATATACATTTATTACCTCCAAGTAATGTTGTTGTTGATTTAAATTTATAGTGCTAAAAAAAAGTTGTAAACAAAAAAATTAAATAAATATAAAATAATTTTAAAGTATAGAACATTAATAGAACATTAATGCTGTTAATTAAGCTGTTTTATAGCTATTTTAAGGTTAAGTAATACTAGCAGTCTATAAATAAGAAATTGCTCTAATTTAAGAGATATAAGCGTTTAAACGATATTTAGCTATATTAAGCAGGATCTATTTGACTATTAGGGTACATTTCAACTATTTTTCTTATATTTGCGTCTTTAAGAAGCAAATTATTAATTTCTTCCTTTGTATATGTATCGCTAGTTACAGATTGGTGGGCTTTTAGCTTATCATTTAGCATATCATTAAATTCTATTAAATCGTCTAGAGGTATTAAATACACCTTAAAAGGCTGACCACCTTTAGTTTTATATTCTTTAGTGCTAAACTTCTCGGCAAATCTTTTAGTTACTAATAATTCACCTTGCCATATTGGATTGCCGCTTTTATTTCTATACCTACAACTTACTCTCAAACTGTTATCTCGTAGCCTGTAAGTTGCTATGCCTACATACCTTTCACCACCATTCCAAATAGGTCTATCAAGTATTAATTTTTTAGATACCATTTTTTAGTTCCTCCCTTTTCGTTGCTATTTCTGATCTAGTAATTTCACATTCTAACATATGAGCCTCTTTACGACCCCAATTATTCGCATACTCTTTATCGGCTGTATTAATTTTTTCATCTAGATCTTGTAAACGATAATCAGCCTTTGCTAAATGTTCAGCCATTTTATCTGAAGAGCATTTTTTTCTATACTCTACAAATAGTAGGCTCTTTAATCTTTCTCGTTGTCTTAATAAAGATTCAACACCTGTCTTTGATAGCCTTGCGTTAATACAAATATCATAAGACTTACTTTTTAAAATTGTTAATTCGTCCATATAAATTTCCTAGTTGCAAGTGGCAAGTGTGGGGGGAAACTTGGAGGTTCTGAAACACTTACCACTCTATTAGTGTACAATCGAGTAAAAAATTACACTAAATATGTTAATAACCTTGTTGCGATAAAGTTATATTTATATGAGTTGTTATCTTAGTTTTTTCTTCTAAGGGTAACGACACTAGGTTAGGGTGTGCATTAACTACCTTAAATACATCACCATAATTATCAGTTAATTCTTGTATCTTAGATAATTTTTTAGAATTAATATTATTATTAACTGCTTTAGGTTTTAGATTAGTAACATTAGATTTATCATTTTGTTCTAAATCTTTTATTGCTTCTTTTTCAAGTTGCTCTGTATCAAAACCATCATCTAGATCATCTTCAATATCTTCAAGAACTATACCCTCGTTATGTAAAACTTCAACACTAGCTTGATCTATATTTAAATAACCATTTTTTTCGTACCAACTAAACTTAATTTTAGATCCCTCAGTAAGCCATTTAGGTTGTGGTTTTTGATTAAGCCACCAAGTAGTAGTTATATTTGAAAACTTAGGATTCCATTTAGTTAAGTTTTTTATTTCTTCACTAGCTACATCAGGCTTAAGGGCAAAGCCTATACCTTTTTCGTTAGCGTCAAAGACTTTAGTAATTTCACAATTAATTGTCTGCATTTTGTTCTCCTTTCAAGAGAGTTATTATTCGTTGTTGAAAATCCCCACTATCTTTATAGTAGAAAGTATTAGTGTCAGGAAAAGGAAACATATCTAACCAATCTTGCTTGGAATGACACATACTATCTATGCGTTCAATCCACCTTTGATTTTTTAACATTATTTCCCAATCTTCTTCTAATCTTGATTGTGGTATTTCTATATAGTTATACTTCTTATTTGAAGCATATAAAAGAGCAAATTGCCTTTTTTTACCACTTAATCCCCAATAATAGGCTTGTTGCCTAATGTGATTTGTTGCTACTGTATCTAAGCTACTTGGAACTCTAGCTGTACTTTTTAAATCTACTGTAAGATATGGTTCAGTCATATCATCTAAAGCCTTAGATGAGCCTAGTTTAATTCTTGTATAAGTAAAATCACCATAACCTATTGAATAAAATTTAAACCCCTCTAAATGATCTTTAAATACTTCTTGATATATTTGTGGTCTTTTAAGTTGGCGTTCTTCTAAGCAAATAGCAAATTGTTTACCACATTCTAAAGCAAATAATTTAGCTTCATTCGTTTGTCCCTTATATTCTTCCCATTTTTTATCTGTATATTTTAACAAGGTAGCTTCATTAGGATCTCTAGCTAATATAAATCTTGCAATGTGTTCACTAACATTACCTCGTATCATATTATCATTTGCTAATTGTCTTATGTTGAAAATTCTTTTAGCTATTTCTATTTGTGAATTATCTACAAAGCCATTAATACTACCTGCCGAATGACGATAGTTTACATCAGTAAGTATAGACATATTATTCCTCCAATTATTATTAATATTACTTTTTTCCCCCAAGGAGTAAAGTAGTTATTCATCTAATTCACCTAATTCAATAAATAAATCTTGGCAATCTATACAAACCATATCCTCGTTTATTTGATCAATTTTGCAAGGCTCGTCACATTTTTCACAGTATAATACTTTTCTATCTCTAGTCATTTTTATTCCTTTTCAAAAGTTTTTTCCATAATCTTAATTTGTTTCTAAATGATGTTTCTTTATTAACTACATAATTATTTATTTTATCAGGTGGTGCATAATATGTTGTTTTAGGTCTTTGTCCAAATCCTCCTACCATAATTATTTCCAAGTAAGGATACTAAATCCTCTTCCTTTCATACAGTTTTCTATTATTTCTTTTTTAGTGTCTGTTAGTTTAGGCATTAACCATAAAGTCTTAGGTCTAATAACCCAATTAACACTTTTCTTACCTAACTCTAGTAAGTCGTTAGTTTCATCTTCAGCAATAGCAGTACAAGTATATAAATCGTCGTGTTGCCTTTCTGCATTGTGAGCTATGTTGCCACTACCACCTCTACTATCAATAACAGGTGTTGAAGCACAAGCTGTAAGACTAACCATTAAAGCGATTAGGATTAACTTTTTCATAAAAACCTCCATTAATTTCTTTGTTTATTCTTTCATCTAACATTTCTTTAAACAACTTTTTCTTAGTTTTTCCTGTATATTCACTTAATAAATCCATTTGTTTTCTGACTATTTTATGTTCTATAAGATCTAAGTTAATTGAAAAATACTTCCAACCATTTTCTTGCGGTGTTGCTTTTTTTCTATGTTTTTTCATTATAAACTCCTAATAAATTTAGTTATATATTCAAAAAATTTTAAGTATTCTTTAACTGTTCTTTGGTCTTTATCTTGTTCGATCTCATACATAGGATCATAATATACTTTACTTTTCATAATCTGCTCCTGTTCCCTCTATATCAAATTTAGGGAATATAGTTTCTTCCCAAACTAATCTTGCTTCTGTTTCAGTATATGGTTTTAGATTCATTTCTTTCTTTTCGTCATTATTCCAACGATACCATCTTTGAAAGTTTTCTATGTGATTGTCATTAACTCTATATTTAAACTTCTTATGTGTTTTAACTAATCTATCTTCTTCGCTTTTAGTTATCATTATGCCACCTCCCTTTTTTCGTTTGATTGTAAATTTTTTAAAAATGAATATGCTCTTTGTGCTTGTGTACAGGCTTTTAAAAGTAAGTGTGGTTGCTCTTTTAAACCTGTTATCCAATTATTAAGATATTGTGCGTGATTAGCCATAGGTTGTTTAGAAACACCTAACATACCACAAAGGATTGCTGATCCTAACTCTGCGACTAATTCTTCAAACGCATAAGCACTAGTACCAAAACCATTGTTAATATCTCTAGCAAGTCTATCTTTATGACCTGTCCAATGAGTTAGCTCGTGTAATAAAGTTGAATAATAAAAAGTTTCCTTAGGTATATCCCCTTGTGATTGCCAAGTATCTAAAGGCGACATATTAATCATATCTTTACTAGGTACATAAAAACATTTACCTGTTTTATTATGTACTATATGAGCTTCTGTATTTTTAATAAATAAATCAACAGCTTGATCTCTTTGAATTAAATCTAAAGGCATTTCATTTTCATTGTTTTGAAATAATTCAGGTTTAATTTCTTCTAAGTTAGTTTGATCTAAATTAAAAACAGTATACCATTTATTTACAAAGTAATCTTCGTCAGCACCATTACTATCTTTTTTAGAAATGTTGCCACAGAATTTAATCTGTGTACCTTTTTGACCTTTAATAATTTGACCACCTAGTTCTTTAGTCTTTTTAAAAGTAATCCAAGTATTTTGTTTATATTGGTAGTTTTCAAGAAGTAGTATAAATAAATTCATACCGCTATAAGTATTACCTTTTATATTTCTAGGAAATACACCTAAACCATATTTGGAATCACCAGTAAAAGGTTTAAACCATTCTTGATTATTATTTTGCATTAATGCAATAACTTTATTTGCTATTGCAGAAGTTTTTTCTAAATCGTATTTACTCATTGAAACCCCCTCTATTTTGTAAATCATTTATTTCTTTACTTAAACTAATAACTCTTTTTTTAGCAATCTGAATATTCGTTTCAGGTTCACCTTTAGAATTAAAGCCATTAGGAAATACTATTCCTAAATCAATGACTAATTGATAATGTAATTTTTGTTCTTTAAGATTTTTTAAGTATTCTATTTCTTCAATCATTTAATCCTCCAAGATTTGTTAATATGATATATTTAATAGTGTTTATGTATATCTGTAAACTATTTATTGACATTATTTTTTGGCTAATTTAAAGTGTTTTTTAGGGCATAGTTTCTTTTCCTCCAAGTTAAGTCCTTTCTGCTATGCCCTACTTAAAAATGTATAGATCTATTAAACATCTTAATTATATAAGAAAAAAGGCTTGTCTTATAAGTCAACAGTATGAATCACAGGCTTGTCATATAAGAATATTAAGTGATGGTGGTACAGGTTTAAAACCTAGTGATTATTGCGTTTTACCTTTTAATTATTATTATCACAAAATGCAAACAGATATTGGTGAATTAACATTTTATAAAAAATTTAATATCAATCCCTATGAATTTGCTATATTTTATGCAATTAACAGTCCTTGTAAGAAAATTACAAAGGAACATATAGAATACTTAAAGGAAAGGAAAAGTGTTTATGAGAGGTTACATCAAAATAGGTAGAGGGCTTTTATCTCACCCTGCATTACAAAAAAAAGACAGATCATTTTGCGAGATCGGTGCATTTGTTTGGATATTATTAGAAGCAAGTTTTGCAGATCGAAAATATAGAATACAAAATCAAGAAATAGTTTTAAAAAGAGGACAATTATGTTGTTCTATTGGTTATATGGCAAAAGCCTTTAATTGGAATAGATCAAAAGTACAAAGATTTTTAGATAGATTAAAAGAGAATTACACAATTACAACAAATACACCAAGTAATACACCTGCTGATACACCAAATATCATTACTATAACTCATTATGACGACTATCAAGATATGCCAAATGATACATCAAGTGATATGAAACATAATAAATTAACAAATAAAGGTAAAGAATATATAAGCGAATTTAATGATTTATGGAATCAATTAAGGGCTAAAAAAGGCTCTAAGAAGAAAGCTCAAGATAAATATTTAAAGATAAGAAATAAAGTTAAAAGAAGCGATCTTATTGAAAAATATAACGAACTTTGTGATAATACTAAAGACTTTAATTATATTCCACATTTTATTACTTGGCTAAATGGAGAAAGATATCTAGATGAAGATAAACTAACTGCAAAACCATTTGTACAAACACCCGATCAATACTTTAGACAAAAATTTAATAAAGTACCTAAAGGCTATGTTATGGTTGGAAATAGTTGGGACGAAATAGAATATACTAACGGAAAAGATCGAATTACATACAGTTTAAAAGACGGAGAAAAAATATAATAGAAAGTTTTAAACGAATACTGTACACTTTGTATGTGGAAGATTTAAAAAAAGAAGATCGCAGAAATATAAGACCTAAGTTTATTGGTACTAAAGAAGAAAAAGCCAAAGGACAAGGCAAAGTAGTGATGATAAATATGTCTGAATCTTCTTTAGATATATTAAGATCAAAAAAAGTAGTTAATATACAACAATATTATACTGCATTAAGAATACGCAGATTATGGGAAAAAAGTCGTATAGGTAGTTATACTTCTAATTTTAATAAAATAGGCGATATATCAGGTTGGAATGATATGGCTACTGATCGTATTGACGCTATATACAAACTATCTCGTTTACATACTTGGTTAGGTGATAAGGGGTTTGGATTAGTGTATACTGTATGTGTTGAAGATTACACAATTAAAGAAACTGCCGCTATGCACCAAGTTGATAGAGTGTATCTTGGAAAAAGATTTAGAGAAGCGATAGACGAATCACAAAAGTTTTTTGATCAAACTGCTTGACTTTGCATAACGAACAATGCTATAAGTTTATATAATACCATTCGTGTATTTAAACCACTCACAGATAAGGATATATTATGCCAAAAGGTAAGGGAACTTATGGGTCTAAAGTAGGCAGACCAATGAAAAAAAAGAAAAAGAAAAAAAATAAATGATTTATTATGTAGTTTGTAAGCTACATTTATTCTTAACTAAGTATAAATTTAATCTTGAAAATGAAAAAAGACGCAAAGACAGTAATAAAATTACCTGAATTTATTAGATTATCACATTATCGCATTACATTAGAACAAATACCAAGTCAAATTTCAGAAGAATGTGCTGAACAACAAGGCTCGTTCCATTCTCGTACAATGCGAATATACTTAGATCAAGATATTATAGAACAAGGCGGTTCAATAGCTATAGACCTTGTCAAACACGAATTGTTTCACGCAATATTTTACGTCAGACAATTAGATGGTCAAAATGAAGAAAATATTGTAAATGGTATGGCAACACACTATACTGAAATTGAAAAAAATAATCCTGATTATGTAATATGGAAATTAAACAATTTAAATTAATAGATATTAAACCTTATACAAAGAATCCTAGAAAAAAGATTGATATTGAAAAGGTTGCTAACTCTATAAAGGAATTTGGTTGGCAACAGCCTATAGTAGTCGATAAAAACAATATTATTATTGCAGGTCATAGTAGGTATGAAGCGGCAAAAATGCTTAAAGAAGATACTGTACCAGTATTAGTTGCTAACATTTCAGAAGATAAAGCTAAAGGTTATCGCATTGCAGATAATAAAACTAATCAATATTCTGAATGGGATTACGATTTATTACACAATGAATTTCAAGATCTTATAAAAGATAATTTTGAACTTAGTAAATTAGGTTTTAACAACAACGAATTAGATAGTATTTTAAATTGGGATAATACAAATTCAAAATGGTTAGATGCAGATGAAGAATGGCAAGATATGCCTGAATTTAATCACGATAATTTAGCACCACATAGACGACTTATTGTTAATTTTGGCAATACAGATGCAGTAGAAAAATTTTTTAAATTAGTTGGACAAGATTACACTGACAAAACAAAATATATAGATATTCCATTTAGACCAAGACAAGTTTTAAAAGACAAAGGATATGGTACAAAATAATCCACAATTTCCTTTGTATATTCCAAGTAAAGGTCGTGCTGATAGTAGATTAACTGCTAAAGCATTAGATAGTATGAATGTACACTATCAAATAATAATTGAAGAACAAGAATATGATAAGTACGCAGAAGTAATAGATGAAAAAAAATTATTAATTTTAGATAAAACATATCAAGATAATTACAACACTTGCGATAATCTTGGAAAGACAAAAAGCAAGGGACCAGGAGCGGCAAGAAATTTCGCTTGGCAACATTCTATTGATAATGGTTATAATTGGCATTGGGTTATGGACGATAATATAAAATCGTTTATTAGATTTAATAAAAATCAAAGAATTAAATGTTATGATGGTACACCATTTAAAGTAATGGAAGATTTTGTTTTACGATATAAAAATATTGCTATGGCAGGTCCACAATACAGTATGTTTGTAACCGATAGAAATGCAAATAAATTTCCCCCATTTACAGTTAATACTAGAATATATAGTTGTAACTTAATACGCAATGATATGCCTTTTAAATGGCGTGGTAGATATAACGAAGATACAGATTTGTCATTACAGATGCTAAAAGCAGGTTGGTGTACAGTACAGTTTAATGCTTTCTTACAAGAAAAAATAACAACACAAGTTATTAAAGGTGGTAACACAGAGGCTTTTTATTCTAAAGAAGGCACAATGCCTAAATCTCGTATGCAGGTACAATTACACCCAGATGTTTCTAGAGTTACTTGGAGATTTAAAAGATGGCATCATTATGTAGATTATACAAAGTTTAAAAAAAATAACAAATTAATTAAAAAAGATAACCTTAAAATTAAACAACAGCCTAATGAATATGGCTTAAAATTAATTAAAATTACACAATAGTGGAACTGATACAAACAGTTTAAAAAAGAGGAAGATATGGCAAGACCTAAAAAATATAAAATAGACACTAAAGAGATACAAACATTAGCAAGATTTGGCTGTAACAATAGAGAAATTAGCGAATTTTTTGGTTGTAGTGCAGACTTAATTGAAAAGAGTTATTCGGAATTTCTGACAAAAGGGAGAGCCGAGAGTAAATTAAGGCTTAGACAGATGCAATGGAAGTCAGCAGAGGGCGGAAATGTTACTATGCAAATCTTCTTAGGTAAGAATATGTTAGGTCAGTCAGATAATCCTAATGAGAATATATACAGTCAGCCTTTACCATTTATTGATTAATGGAATATTTATTAATTATATATTTAAGTATTGGTACTCTTGTTTACACAGTACCTATAGATAAAACTTGTAGTGAGTTATACGAAGCTATGGAGGTTAAAAATATAATACAATATGTAAATATTTATGACGATAGCGGAAAAATGACTGGAAAAGTTACTAAACATAATGATTATTATGTACACGCTTGGGGTTGCCAAGTAAACACTAATTAAAGGTCAATATGGCAAAAAAGAAAAA
>Ga0209337_1003847_pt1 | contig 10516 bp, 12 predicted proteins | sample LinPmetageLP53_FD_184044 | JGI IMG/M metagenome (GOLD analysis project Ga0209337, IMG submission 184044) | Marine viral communities from the Pacific Ocean - LP-53 (SPAdes) (version 2) | ecosystem: Environmental > Aquatic > Marine > Oceanic | place: Pacific Ocean | collected 2010-02-08 | reverse complement strand
GCGTTTTTCTAGGTTCTAAATTTATGTTCTTATCCTTAGCAACTCTGTTTCTTATAGCATCAGCTTTACCTTGCTCATAAAAATGTTTAGCAATAGTGTCAGCATTCATAGCTGTATATAAAGATTTATGATAACCCTCCGTGTCTTCAATAGTTAATTGATCTTTGCCAACAAACTTGTTTACAAAATTATTAAGATCACTTTGAGTTGTCTTTACTTTATCAACATCTTTAACATTAAATCTGTATTTTTTATCTCCGACATTATATTCAAAACCTTTGAAATTTTGTCCAAAGAAACTATCAGTTTTATTTAAAAATGTTCTTTTGCTTTTTTCAGATAACTTCTTCTGTTCTTCAGAATCTTTATTGTGTTTATGATAGAAATTAACAGCTTCTTGTTGTTCATTGGTCAACTTTGACCCAGCTTTAATTTCCTCATAGTATTTAGACTTTTGCCCGTCTAAGTGGGCTCTAGCCTCGGCAACTTGCTCTTTGAGGGCTATTTTCTTTTTACGTATATCTTTTTCATCATCGACACTATCATCATAACCAAAATTATCTTCTAATAAAAAAGATCTTTCTTCTGGTGTTAAATGAGATTTTGTTTCTCGATAATACTCGTTTAATACATCAGAGTCGTCCATTTCTTTAACGTCTCTGTTTAATTTTACGTAGTCGTTCAAATCACCACCCGTTTCGCTCATAAACTCTACAAGTTTTTGAACTCCTTCTGGCAAAGGCTCTCCAGTTAACTCTGATTCAGCTATTGCTTCCTCAACAGTCTCTTGAGCTTCTTTTACCTCTTCTTCAGTGACTTCTTCCATTATTGGTTGTTCAGTCTCAGTAAGGTTTTCGTCTACGTTTACTTTTGTTATACCACCCTCTTCTTCTATTTGAGGAGCTTTATCTAAATCTATTTTAATTACGCCGTCATCTCCAGCACTTTCAAATTTAGATTCATCTATTGGTTCTTCAGCAACCTCTTCTACAGGTTGCTCTACATTTTCATCTGTTGTTTCTTCAACAGAGTCAGTTACTTCTTCAGCAACTTCTTCGTTTAGTTCTATCATAATAAAATTTTATAAAATATTAAATATTAAAGTTGGATGTCTTCCATACCCGCTCCTCCCGTAAGTATATCATTACCAGAAGATTCGAATTTTTTAAGAGATTCACCCTCTTTTCTTTTATCAATCATTTGCATTTGACGATCTGCTTGTTGATCCACTCTTTGATCTCTTCTATCTTCTCTTACGCCTTCCATTTGATTGTTGTTTTGTTGTTTCATTCCTTCTAACTGAGAATTTAATTCAAATTCAAATTGCATTAACTCTTTTTTAGCTTGTACCTCTTGTTGTAAGTATTGAATTTTTAATTGACTTCTAGTTTGTTCTATCTGTGCATCAATCTGCATTTTTTGTTGATTCTTTTGCATTTCAGCTTGAGCAGATGCTTGTTGAGCTTGAGCATTAGCTTGAGATTGCGCTTGCATATTTTGTTGCTGCATTTGTTGATCTCTTTTTTGTTTAGCTTTTCTTTTTACTTTTAACAGCTGATTTGCGAGTTTTAAATTTCTAACATTACGTAAATCAATAGCATCATCTAAATCTATTAATTGCTGAGCTAATGCAGCTTGTATATTGTTTTCTAATAATTGTTTTTCTTCTTCATCAGGCATTAATTCAATAAATATACCAAAGTCATAAAGATGTAGATTCTCCATTTCTTCTAATGTAGAAACGTTGTGTGCTCCAAGAGCTCTTACAAAAGCATCTTTAGTAGGTGAGTACTCAATTATATCAGATATTCTTAATGATAAACACTCAGCAACCTCAGCTGTTATAAACAACATAGATTGTAATACATGCCTTGTGGCTGTGTTAGAGTTAGCCGCTGCTATTTTTTGCACGCCAACTAAAGCATTTCTATCTGGAGTACTAGCATCTCTCGCTTCATTTAACCCGGTCACATCTCTTATCATTTGAAGATAATAGTTGTATGTAGTTATTAAACTTTGTAACTTACCGCTATTAACACCATTGCTGATTTGTTGTATTGGAACTTTGCCTGGATTCATGTCTCCTTCAGATGTGAAACTTCTACCTATAACACTACCAGTTTGGAAGAACATATTTAAAGCTTCTTGCGGACTATAGTTTGTTCCATTACCAAGATCAATTTCAGCTAAACCATCAGCATCTAAATAAACGCCATCTGGTACCATCCTTGCCATTACTTGTTGTAACTTTAAGTGAGTTAATTGAATCATATCTGCAAAACCAGTTATTCTACCAACCAAACTTTCTATTCTGCCTTCGTATATTCTTGGTGCTACTATTTGATAATTCATTTTAACTCTACTAAAATCAGAATCTGATCTCATCATATTAGGACACATTCTCCATCTTAGTATTCTATCAGAGCCTACAATGTAAACACCTTCATATAAAGTCTCGACAACTCTTTCTAATCTTTCAAAATCACCCTCTAAATTACTAGGTGGATTAAAAGTATCATCTTTCTCTATTATTTTATCACCACCTGCTGCAGTTGACTTTAATTTGTAAACATTGTTCATATGTGTTTTATAATTAAAATATAAAACTTGAACTTTATTTTTATCTCTGTTTGTTACGTAATCTATAGGATATGAATATTTATCAACTATATCTTTTATATCACCCTCATTTAATTCAGGAAATTCTTTTACTAATTCGTTTATTGGTATTTCTTTTAATTCACCAATGTAATACAAATCTTCAAAATAAGGAGATTCTGTGTGTGAATACACAAGATCTGCTGGGTCGACGTATTGTGCTTTAGCTCCATTACTAAAATCAAAAGTAGTTTTTGTAGCACCTATACCAAGTACGGTCAAATCATATAGAACTCTTCTTCTTATTAAGTCATAATCACTATCCTCCATTAACACATTTATAGCTTGCTCTTCTGCTAATTCTACCGCTTGCTTGTAATTTAATTGCATATGTAGCGCTAGTTCTTCTTCTGTATCTGGCAAAGTTTCAGCATCATTTTCTCTTAATTCTATACCTAATTGTTCTGAGGCCATTTTATCAAACTCTTTAGCCCTCATATCACGTAGTATAGACTGCATATACTCAGTTCTTTTACTTACGCCGTAAGCGTCTTGAGAAAAACAATTTATTTCGTAATTTCTTTGTGCCATACCATTAACAACAATATCAACAAATTTAGGTATAATAGGTACAGGCTTCCAGTCTAGATTAAGATAAGATAAATCACCATTTATAGATAATTCATTTTTATATTTTTGTATAGGTTGCTCTCCTCTTGCGTATAATCTTAGTGTGTGAAAATTGTTCTTATGACTATTGTATTTAGATGTAGCGCCTGAAAACCATTCATGCCTTATTGCTCTTGCTACTTTTAAACCGTAGTCCTCACTTAGTTTTTCTAAATCGCTTACTGCTTGTGATGGAAAATGTATAGAGTGTTCTGATCTCATATTTTACTTTTAATTATCTGTGATGAAAATCCTTTATTATTATATTTTGATATACTTAAATTTAATGCTTCTTTTTTCTGCTTGGGGTTAGGTCTATACAAGTGCCTATTACAGGCCATTACCGCTAATCCAGTACTTATTGAAGCATCGTGTTTTGTTCTTTTGTTTATGTCAAATTTTGACCAGTCATTTAAAGCTTCGTTAAAATACATAGTACCATACGTACCATCTTTTAATAGTCCAACGTGGTCATTGATATACATTTCAATTGCTGCTGCGTGAGCTTGTTTTATGTCTTCACTAGAGTTTGGTATTCCACCAACTTCTTTTTCTGCAACTGATAACTTGTTCCATATTTTATCTGGTCTGTTCATACTAAAACCTCTGTATCCTCTTCTACGTAAATAGTACAACAACCTTGGTTTATTATTCTCTGCGAGTATTGGCATACCATAGAAAACTAGTGCCATTAAAACATCTTCAAAAAATATTTCAGCTGTTTGTGGCCTTGCTATATATTCTAAAAAGAAAGTGTTAGCTGGAGCGTCTTCCATTGAAAACTTCGTTAAACCGTGCAAAGCTCCTTTAGAACCTTTATTATCTACCGTTCCTGATATATCATACGAGTCACACCCAAACGCTCCCATATGTTCGTTACCCGGATATTTTACACCGTTTTTTAGAATAACGTTATTTTGTAATTTTCCACTAGGCACCCAACTTACTTTAAATCTACCATTTGGATCTGGATTAAATGTTACTTGAGTATCCTTAACACCGTTTGTCCATTGAAAATTACCAGTGGTTAATACTGATGAGTTTCTATTACCTTCGTTATAATCTATTTGCTCGTATATTTTAACCAAGTTAAATAAACTGTTTCCTGTTTCGTCTCTAAATGCGTGCTCTTCAGTTCTTGGAAACTGGCGATAAAATTCGTTTAAAGCGTCTTGGTCATCTTTTAAACCTTCAGCTTCATTATTCCAATGATCAATAACTCCATAATCTATTTCTAATCCTTGTGGATCAAATGACTGTTCATCAGGAGTGTTGAACACAGGTCGTCCATATCTATCAATGAATCCCTCGTAATTCCATTCCATAGGAATAAACAAAGAATATAATCCCGACTTAGTTTGTCCATTACGATTTCGTTTTGTAACATCTGAATTATTGTATAAGTTTTTAAAATTATCACCACCTTTATCAAGAGCGTTGCTAGTACTACCCATCATACATTTCCCAACTACTCTACTACCTAGTCTTAAACAAGTTTTTGTAACTCTCCAGTTATTTTTTATATTATCAGGTCTCTCCCATTTGCCACTCTCATCGTGTACTAGTAGTGAAAGCTTTTCACCATCATAACTGTTATCACCTGTATTTTTCCAATCAATAGTTGTATCAAGTCCTTCAACATCATCCATCTCCTCACGCTCACGTATTTTCTTACGAGTAAACTTCTTAGCTGGAACTCTGTATGCAAGTTCGGACTTTGGTCGGTCCATACCATCTTGTATCGGTTTAAAGAAAAATGGATAGTTGAGACTTATTGGTACAACTTTATCTGTAAACATTTTTTTAGCATCAGCGCCAGTTTTAGATAATATGCCAAATCTACTATCACCTGCTAATGTAGCTAGGTTAACTGTTTCAGCTGAACTCATAAAAGAAAAACCAGAACGTCTATTTTTTAAATAACACATCCCGTAACTTCTTTTGTCTGATTTACAGGCTTCCCAAAATATAAAGAATAATCTGTTTGCCTCTCTATAATCTGGAGCTCCAACATCAATCTTGCTCCACTGTAAATACATATAATGTGTACCTGTTATATAAGTTGGTTTACCATTATTCATAAACCAAAATCCTTCTTCTCTTCTTCTGAACTCTTCGTCTATATAACCATAATGTTTTTCTTTAAAATCATCTGGATAATCTTGCCAATCAAATACTGTTTTAATTCTTTTAAAATCAAGATTAACTGGAAACTGTTTCCACATCTGCTCTGATTTAGTTTTGCTACAGCTGTATATTTCTTTAGGTTGTTTAGGTAAAGCTATTTGAAAACCTTGTATTTCTATTATCTCACCGATTTGCCCGGTTTTAGATACAGAAACTATATCAGCTTCTTTATTATAACCATATTCCCATTTTTTAGACTTATTAAGTCTTTTAATGGTATTTATTCTTATAGGCTCTACGACCTTATATAACGTCTGTTTATACATTACTTAGATCTACCTTCTGCAAATCCTTTAAACTTAACTTCTTTCTTTTCTTCAGTCCTACCTTCTAACATGTTCTCTTCTTCGTGGATTCTATTTAATATTTCAAATGCATCAAATATAGCTAACTTTTTTGTTGCTGCCGCATTTTTTAATCTGTCTGCTGATATATCCTCGTCTGAATCAACTATTGCTTCTCTAGCAACTTTAATCAATTCTTCAACTGCTTTATGCCCAGCTTGGATTATATTCTTTTTCGTTTCCTTGATATTCATATTTAATTGTAATAAATTTATTTAAAACTCTATATAATCTTTCTCCATCAATAACAAACTCATATTCACTACTAGGTTTAAATCCAATTAATTCTTGTTTATTAAAAGATCCATCAGAATATTTAATTACACCCATTAATGGTCTTTCTTTTTCTATGTTAAATTTATTAATAGCTTTTATTGGTTTCACAAAACTAAAACCTGGCATCGCTTTCCAATATTCTTGTTTATAAAGAAATATTTGATCTGCAGATATTATATACTTGTTATCTTTCCAGTAAGATCTACTGTTTTTTTCTCTACCTTTAACATCATGCCATCTTCTAAACACGTTGTGATGTACTATTATTTCATCACCCACGTCAATAGGTGATGGAAATAATAATGGAGTAGCGATAACTTTTGCTAATCTATTTACGTATTGATGATTAAAAACTTCAGTATTAAGTATTAAATCTTTATCACCAACTTTTTTAGAATTATTATATCTTTCTCCAATAGGTGAAATAACAAACTCTTTATAAGCTTTCATTAGTATTCTAGATTGTATTCAATAGATATAGCCATGTTTTTATTGAAGTCTTTCCAAGGTATAACTATATCTTTTTTTCTTATATATATACAGTACTTATCTTCTTCTTCTATTATATCACATATCTTATGACCACCATAAACTTCTTGATCTACGGCGTAGTGCATCGAGTCGTTTTTATAATCTTTACCTATAGTGATTTTTCTTATGATATTATTTTTCATCTTTTGGCCAGTTAATGGTTCCATCTGCTATATTAACATCATTAGATCCATATTCTTTATTAAGCAAGTCTTGAAACTCCACAACTTTTTTTTGTGTTAATCCAAGCTCATGAAGCAGGTTATGCTTTTGACCTTCTAATTTACCGATATTAAATTGAACGTTATTTATTACGTTTACTATCTCTTGTAATTGTTTTAAATGCTCACCGGATATTTTATCCATTTTTGGTTTTAAGTCAACCAACTTTTCTTTTTTTCCCATTTTATTTAATTTAATTTAATTTTTTATTTGCAATTATCTATAGTTCCAATTCTTCCATTTACAATTGCTATACCTCTATAAAGCGTGCCATTATGCGTTACCTTATAATTACCATCTGGCAAATAATAGTTCTCATGAGCTCTTTTTTGCGTGAAAAAGAACGTGCCTAAGGTATATCCACTCGCTGAACCAGCGCTGTGAAAATACGATTGTGTGACTACGCCATTGTTAAGAGCACAAGGAGCCCCACCAGTTACTAGTGAACCACTTATAGCGTGAAAGTCATCCGCATCTCTATGTTGTTTGTGTCTTTTTGCTACTACAGCTATACTTTTACCTTTAGCTTGACCTAAACTGCGACTATTACCTAATCCCATTATTTACCAAAATAAGCTATTACCCTACCCGCACTTAGTAAAAGAGAAGTCCATCTTCCATATATAGTTGCCCCAGCTGGTATTGTATGGTCCGCGATTACTGTTTCACCACCTCTACCAGTGCTGTTATTAGAACTAAAAAATCCTACTGTTTGCGAGTTAACGTTGTGAGCAGCAGACATTGTTACTGTTGTTACGCCATCATAAGCAGCCACTGTTGTTGGAGCTGTTAAACTTACTGGTATATCAGTATCACCCATAGACTCTATTATCATACCAACGCTTATATCTGAGTTAGCAGCACCAAGGGTCAGTGTTGTACTAGATCCAGATGTTGACGCTGTAGAAGTAGTATCACCAGTATCATTTGCGGAGGCTACAGTATTAATGAATTCTGGAGCGGCAAGTCTACCAGTTTGAAGCTCAGATACTAAACCAGTAGCATCAGCTGCAAATGCAGTAGCGTCTGCTAAAGATGTTATTGCTATTATAACCCCACCTTTTGGAGCATTTAATGCTACTGACGTGCTATCCGTTATTGCGCTACCTAATTGTCCAAAGTTATAAGCTGTCCCTGTTGAATTAATTCCCATAATTATTTATTATTTATTTGTTGTTCATTTTTCTTAGACGATCCGCCGAAAAAGAAATCGACTACCGTATTTACTTTAGCGCTCATAGCACCGAATATTGTTGATATAAAGCTTATTTCAAATTCTCCTAGGTCTATATCACCCATCATGAAGAATCTAAACATTACAAAACTTAAAGCGAAATATGCTACCGTGAAGAGCGTGGCAAGTACTTTTTGAATAATTGCATCGTCTTTATACATATCTCTAGCGCTCTTTCTGTCTTCGACTTCTTTAGCGAAGGCTTCTGTTTCGGCTTCGAGTAGTAATCTTCTAAGGGCAAGCTTTGCCTCATCTCTCTCTTTGTCTGTCGTAATAACTTTGTCAAGTATTCCTTCTGCATTATCTACTACTTTGCCGAATAAGCCAGTTACAAATTTTCCTATCATCGTTCATTATCTTTTATCATATCATCGATAGACTTATTCATTACCTTATCGGTGTACGATTGATTATTAAAAAACACACTCTTTTCCGAAGTAGGTATATCTTCCTCTCCTAATAATATTCGATATATCCTACTAATTAAGTGTGAGCATTTAAAAGAGGTTTTGAATACAGAGTATTTGATGGTTGTTCTGTTTCTGTGTCTCCACGTTTCTATCCAACCATTCCTCTTTAGTTTCTCCCAACGGTTCTTATCCCAACTCATGGTATATGTTCCGTCGATAAATTCTTGACGCGTAAATCTTCCTTTACAATCTAAGTAAATAAGAAGTTCTAAATCCGCATCAGTCAACCCGTAAGTTTTACAGGCCCATTTTCTAACGAGCCTGTAATACTTAAGGATTTGTAAATCACGTAAATCGTGACTTGTTAATCGCATTTGTTAGCTAGTAACAAGCGCAACTCCAGTAATATCAGCGCTAGCGTATTTAGCAGCAACAGCTATGTCATTACCTTGTATAGAAGTAGCTCCATCTGTTGTTACCACATTATCTGCAATAACCACAAAACCATCACTATGAGGTCCACCATTCATGATTGATACTAATTCAGCAGTAACTTCACGAAGTTTACCTTCAGTAACTGTTAATTGAGCATAATCATTTACGGCCTCATTTTTTAGGTTTTTAAACCAAATGTCTATTAGCGTTTTCGAAGCCGGTGCTATTGCAGTTATATTTTTAACTGGAACACTAGCTGAAACCGCTGCTGTTAGATCTGCATCTTCATTAGTAGCATCTCTAAAGTAAAAAAATTTATTCATTGTTTTATATTTTTAAAATTTATAATTTAGTTAACTATTAAGAGAATGCCGCTGTTCCAGCAGTAACTCCAGTTCCTTGAGCTGTTACATACACATCAGCAGCCCAACCATTCGCCGCACCAGTGGTATTAACAAATCTAACATAACTACCAACTCCACCATCTCCATTTGTTGCTCCAGTAATAGTAATAATATTATCTGCAGCTACAGCAACGTCACTTCTAGGAATTCTATCCGCATGAGAACCACTTGCTGTTCTAATAGTAGAACCTAAAGCAAAAGTAGTGTCATCAGCATGAGTAGTGTACGTGTGAGCGTTTGTGTTTCCTACTGCTACATTGTAATACACGTTGATCCAATCACCAGCTTTACCAGTAGCAGCTGACGGTAAAGTCATCGCCGTTGCACCAGCTATTGATTGATATTGAGCGTTAACCGGCAATGCTGTTGCAGATATATTCGTTGGGGCAGCGCCTCCAAGTCCAAAGTCCATAAATCTAGCATTATATGTTGCTGCTCCAATATTAATAGAATTTACTCCAGTAATACTTCGATGTGCATAAATACCAGCTACAGATAAATCATTAAATGCTAAACCTTCACCAGCAGCAACAGCATGAGTTGTTGTCATGTCATCAGCTATGATTGAAAATCCATCATGATTAGCTTTAGCTTTGTTTATAAATCTTACTAATTCGTTAGCAACCTCAAAAGCATCACCAACTATTGTTTCTAAAACAACAGTATCCGCAGCCACTGTGTCACCGTGAATTAAAGTGTTTCTTTTTACGCTTTCAAAAGACAACGTAACCCTGTTATTAGCTGATGGCGCAATAGATATTAAACTATCTGCTGGTAAGCAAACAGAGTCATCAATTCCGTCATTGTCAGCTTCATTTGCCTGAGCGGCAAAATATAACCAATTTTTCTTTTCCATTTATTTATTTTTTTATGATTAATAATTAATTTATGATTTTTTGTTCCCGGATTATGGGTTGCGGTTTATGTATAATCTCTTTAATAGAGATTACACGTTTTTAGCGAATAGTAATTATTCTACCATCACTATATCCCTAGCGCGTATTACCCTGTACATACTATCATTATAACTAATATCATGACCAGCAATAGCATCATAGTATATACTATCCCCAGTTTTAACCATTTCCACCAAGTTTCCGACAGATATGATATTAGCTTTTTTGTATCTATTTGTTTCATCTGTTTCATCTGTTAATATAAATCCACCAACTTTCTTTGGCCCTTCTTTTATTATATCTACTATAA
>Ga0209337_1003844_pt1 | contig 10519 bp, 8 predicted proteins | sample LinPmetageLP53_FD_184044 | JGI IMG/M metagenome (GOLD analysis project Ga0209337, IMG submission 184044) | Marine viral communities from the Pacific Ocean - LP-53 (SPAdes) (version 2) | ecosystem: Environmental > Aquatic > Marine > Oceanic | place: Pacific Ocean | collected 2010-02-08 | reverse complement strand
TTTTGAACCATAGTTGGAATCATAGAATAGTTTGGATATGTATCTCTTATTTCAATCCCTGCTATTTCTTTTAATGCATCGTCTAAAGTTTTTGTAGTACCGTCGGCTCTTACAGGTTTAAATTCATATTTATATACGTCTCTAAAATAATCTTTAACTTCATCTAAATTTTTTAATGCTGGTTTTAATTGTGATTTAACATAGTTGTAGCCGTATAATTTCCATAAGTTATCTCCTAGTTGATATGACTCAATTGCTTTGTTAACAACTTTTCCTAATGCACCTTTTCTTGTAAATAACTGTTCTATAATTTGATCTGACGTTTTACCTTGAGTAATTGTAGTTCCTGCTACTTTAGAAGGACCCATAAGTTCAGGTATTAATTGTTCTAATTCTTGTGCAATTGTAGATGAATCTAATGCACCGTTTTCTAATGCTTCTTGTAATACTTCTTTTAGTTTTTGTGGGTCTTTGTTTTTACCCGTAAAATCATCAAACAATATTCTAAAGTTATCTGCAACACTTGCACCTTTACCTATATGTCCATTAGCTGTTGCAAACATAGCAGCAGTTGTAATGTTACGCATTTGTGTCATTACTGATAATACTGTTTTATTCATCTGTACCCCTGCTTTAATTGCAAGTGCAGATTTCATAAAAGGTACTTTTAATAATTGATCCATGATCAATGTATTGTCTTTCATGGCTTTTGCTATTTCTGGTAAAGTTAACATTTCTTCTTTACCTACTGTAAATATTTTTTGTAAATCTAAATTATATGGTTTAGCAACTTTTATTGGAACTAAATCTCTTGGAGATTGAATACCCATTTTTTTTGCAAAATCTAAATACTCTTTTCTATTCCTAAATATAAATTTACCCATACCAAAATCAGCTATTTCTTTATATGCTTTAGCACTACTAACAGTATGTGCCATTTCAACAATAGTGTCCATTATGATTTGTTTAGGATCATCTACTCTTCCCATTAATTTTGCTACTGCATCTGGTAATATTTTTTCGTTACCGAAAAATTTATTAAAAGTAGTTTTAGGTATATTTAATTCCATTGAAGCATTAGCTATTGCTTTTAATCTAGCCGCAGGAGTAGATCCTTCAGTTCTACCAATTGCTAATAACCTATTTACTAAAGCTGTTGCTTGTAGTTTTGCATCCGATGGTAAAATTTTAGCGTCAAAAGATTTAAGTAATTTTACAAAATAATTTATAGCTCCCTGATAAGTTTCTTTATCTGCTCTAAATTTATTGTTTTTAAATATTTCATAAGAGGTATGTAAATACCTACCCATGTTTTTAACAAGGTCGTCTTTAATATTCATACCTTTTAATATTGGAGATAACTCTGTTGAGTAATCATCTATTAATTTTCTAATAGCAAAAGAAGATGATTGTAAAGAATTTGGTAACTCTGTTAGTTTTATATTACCTTTCATAAATTCTAAAACTTTACCCCATTGTCGTAAGGCGTTTGTAGCTGTTGTAGAATTAAATAGTATGTCACCAAAGCCAGCTTCTGCTAATTTGTACATTTGTCTATCTAAATCTCTCATAAATATGTCAGTAGATTTTTTAGCAGATTTATTTAAACCATCTAATTTTTTAAGTTCATTTCTAGTTTGAACATCAAAAGGACCCCCTGATTTAAAGTTTTGACTAAATTGATCTATACCTCTTAATATAGAGGTTTTTATATTTAAACCATACTCTGAAAACTTCCAAAGATCTGATCTAGGTATACCTGCTTTTGTAAGTCCTTTATCTATGTTTTGAGATATAAACCTAAATGTTTGAGGCAATCCAGATTTTTCACTAGCAAGTAATTTAGATGTACCGGTTAATACAGGTCCAACTACTTCTGTTGATGCAAGTCCCACTACTTTAGATGCACCTTTAAACGTAGGTCCTACTAAAGTTAATGCTCCTAAAAATGCTGTACCTTCTGCACCAAATTTTAATTTGTTTCTTAACACTGCAGCTGCATATTCTTTTGGATCTTTAATACCTTCTAAACTTTCAAGTTTAGAATTTGCTAAAGCTTTTTCTAAAAAATTTCCTTCTTCATCTCCAAACACGTCTCCAACACTTCTTTGTCCTGTAGCTGACACTGCTGTGTCTGCTGCAAATCCTGGTAGTACCCAATATCCACCAAACTTTGCAAGGTTAACTCCAGCTTGCCCTGCTTTTGTTTTAGCTAAATTTTTAGCTGTCTTCTGTGCAAGTTTTGTACTTACTGCTTTACCAATTACTTTTTTTGAGATTTTTTGTGCTAATGCAAAACCTGTACCGTACTGTGTAAGAATAGATGTAAACTTAGCAACTCCACCAGCTTCGTTGCCATAAACTTCATCAAGATCTATTTCAGGTAATGCTTTTTGTACGTTATCTAATGTTTCTGTATCTAAATATAAATCTGATAATGCAGATACTAATTCTGCTGTACCTCTAGCCGCTGTGTATAAACCATGTCCAGGTCCAATAGATGCTTGAACCAATTTAGATTCCATAACTTTTTTTCTAGCTTTGTCTCCTGCATCGTCTTTTCTGTACATTGCATCATAAGCGCCACCACCCATCATATTGTAGTCAGCAAACCTACCCATGTCTTTCTTATCAGCTATGTCTGAAAAATTTTTACTCTTTTTAAAATATTCTGAATACCCTTCTTTTTTGTATTCATCTAAAAATTCTATTACAGGTGCGGGATCATTTTTAAATATATGTAAAAATCTATCTACATCTATTTGAACATCTGCAGGCAGTTCTTCTACAAAATCTTTATAATCATCGTTAAGTATTGCTGCTGGTTTATCTCTATCTTCTCTTGCTTCAATACCAGGACCATAAATACCTACACCAAGTTTTTCAAAAAAACTTCTGTCTTCAGGAACTTTTTCTAAAGCGTTTTTTAAAAAAGGTCTGATTGTTGTTTCGTCTCTTGCCATTGGACTCCTTAAACGGTAGCCACATCTATGACTAACTGAACTCCGTATTTGTCATTAAATGATGATACGTCTTCTTGATTTTTAATACTTGCAAAGTCTGCAAATGCTTCTTTATTATAAGATATAAGTTGAACAACTTCATCTGAAACTTCTTGAGGTAATCTAGATCTTAACATTGCATAAACTTGATTACCTGAATCTTGTCCGCCACCTTGTTGAGTTTCCATAGCAACATCTTGTTGTGGTGCCATCATTTGTGGTGCTTGTGCCATAGGTTGTTCACCCATCATTGGTGATCCCATTTGTCTTTCGACTCTACCGCCCTCTGCAAAGCCCATTGAATTTTTGTAAGATTCAACTTCTCTATCTAATTGATCACTGTTTGGTGCTACTCCATTTAACTCTATAAATTCTGCTCTTAAATCAGCTCTAAGTTCATCTTCTGTTTGATAACTAGAACCTATGGTTAATTTTAATCTTCTATTTATTTTTCTTTTTTCACTTGAATATACTGAAGGATCTAAACTTTCTTTTTGTGTTTCTAAATTAGCTAATGCTTTTTCAAGTTGATCTAATTTAGCAAATTTCATTTCAAAAACTTTTTGTGATCCAGATGAAGTTGGTTTTAATGCTTTAGCAAAACCTAGTTCTGCTGAAGGATCATTCATTTTTAATTCTAATTTTTTTCTAGCTGATAGTGCAGGTAACGCAATCGATGTACCTTGTTTTGCAAAATTAACTAACATATCTAACGGATTGTTTGATGTTTCTTGTCCCAAGACATTCGATGCTTGTTGTAAAGCTTGCATGTTAATTAAATTATTCATACCGTCCATAGAATCTTGTCTTCTATTATATTTATCCATAGCTATTTTTAAAAAATCTTGAGATGTAACAGGATCTTTAAAACCTTCTCTTGCACCCATGTTTTGTCCTTGAATAACTCCACCACCAATAGAATAATTTGTTTTTTCATCTAAACCAGATGTAATACCTGTACCTTGAGAAGCAGCTTTGCCTCCTAGTTTAAACATCGGTCTTTGCATTACTTTATAATTCATTACATTCCAAATAGTTTGCCTAAACTAAATGCTCCTATACCTGCTTGTAGCGCTCCTGCCATTGGACTTTGTGCTGGAGGAGGTGTTCCATAAGTTGTTTGAACAGAACCTAATCCACCACCTACACCGGTTAAACCTTGACCAAACCTTGCAAGTCTTTCAACAGGTTCATAAGCAGCCATTCTGTTTGCTTGTTGACCTGTATCCATTACCGCTTGTCTGTATCCAAAATCTTGTTGTCCTAAACCTTGAGCTAAACCAATACCTTGTTGAGCTAGTTGAGGTTGTAGTTGCGCTAAATTACTTTGTTGATTAAAACCTTGTGCAGCTAATTGATTAGCTTGAGTAAATCCTGCTTGGTTTAATTGTGCTTGAAGTAAAGCTCTATCCATATCAGATTTGTTTTGATATTGTGCTTGTTGAACTCCCTCTCTTCCGCCACCAAAAGCTCCTGATGCAACTGCTTGATCAGATATACTTTGTTGTCTTTGTGCTGCTTGTTGATCAAATTGTTGGAGTGTAGCATCTCTTACTGCTGTTTGATAAGGAGATTCAAATTGTTGATAAGCTTGTGGTCCTGTCATTCCAGAAGCTGCTTGTAAAAATGGTTGATACCCTGCAACACCTTGACCTTGAACACCTGATACTGACCCTGTGCCAGGATCAAATTGTAATGTACCAAGTCCTGCTTGACTTGCTGCTAATTGTTGTGCTTGTTGTTGTAGTGAACCTATGCCTGCAACGCCTGGTGCAAACTTAGAAGTGTCCATTGCTTGACCAGCTTGTATAGTTGCGCCTTCTAAATATTTTTCTATACCAGGTTGTAAATAATCCGGTGCTGTAGTTATCGTTTTATTAATTATTTCTTCAGCCATTATGCCATTGCTCCTTTTGCTTCAGGTTGTTTTTCTAATTGTTTCATAGCGTCATACATTTTTTTAGCACCTTGTTGTACACTACCACCACCTGCTGCCCTTACAGCATCTGCAGTAAATACAAATTCATTTTTGCTTAATCTAGCGGGCACGTCATCGGCTTTTTCAACTTCACCATATGGCATGAAGCCTCCAGTATACCTCATATCTGCTTCAATTGGAAGCCCTCCTAAACCACTTTCTTGATTCGTGGGCCGTGATCCTAGATTAGAGGATATACCCATCCCCATACTTGGAGCTTGGTTCATGGCCATGTCTCCAAGAGCATAGTTACTTCTCATTAGACCACCACCTGCTGCATCTGCTTTAGCAGGTACATCAAAAAAATCTAACAATTCTTGCATGTCTCTTGGTTCTCTTCCATTAAACTCTATGAAATCTCTTACAGCTTTTTCTAAATCTAAATCTTGAGGTATTCCAGCCATTTTAGGTGTAGGTTTAGGTGTGTAAGGTTTATCTTCTTCAGGTAATACAGGACCAGTTGGTTTAGGTTGGAAAGGATTAACAACACCCATATCTTCTGTACCCATTGCATAATTAGTTCTCATTAAACCACCACTTGCTGCTGGTTGTTGTACAAATTGTTGAGGAATAGCAAAAGCATTTGTATCTAACATACTAAACATATCATAACCTCTTTGATAATCATCAGAATTTCCTGTTGAAGATACTAAAGCATTCCCTGCTTCTTCTGGTGTTTTAGCAGATTGTATTAAAGATAATACCCCCACACCTATTCCTGCTAGTTTAGATTTACTAAAACCACCTTTATCATTACCTAATAATAAATTACCTAATTTGGTTTGATCTTTAAAACCTCTAACTTGATCCATAATTCCTTTATCTTTACCAAATTGAAATTTTTCACCACCTGTGCCAAATAAACCTGTTGTTGCTTCTGTTTTAATATTTTGACCTCCCAAACCTTTTGATACAAAACTATCTCCACCGAGTTCTGAAGCACTCGGTATTACATCTTTTGTAGGACCCTTAAATTCATTAAAATTTATTTCTTCTGGAGAACCAAATAAAAAAGAATTTGATTTAGGAAACTGTTCTGCAAAAAAACCTTTTCTTTGAAAAAAAGGCATACTTTTATCTTTTGCAAAAAATTGATTTGCACTTGGTGCAAGTGTTAATGCTAAATCCATTGGACTTATTCTACCAGTTTGTTTTGCTGTACCTAATAAGTATGCAGCTTCTCTGTATCCTGGTGGTAGAAAAGGTGCAGCTACTCTCATGATACCTGCAATCTCTTTGGGTACTATTTTACTAGCAACTTTTGTAAAAGGTTTAGTTACTTTTTTTGTAACTTTCTTTACAAAGCTCCCTAGTCCGTAATTTTGTCTTATATCCATCATATTATTTTTCGTCTGAACCTGCTCCAAGTGTTGGCATTGCAGCCACTTTTATTTTTAAAGATCGCATAACGTCTTCTTTTTGAGTAGCAGTAGATGGGTTTTGAATATCATCTTCTGCTTCTTTATCTGAGTTGTATTCTACATTAGTTTTAGTATTTCTCAATACTACTTCTGTTTCACATTTAACAACTGGTACTTTTTTACCATTTATTTCTGTGTATGTTACTTCACCTTCTTCTTTAAACGCCATATTTTTCTCCTTAATCTCTGTTAATTTCTAATAATGATGCCACCACATGTAACTCATTAGCATCAGATGCTGTAACTTTCAATATTTCGTTTTCCAATAATACCAAAGGTTCTGTTAATAATTGTTCGGTAGTATTAGAAGCTATTGATTTAACTTTAAATAAACTAAATACAGCCGCCGCTGCATTAGTTAATGTTGCTGTTATTGTTGCTGCACTTCCAGCATCATTTGATACCAATAAAGATTTTACAATAGCTCTAGAGTTACTAGGTGCTGTATATAATGTAGTAGCATTTGTTGTAGTTAAATCTACCTTTGCATTTGTATATATGTTAGCCATTAAACCACGCAAACCTTTCTTGATCTTGTTTTTGTTCGTTTAAAAATGTAGAATTTAATTGTTCTACAATTAAAGCAATTGCTCTGTTAATTTGTTTTTGGTTAGAAAAGTCATACTCTTCTTTTGGTTCGGGTAATCTTACTACTACTTTAGCCATTATAAACTAGTTAAGCCTCCATATAAATATTTTACTCTACCACCTCTTCTATAACCACCAGCTCCTGCCGCGGCATCACCTTGAGCTCCTGCAGATGCTCCTCCATCATGGTCACCACCTCCACCTCCATCTCTTCCACCTCCTGGAGTATCGGCATAACTATACCCTTTTGATTTTGTTTTATTTTTTGTAGAATTTGGATTATTAGGACTAGAGTCTCTACCATAATCTTTTGTAGTAGTTGGTGGTCCCGGTGGTGGTTGACCTTTACCTTTATCTTGATCAGTAGGTATTGAAGTTTTTCTTAAATCAATTAATTTTTGTAAATCTCTAGCTTCTTGCATAGTTTTTTCTCTAGCGGCTTCTCTTTCTTCATATCCGCCATAACTCATCATGTCTCTGTAATCAGCTAAACTTGTAGATCTACCAAGATTACTAGATTGAATTTGATCATTTAAAGATCCTAAACCTTTTGTTAAAGCACCTGTAATACTGTATCTACCAAAAGGTAAAAAATCTCTTATGCTGACTAATCTTTTGTTTCTTTCTTGTATGTCTTCAGGTAAACTAAATCTTTCATCAGTAAATAAATCATCATAGTTTGCTATTTTCATAATAGAAGGATCTTTAATACCTACTTTATCTACATCAAAAACATCTGGTGCTTCTCTAAGTGTGCCTGAAATATTAGCTGCCCTAACAGCTCTTTCATACTCATTTAAATCATTATAATCATCGACAGTTCCAATATCTATTGGTGATAAATTTTCCATGTCTATAAGTGCATTAGTAATGCCTCCAGTGTTGTTAGCACGTGATACTGATTTTGCAAAAAGTCCATCTCCAGTATTACCTATATTTCTCGGAGAAGCAGGACCTAACTCTTCTCTTTCTCCTCCTCCTCCTTCTCTTGAAGGAACAGTACCCATATCTGAAACAATAGATGGAAGACCTTCTTCATCTATTGGCTTATTCATATAATAATCAGTGTAATCTTTTAATAAATAAGGATCTTGAATACCAAAAATGTTTCTTGCATTAATTAAATTTTGATCAACAATTTTATTTGCGGGTGCTCTTGATATTAAATCTATTAAATTAAAAGGTATTGCCATTATCTACGTCCGTCTGGTTGTATATCAATTCGTAATGTGCCAAAACGCCAAGACTCACTAACATCAGTATTTTCTATCTTAATGTTAACAAATCTTCCTCTGGCTCTTGTATCTTTTTTATCAGTGCTAGAGTTAATTGTAAAGGGACTTAAAGCAGTAGTTGTTTCTGATTGTTGAGGATAACGTTTGACAGCAAGTGTTACTTTTGCATTTCCTTGTAAATCTTTAAAGTCCGGCACAAATCTTCTCATAGCTAAAAATATATCTCCCGAAATACCTTCTGTGCCTTGTTGTCTTGCTTGTATGTCAAAGTCATATGATTTAACAAATGATGTAACTGTTGTTGTACTACCGTTTGCATTAACTTGATCAGTTCCAACCTCATGTTCAAACAAAGTTGTTTGACCTAAACCATCTTCACCTACAATTGCAGGAAAACTACCTGAAGCAGATGCATTAAATTTAGTTGCAAAAGGTTTTGGATATACAGTTGAATCTATCCAAGAAGTTCTAGCTTCTGTTCCTATATACCAAACACCACCTTGCATTGGTTGACCATAATTAAATACAACATATTGATCATTATAATCAGAACCAGTCGATGGGTAATACCAAACTACTTCTGTAAATTGATTATTTAAACCTGCACATATTTGCTGACCTTTAGTTGTATCTGCTTGATCATAAACATAATCTTCAACAGAACATGGTAGTGATTTAACTGTACCATCAAACATAAAGAAGCCATTTGAACTCATCCAAAAAGCTATACCGTCTATTTCAACAGCTGCATTTTTACCTATTAATCCGCAGTTAGTACCAACTTGTTCAAATCCAAATGTAAAAGGTGCACCAATAAATTTCATAGTATACAACGCATTATCTGTCCAAACTAAAATAGATTCTTTAGCTTTTAATGCGCCAATAATTTTTGTACCATCTTGCAATCGTTGTGACCCAGCAGAGTTAATAGCTGTTGGTGTATAATCATTTATATCTTCCTGATCAGAAAATCTTATAAACATATTATCTTGTGTTGCAGTATTTCCAATAGTTGTTTCTGTACCTAAATGAATTAAGTGACGTGTTGTTGGTGAAACTAATGTAACTCTTGTTGCTGTTGGGTTAGCTGATGTAGAAAAACCAGAAGTAGTTGTAGATGCTCTAGTTGTTAATCTTGCAGCATCTCCAGCGTTCCATGTAAAAGTTTTACCATTAGCAATTGTTCCAACTAACACTTGACCAAAATTGCTTAATGACCATAGACCAGGTTCAAGAGATACTTCTGATGCAGAAGAGGCTTCACCCCAATCAACAAAGTCTGCAGCGTTAGTTACAGTTGCACCACTTGAATGTGCAGCTCTTGTTGAACCATCTACAGCTCTTGTAATACCTGTTAAATTATTTGTTGATACACCTGTGTAAGAAATTAATTCTGTACCTATTTGTATTCTACCTGCTGTAGGAAAACCTGTAGCAGAAGTTAAAGCTATATTAGATCCTGATGTACCACTAGTATTATCACCTAATGTTCCATTCAATGTATTTTGTAAAGCACCTGAAACTATTCCGTCCCATTCAGATATACCCCAACCATAACCATAAGACTGCGCCGCAGGACCAACAGGTTCGTAAGGTATAACAGAACATGAACCACTTCCAGCAGCACCTGTTGTAGTTTGTGTGCCTGTTACAATTGCAATTAAAGATGAAGTAACTCTGGTTACTTGAAATAGTTTATCTTCAAATGCAGCATCAGTTAAACCAATACCACTTGGTACAGTTACACCATCTAATAAAATTATATCACCTGATTGTAAATTATGTGCTGAAGAAAAAGTTAATGAAACTTCTTTTGTTGCATCTGCAGCAGACATTACAACACTTCCTATTGTAGATTTAACTGGAGTAACATCATATAATTGTCCTTCAAAATATATAAGTAAAAATTTATCAGTTCCAATAGCCACGTACCGATTGCCTTCTAAATCTACAAAAGCAAACTCACGTCTTGCAACACTAACAATAGTATCTGTAACTAATGATGACCAACCACCAACTTTTTCAGGTAGTCCATATCTAAATCTAACATTATTACAATCAACCCATCTGTTTTCTGCACCAGATTCAGTGTCTTGTTTATCGATTCCTGGTAAGACTTTAAAGTCAATTAGAGCCATGGTCCGTGCTCCTATATGTTGTCTTTATAGATCCAGCCTCTTGTAGAGTTTACATATACCAAAGTAAATGCAGCTCCATTTGTGGACACTGTTAAATTAGAGGCAGCGCCTAAAATAGGTTGACTATTTCTACCGATAGTTAAATTGTTAGATCCAA
>Ga0209337_1003842_pt1 | contig 10523 bp, 26 predicted proteins | sample LinPmetageLP53_FD_184044 | JGI IMG/M metagenome (GOLD analysis project Ga0209337, IMG submission 184044) | Marine viral communities from the Pacific Ocean - LP-53 (SPAdes) (version 2) | ecosystem: Environmental > Aquatic > Marine > Oceanic | place: Pacific Ocean | collected 2010-02-08 | reverse complement strand
TGTTGCGTTTATATTCATTTTATTAAATAAGTGTTTATATAGTTTTCTATCGACCTTATAGCCGTAAGACTTTTGAAGTTCTATTTCACGGTCTGATATATAATCTATATCGTCTGACTGTTCAAGAACTTCATACTCATTCTCCTTATAGCCTTGCATAAGGGTAACTCTGGTATTAAGATTACGTGTAACACCAATCTTTTTACCAGGTATGTGGTATAAATAATACATAAGTTATAATTTATCGTTATATAAGTGCATGTTGTGCGCGTGGTGGTAATACCAACCAATTTTAAAATTTAGTCTATATGCAATCATTTTTTGTAATGATGAAAATTGATACTGATCATTGCAGAAACCGTACCAGATGTCATTAGAACGCATATAGACAGACATACACAGCTCATCATTTATAATTGTAAACTGAACTGCATAAGTACAAGGTGTATCTTTCTTGTATTTATCATATTCTTTGCCGTCGTATATACTAATTGCAGCGTGGCGTGTATTAGGATTTGTTTTAAGCTTTGCACAGACATGGTCTATTTGAGCTTTACGTTTCCATTGATAACCGTAGTTGCTATTAACTTTACGATCACTGTCTGCCATGCGTTCCCATATTGGTGGTATCTTACCGTACAGTTCACCAAGCTTGTCAATGCTAGGATCACCGGACAGATACCATTGCCATTCAGCTTCAGCATATTCTAAACTCCAGTTACGCTGCTTATTTGTAATATGGTTGTCTTGTGGGTTTATCATATAAAAGCCGCAATTAAATATAGCCTGCGTGCCATCAAACTCTACACCGTTTATAACAACCTCATCAAGTAAAGCTTCATATGCTTCATCTGCGTTGTGAAATGTGTTTTTCATAATAGTATTTATAATATTCGTAAATCTTTTCCCATATCAAGCCTTTAATATAATGACTAGGATCTTCATGTGTTCTACCATTGTTTGTTATAACAACAGACCATCGCGTTTCGTTAATAGCTTTAGGTGCAATATATATTTTATTTCTTATACACCATATGTAAGCTTTTAATTCTAACTCTGACGCTACGTATGTACCCATGTTTATTTTTTTACCCCATGCCATCTACACTTCCCAAGGCATTTTTTCAGTACCAATATCTATTAGTTCATGTGGTATAAAGCAACCGGACTTAGGCTCCCATTTAAAATGAGCTTCAGCACCGTTTTCACCAAGGTTTTGAAACTTAACTTTAAGCACTTTAGCTTTAACAGTTTTAGCTTCGTAATCTCTGTGAACTAATAAGCCGTGGTAACTAGCATCGTACCATTCACCACCACCTTTGATATTATACATTGTTGGTTCTTCAATCTTGCCGTCTTTGTCTTTATACATTTTAGTTGGGTGAGCAACTACAAAAACTAATACATCAAACTTTTTTGCAAAGGTTTCGATCTTAGTTAAGTACTCCATTGTATACCTGTTAACATCTTCTGTTTTAGCATCAACGTCTCTTATTTTATTAAATGGATCAATAACAAGGCATTTAATACCTTTACGCTTAACTAGCTCAGCGCCTTTACGTAGCACTGACTCTAACGTATATCGTTCCATATCAATATGAAAGAAATTACTATTGCAGTGATCTGCTATTTGATTCCAACGATCACCATGTATATCAGCAGCTGTTGGCATACCTTGCCAAACTTTACGCATTAACTTATGCGCGTGAAGGTAAGTTGGTACATTTTCCGGACTAGCAAACGCCGTTTTCCAGCCATAGTTTTGGTTATAGCCAATAACCATCTGATCGACAAAATCTGATTTCCCGCTACTCGGAATACCAGTGACAGTAATAAACTGACCAGTATAAGTCGAAAAGATGTTGTCAAAGTTTTGCAAGCCAATTTGATATCCAGGTTTAAACCCGTTACGTACAAAGTCTGTGACTTCGTCTTCAATGTCCCTAAATGTCGTGACATTTTCAAGCGGGACTGGGCGTGAGCTCGAAATACGCTCTGCCAGTTTTTGTTTGTCATACTTTAATAAATATTCGTTTGCATCTTTACAATCATCAAACGTAGCTAAGTAACATACTTCAGAACCTAATCGTCTTATAAGCTCTGCTTGCAATGCTTGACCAGCTTCGTCTGAGTCTACGGCTAATATAATTTTTTCTTTATCTTCAAAGTAATCAATACAATTATCAAGATAATCTAAATTATTAGTATTAAGTGTAGCTCCGTTAGGTACAGATATTGCGTTTGTTATACCAGCTTCATGCAGTGCAAGCACATCCATTTCGCCTTCAACAATAACACATGTATCATAACCTACAATGCTATCAATATTATAAAATACTTTTTCAGCCCCTTTATATAATTTAAAGTTCTTTCTTCCATCGCGGTATTTAATGTTTATTAACTCACCGCCTATAAAATAATTGAACTTTATTGCGTTCTCGGTTTTACCGGTTTGTGGCATATATTCAGATCCCTCGCCAACGTTTAAGTCAGCAAGGGTTTTCTGAGATATACCTCTTGATTTAAACCATTCAACAACTTTAGTGTCAGGCGGTTTGATAACCTCTTGTTTGGGTCTTTCATATACCTTAACAGTTTCACCTTTACGTTTGTATGTATGAAGTTGAAAAGTTGTATTACAGTTGTGACAAGTACCGAGACCCCGTTCCCAATCATAAGACGCGCATTTTGCCTTTTGATTCTTGGGTTTTCTAGTGTGCGAGCAAATAGGGCATGTACCCTGCTTTTTACCCTCTTCTAGTTTATGTTGATTGAAATCATCAATCAAAAATCCATTGATCTCTGTTGTCTGCATTTAATTTAATTAAAATGGTAAATCATCTACTGGTTGTGCAGCTGGTGCTGCTTGTTGTGGTTGAGCGTCTCTAGGTGCTGCGGCTACGTTATCGCCGTTTGTCCAAACAACTTTCACATTGCCTAAATAAACTTTAGCTACTTTAGCCTCGCGTTCTTCTTTGCTTTGCTCAACTACCACTGGTCCTTGATTACCGTAGTTATCTACTTCATCATTCAGTGTAATCGTAATAGGTAAATACTTACCTTTTTTACCAACATAAATTTTTTCTTTAGGAATATCATTTAAGTTGATGTTAGCTTTGATTATACTAGCCATAATTATACGTATTGGTTAACTTGATTAAACATCCTTTGCAACTGTTCTTTTGTTGCTCCTGTTGTACGTCTAAAATTATCTACAGCTTTAACATGAGTTTGATTAGCGTAAAAATTATTTACGTTTGTTTCTAATCCTGTTACGCTGCATACTTTTGTTTGGTTTTTTCTAGTTCTAGCCATTTGTTATAGTGTTTGGTTTATAAAAAATTGTTGAGGATCAAAATCCTCTGATTGATAGAACAGTTTATACTGCTCTGATGCTCTTTGTACTTTATCAGCTCCACGCTCATAAAAACTAGGCGAGCAATCAAATATACCTATGTTGTGAGTAGTTTTGTCAATAACTATAAATACAAATTCATAGCCAAATAACTTACTGTAAATATAAGCTTGTGAGTCGTAATTGTACTTAGCTGCTGACCACTTAAACTTATTTAGATCTGCTGTTGTTTTAAGATCAATAATAAGTTTTTCATCATGGTTTACAATATCAGCTTTACCTTTCCAATTTAAACCTTCAAGCTCGGTAATACCTGGTCTTTCATAGTCTATATTAATTCCACGTATAAGATCTCTACATACATTGTTGTTTAATACTTTTTCAGTCATTAATTCGATCTTATCTACTTCGTGCTGCAATAGACATAACTCACCGCCAGATATCTCTTTATACGCTTTGGTGTTCCTTGTGGTTGACTCTACTATTTTAAACTTATTAAGTTTTTCAGGTTCGAGTATAGCCGTGTGAAAATAACCACCAACTAAAAAAGCCGGTATAGGCTTCTGTGGTTGGCCAAGCGCTAAAGGATTTGTTAACAGAGTAGAGATATCAGAGTTACTAAGATACTTCTTGCCGAAGTCACCGTAGTAATACTCATCAATCTCTAACTTTTTTAACACATCTGTTTTCTTCATTTATAAGGTTGTTAATTCTGCCTCGATTTCTTTAGACAAGGCGTATTTAGCTTTTATAGCATCAACTTTACCACCTGCTTTTACATAGTCTTTAGCTTTTAAAAAAGCTGGATCAGACTTTGAAGTTAAAGTGTTTTTAGTTTTTGCTGCGGTAGCTTTACCGTGTTTATTAGTAGCATCACTATCTGCGGTATCATCGATTAGAAATAAATTTCCAAGCGCGTATTTTTTACCGTAAGATGATGCGCTACCAAACTGTTGAGGGGTTTGCATGCCTTTTTGATTAAGGTCAACACCAACTAAGGCTGTAGCGTGTATAGCATTTTCGCCGTCCGATACAGTCGCAGTTGTTTGAATTATAGGCATAACGTGATTATCGATTAGTTCTTCATTAATCGTTACTGATACTCCTAACTCTAATAGAAAGGGTTTTGTTGCTTCGAGAATGTCTTCGGCTGATCTGAAGTTGTATTTGCCGAAAGAGTTAAATCTAGATTTTTTAGATTTAAACTTTGTCTGGATCGTAGCCAGCTTATCGTTTAAGGTCATATGGTTTATGGTTTTAGTTATTATTATAATTACACATTTAATTTAGTTTTTACATACATAACCTACAGATAATCAATCACTTGCGAGCGGTCTACATTGTCTATAAGTTTTTGTATTGCTTCTTTTTTTATCTCTGATACACGCACGTGAGATGAGTTACCTGTAAGCCCAATTAGCTCTGCAATTTGCTTAGCTTTCATTTTGTCTACGCCAAGTCCATAGCTATATTTTAATACAGCATACTCTCTTGGGTGTAAATACTTTTCCATTAAACTAAGTATGTAAGCGTTTAAAAGCTCAGGGTTATAATCATCTGTCTTGTCTTCTACAATATCAGCGTATGTTGTAGTGCCAGGCACGCCATCAACTTTAATTTCTTCGTCAATACTAGAAAATATACTATTGAAAAACATCTCAACCATTTTTTTATCTTTGCCGTTGTTTTTACGTATTTCATTTAGCTTGTGTTCTGGTATGCGTATGTTGCCTCTGTTAATGTCTATAGCACGTCTAATAGCTCCTTTAATTCGTTTTGAAAAGAACGATTTCAAAGTCTTTTCAATGTCTTCAGCGTCAGCTAATTTTTCAACCCAGTCAAGTTTATCTACAGCTTGTGTTAAGCCTATAGCGCCTTCTTGTATAAGATCATTAATACTCATAACACCAGATGCTTGTTGCGAGGTTGAAAACTTACGTGCTAGGTTTTCTACAAGAGGTAGAAACTTAACTACAAGTTCTTCTCTTGTATAGTAGTCGTAGAATTTATCAACAGGCATAGATCGTTTAAGATCTTCTTTATACCTGATATAATTCTGTACGTTATATTTTTTCATATTGTTCTATTTTTTCAAAAGCTTTTTCCATTAAAATATTATTAGCATAGTATATATTACCTATACTTGCCATCCACTCATTAAATTCTTTCATAATTCTTTTTGCATTTTTATAAATCTTATTATCTTATCAATTAGTGAAGATACTATAGACAATCCAAGTCCTCCAATAAATAAATTTAAATCAACTACATAATGCTTCAGTGTTAAACCCCAAGTTAAAACAATAATAGCGTCTATAAAAACCATAGCGCCCGCCATACCTAGTATTGCATCAGGGTATTTTTTACATATCACAACTATTAAAGTTGTCACCTGCATTTGTAATAGTATACAGCCAAAGCCTAGTAAAAAATCCATATTATAGTTCTTGATTTAATAATTCTTTTTCTTTCTTTAGTTGATTACCTATATTTCTGTGTATTGTTCTAGCTGAACAGTTAAGTAGTTTAGCAATACGGCTTATGGTAATCTTTTTACCCATATCGTGAAGATCAAGCATGCACTGGTATATATCATCTTCATGTATTTTCTTAGATCTACCTACAAGCTTACCGACTATACTCATTTTTTCTTCAGGCGTAAGCCCGCAGAACTCGTTGAATATAATTTTACGCTGTTTGTTTTTAGGTGGTTTATCTAAATCACACATGCTAACTTCATATACCATAGTGCTAAGTAATTGATCCGGTACTTTAAACGTAACAAAACCATTACGCTTGTAACATATATACTTAAACATATGCTCAAAAGCATCTTGATCTAGTTTTGGGTTTAAATACCATAATACAAGCATGTGCCACTTAAGTGATTTATAAGTTGTTATCTTAGCTTTGCTTCTAAATAACTCATAACACTCATATGTACCGTCTGCGTAATACCCACCCCACTGATATACCTCTGAAGGCTTATCATTGATTGGAGCTCTACGGTAAACGATGCGTCTCTTGTTTAAATAATCAAGGTTTCTTTCGTGTGACATTAGCCTATTACTATATTATACTAAGGGGCTGTTGTCACAGTCCCCGGTTTTATAATTCATCTAGCCTATCTTTAAGTTGATCTAGTTTGTTTTTAGTTATTGCAGCTTTTTCATATTGTTCTCTTGCCTCATATGATGACAATAGGGTCATAAGCTTAGCTATCTCAGATAGCAATAATTCTTCTTCACTTACACGTCTAATGTTACCAAAGTCGTCAGACATTGTGTCTTTTAAGTCTATGTGAAACTGCTCGTCATATTCTTTTTGCTTAGCAATTAATTTATCCGAAATTAACTCTGCTAATTTATCTATTTCTTTGTTTGTCATTTAGTATTATGAATCTAATATATTATTTACTTCGTTAGCAAAGTCTTTTTCTGACTCAACTTTAGGCCATTCGTAGCCTTCTTCAATCAATTCGTTCTCAACTTCTTCAGCCATTTCTTCAACATATGTTTGCCAAGCTCTGTCAATAGCATCTTGTACATAATAAGCATCAAGATCATCTACATATATAAGCTCGTTATAATCAAACATAGCGTCGTACAGAGCATCATCAAGATCATTTTCGTAGTAATGTACATCTTCGTTTATACATATATTTCTACCATCACCACTTGTTGCAATAAATACTTCATAGCCATCAGCAGTAGTTTCTGCATATATAGAATAGTCTGGATCTTTGTTGTAAGAGTCTGTTAGTTCAAACTCATATTTTTCTTGTAGTTTAGCTAAAGCATTGTCATCACCATCATACATTGATATACCATGGTCCTTTAGTCTTTGTTCTATTAATTCTTCTGTTAGTATTTTACTCATTTATGTTCTTTTATGATTAATTTTTCTACCTTGATCTATAATGTTTTCAGCTTCAGCCATACCTAAGCCGTAATACTCTCTAAATCTTTCTGTACTTAAAAAGTTATTAAACCAGTCTAAGTACATGTCTTCTACTTCTTGATTAGATCTACTCATCTGTTTCTATTAGTTTAGCAATGTATTGCCAAGTTAGTAATTCATTTTCATTAGAGCTTAAGCAGCGTTGTAATAGATCAACTGATAATCTACCATCACCACCTGCTTTAATGTCTCTTTTGTACGTCTTGTTTTCTAGTTGTATAAAGCTAATTTTAGCAAAAGCTTTATGTCTAGCTCTTTCTTTTATATCTTTATTCATAACTTTTATTTGGATCAAAAGCATCACCAAGAAATTGTAGCTTGTTAGGTATCATTACATCAAAAGCTATGCCATATCTTACTTCTGTAAAATATTCTGTAGATTTTAATTCTTGTTTAATGTTATTCATTTTGTAAGACCACTTTTTGTTTTCTTTCTTAAGTTGTTTTTTGTACTCAGGTTTTAGCCTTTGCCATAAATTTAGTCGTTTTTGCATAATTTTTTATTATATTATCTATTAGTGTTCGTATTTAGTTTGTGTTTAGTTAAGATCAGCTAGTTTATACTCGCCTGAATCTATTTTAGCTCTAGTGTCTACAATACCTTCACCTAAAAACTGATTGCGGTATTTACCTGTAGTGCGTGAGTAATCCCAGTAGTAACTATCTAACGTAATTTTACCATTATTATCTCTAAAAGCAATAACACTGTTATAGCTTTGAAAGTAATTACCGTCAGATGCGTATATAATAAATTGATTAGCTACAAGGTTTCCTGAGCTGTTACTTGTCATTTGTCTAACTTTAGCTGTCATATTTTTCTATTATTAAGTCAATATCAATATCAAGTGATTTAATTTCATCACCTAACTCTTTAAATTGTTTAAGCGCGCTTATTTCGTAGCTGCTTAGTGAGTCGCACTCGCCATCTTCAATAGCGTTTATGCAGTCTCTCATATCCATAACGGTGTTCTCAAACCGACAATAACTCATATTTGGCATATTTATTTGTTTTAAAATTAGTAACTAGTGAGGATTCGAACCTCATACCCGTCGGTAGCCTGATCTTTTTTAGCTCTACACTATTTTAGATCTCCTGACCTAGTTTCCTTGCCAAAACGTAGAGTTCATAACGATCCCTCACCTACGCTAGGCTGCTAGCTATTCACTTATGTGTTAAAGTTACAAGGTGTCTGTTCTCGCCTACTTTAACCTAATTAAGCTACTCGTCTAGCTATTTACGCCGCCAAGCTCTGTGCACTGATGCACTTACTTCTTGGCTGACGATTTGTATTGTATTACCTGTTTTATGCTCAATGATCGGTACGTAGCTATAGGTTTTAGTTGTCGAGCAACCAACACAATTGTTATACCCAAGCTTTATTCTCACTTCATGTACTTTTTCTCCACATCTACAATACATAGTTATTTATTTTATTTGTTACATATATATTATCTACGAGTAATCGTATTTAATTTGTGTCAGCGTACAGATACTCGATAGCACGCTTCATTACCGCGCTGTGTATAGCATTGAACTCGTCGCCATCAAAAGGCTGATCTGCTATTTGCCACTCAACAGTGTCATGTATTATTTCTTTTATGTAATCAGCAACACCTTGTGCTATTTGATCTAGTTCTGCCATTTTACTCATTTTCCATATATTTTATTTAACACTCTATCAATTACTGTTAGAGCTAAGTCACTATCATAAGCAATAAACTTTGATAATATATTAGTATAATCTATTCTATTTGCTATTGAATCACTAGTAAGTAAATAAACAAGCGTTTTTATTACGTGGTTTTTATTACCATTTATCCATGTTTCTACATAGTATGTAGCTTTTTCTGTTACCATATTATTTAAATTTAGCTGCGACTTCACGTATTTCATCTTTGTCTTCTTGATCTAACCCAGGTGTTTGCTGAGCGTACATGCGTAGTACATAGTGTACGAAAGTGCAGTCGTTATCTGTTAGTTTAATTGTTTGCATAGTTTTTAAGGTAATAGTTTAACATAAAGTTTAATCTTGTTATTGGTGAATGTATAAGTGCACGAGCTTTAGTCATACCTCTTGATGTATACAACTCACCATTTTGTCTCTGCCATACGCATCTATAATTTTGCTCGTATGTAGGATTTAGTTGATATGCTCTGTCTGCACCGTTTTGTTTACGTACATAACCTGATTTGAAACAAGCAATGCGTAGTCGTGGTAAATCTTTTATATTACTTCGTTTAGCATGCCACTTAAGTCTTTGTTTAGTGTATGCAGGTACAGGAAACTCAAACTCACGAGTTTCATTTTTAGCTTGCTTCTGTGTTGTTATTTCTCTGATTCCGTAGTCGATAAGCAGACGCTTTACGAACTGCTCTTCGAGCATAAACTGCTCTTGTTGCCATCTAGTCATAGTTTTGATTTTAAGTTATTATAATTCCACAGTCGGTTGTGAGTGAACTTTCTACTCTTCGCAAAGGTAGATTTTTGACGAGTAGTACATTTTTTGTACTCACTGTCGGTAAGCCCACTGCACTGACCACTGTGTTCGTGCTTGAGTCTATGCCCTCTTGCACGTAATTTTTTCTGTTGTATAGAGTATTCGCATAGCTCTTTCATATTAGTTACTACCATGGTAGATCGGTTTTAGGTACATAAGTAAGGCCTTTGTATTTAAACCACTCTGATTTACCTTCTTTGTCTGTATCTTCATTGTATATGAAGCCAAAAGATTTTGGTAAGTTGCCAACGGTGTAGCCTTTGTAAGTTGTATCGCCGAGGCGTATATGATTGTCTTTTAAGAATTTTATTTGTTGCATAGTATATTTTATTTGTTTATTATATTATCTGTAGTGTATCGTATTTAATTTGTGAAAGATATATTATTAGATTTAAATGCTAGTTTATACTCGCGCACCATTTTAATTGCTTCATATCTAGTTTCTACTTCATCTATTACTTCTACTCCGTAATTAGAGTTGTATATTATTCTGTACATAGTTAATCATTTTTAAAAGTTAATGTTTTGTAAAACTCACCTGCTGCTTTTACAGATAGCTCTTCAAGCTTTTTGTACTCAGCTTCGTTTGCCATTTGGTCATCTCGCCAAGCAGTGATCTCGTCAAGCGTACCGTAGTTGGTACAGTTACGTATAGTGCACTTGTAGATATCTTTATCTGGAAAGTGCGGATTGAAGTGTTTAATTATTC
>Ga0209337_1003837_pt1 | contig 10532 bp, 9 predicted proteins | sample LinPmetageLP53_FD_184044 | JGI IMG/M metagenome (GOLD analysis project Ga0209337, IMG submission 184044) | Marine viral communities from the Pacific Ocean - LP-53 (SPAdes) (version 2) | ecosystem: Environmental > Aquatic > Marine > Oceanic | place: Pacific Ocean | collected 2010-02-08 | reverse complement strand
TCGTGCTGACTATTCATTGTACATAAAAGAACACCTCTACCGCACGGGATTAACGAACCGCGATATTAGCGAAGAACTTGACAAACTTGCTTTGGATAGAACGCCGATAATTTGCGATAGTGCCGAACCGAAATCTATTGAAGAATTGCACCGCTTAGGGCATAACGTTAAGCCAAGTAAAAAAGGTCCTGATAGCATCAGGTTAGGTATAGACATAATGAAACGCCACAAGCTATTTATTCATTCAGAATCTAAGAACGCACAAAAGGAGTTTAGAAATTACAGATGGGAAACTGACCGGGATGGTAGAAACTTATCTAAACCCATTGACCACACCAACCATATTATCGATGCAGTACGTTACGTATGTATAAACCGCATCGGTTCTTCTTACTCAGGCAAATATTTTATAGCATGAAAATAACCGTACCCGACTCACTTGCTGACATATCTGTTAAGCAGTATAAAAAACTTGCATTAATAGACACCGAGCAAAGCCATGACAAGTGGCTTATAGAAGCTATTTCGATTTTTTGTGATTTATCTACCGAACAAGTAGAACAAATGAATTACAAAGACCTATCTAAAATTTCAAGGATAGTTAAGAAGTTAAACGATGCCGACGGGCAAGATGAAGAACTGCAAAGCAAATTAGACTATAAAGGGAAGCGGTATGGGTTTCACCCAAACCTTTCCAAACTTACAGTGGGAGAGTTTGCCGATTTAGAAACATATTGTAGTAAGGGTTTCTTTGATAACTTGGGTTTTATCATAAGTATTTTATACAGACCAATAAGGGTAGAAAGTGGCGATTTTTACTCCATAGAAGATTACAAGGGTGATGGTGACCCCTCATATTGGGATGACTTAAAAATGAATGTTGTCATGGGTGCAGTCAATTTTTTTTTGTCTATAGGCGTGACATTAACCAAAGATTTAGCCAACTCTTTAGTGGAGGGGGCGAAGGAAATTTAATCGCTGAAAAGTGGGGGTGGTATTCTACTATCTACTTCTTAGCGGGTGGAGACCCTTTAAAAATCGAAGCTGCAACCGAAATTGAAATAGAATCGGCATTTACGTTTTTATCTTATGAACAGGATAACAGCCGAAAAGATAAAGCACCCGACGCAACCCAATACCGATGAAGTCATATAAGCAAATAGTTGAATTATTAGAAACGATTACAACCGAACATTTAATTTTACAATCTTTCCATGCAGGTCCTTTGGATGAGGTAGATATTAAAAAACTCGGACAACCCGACTATCCATTTTTATATTGTGAAATAATGGGCGCAACGATTGAAAACGGGGTGCTTACTTATGACCTTGAATTATTAGTGGCGGATATGATACTACCAAACCTCACAAATAGAAATCAAGTGTACTCGGATACCTTGCAAATTCTTCACGATGTTTTAGATAAATTCATTCAATCATTAGCCAACACCAATACTACAGTCGACGATGACTACAAGTTAGAACTACCCGCAAGTTGCACACCATTTACAGCAAGGTTTGATAATGAACTTACGGGATGGAGTGGGGCGTTCTCTTTGGAGGTTTCTAACTCAAACGATTTATGCATAGCACCATTTAGTTAATGTCTGTATTAACTATTAAAATCGGTAATCGAGAATACGATATGCCAAAGACAAAAGCTGCCCTTTTAAAGGTTGGAAAGATGTGGCGTAAAAACGCCCGAATAAGCCTTAGAAAACAAGATAAGGTAAACACGGGTGCTTTATACAATTCGATGCCCGTAAACGTGCTTGAAATGCCTAATACGTACGCTGTAGATATTACGCCCCAAGTTGGTTATTGGCAGTTTGTAGATAAAGGAGTGCAAGGGGCAAGTAGAAACATTTTCCCTTATCAATCAGAATCGCCTTTTAAATTTGGTTCTGGAAAAGGACCAAGGGGGTTAAGGGGTGCAATTGATAAATGGGTAGTACAAAAAAATATAAGTGGTTCAAGAGATGAAAAAGGAAGGTTCACAACCCGCAAAGGTTTGGTGTATTTAATAAGCAACGCGATTTATAATCGAGGATTAAAACCGTCTTTGTTTATTACAAGAACAAAAATACAGATTCAAAAACACGTAACTAAAACAATAGCACCCGCAATAAGTTCAGATATGGCAAATGCAGTAAGACAAGATTTAAAACGCGACCCTAAATTAGATGTGAAATGAGTATGACTTTAGAATATAGTCCGAGTACGTCGTATGTACATGGAGCTTATGAACCGATTACTTTTATAACCAGCTCAACCGAACAAGCGGGAGGTACTTTTTTTAAGTTTAAATATGTTGCGGATATTTATCTTTCTAATTTAGATTCACCTTATGCATACGTTAAACAAGCACGTATTTTTATAGAACCAAATACAGAAGGGGCGGGAGTGTTTAGAGTTGATAAAATCATTTCCGATTATTTAGAAATTACTTCGGGGGATTCGTCAACTTCTTCTGCTGGGTTTATAAGCAATTCTATTCATACTTTAGGTGCAAATACTACCACTAAAATTTGGGTAAATAACGAAGGGCAAAATTACAGAAAAGTAAAAATTAACTACGGGCAAAGCTATGCTACCGCTGCCGACCTTGCACCCACGGTTTCTATCGACTTATCCGATATTTTTTATATTAGTTGTATAATGAGTGCGGGGAAACAAATGTTACCCACTTGGGATGAAGGTGGCAATTATCTTGTAACGGGAAATGATTATTTAGTAAATTTTTGTCCTCGGGATAGCACAAAAAAAGCGTTAAGTGATAGACCCACAACTACACAATACACTTCTACATTAGCGTCGAATGTTTCGGTTATTAATCAGGATTTAACAAATAACGAGTGGAGAACTTTAGGCATTTTAATGGATGACCTTGCACCCGTTGAGTCTGATGCTTTGAGCTTTTATGTAGCTTTATTTGATTCAAGCGATAGCGTTTTAGATGCTGGGTTTTTCTCAGCGGGAACGGATGGGGGAACTGTTCCATCTTTATCGAATCAAGATTATGAAAGGTTACAATTTGTGGGTGTTGGAGCAAGAAATTTAAACGCTCAAACTATAGATACGGGTTTTACCACACATTTCACAGCGGGAACGGTAGCATACTATGAAGTCTTTTTTATGGATGACAGCACCACAGTTCCATCTAATGCCACGACTACTTCTATGGCTTCCCTATGTTATCGATTTACCATTAAAAACGCATCTTGTATTTATGGAACGGGAACGGGAAAAACTAAATACAACTATGTGACTTTAGCTTGGCAAAATTCTCTTGGAGCGTGGGATTATCAATCCTTTGCATTAAAACACCAAAGAAAAACAAGTAACATAGAACGCAAGACTTTTGACCAAGTGGCGGGAAATTGGAATACTGCAAAATCGGGTGTTCAATTTGCTTATAGAGGTGATGAAGGTGGGGTAACAACCACACAAATTTCAGCACGTCAAACGATGGTTGCAAATACTGAATTGTATAACGAAGCTGAGGTGGATTTTTTAGAAAACCTTTGGTTATCCCCAAAAGTGCAACTTCTTAATTATGATGGTTCAGCTATTCCGATAACTATAACGGATAAAGAATGGGTTCGTAAAAACAACCTTAATGAAGGTGGTGCATTTACTTACCAAATAAAGTTTGAGTATGGTAAACAAAGACCAACTGTAAGATGATACAATTAGTTGCATTTGACCAAACGTATGAAAACCCTCATTTTTTAGATTTAGACAATCCGGGTGCTATCTCTTTAAATTATGAGATTGGAGATATTGAAAATTTGGTGGGTAGAAATTCGCCGTACTCACAAACTTTCAACTTACCGTTTACCAATACAAACAACAAGTTTTTTAGACAATTTTACAATATCAATGTTGATACTTTAGCTGTCTTATCTCAACCACTTTCGTCATTTAATGCAGACCTAAAAACAAACTGTGCGATTCGTGTAGATGGTGTTTCTGTAATTACGGGAACTTTTCAGCTTATAAAATGCAAAAAAGAAACTGAAAGCTACGAAGTGGTTGTTTATGGAACGGAAGCAAATTTATTCCAAGCTATAGAAGAAAAAAAATTAATAGATGCATTTCGTAGTGGTGATTCTTTTACAACGGATTATAATGTTAATATAAATTCTACCAATATTATCAATTCTTGGGATTTATCAAATGACGTTACATTAGGAACAGTGGGAAATGGTATAATTATTTTTCCTATTATAGACTATGGATATGTCGGCGATTACAATTTTATATGGTTAGAAAATAACCCTCTTTCAAATACGGGTTTGGCAGAACCAAACTTTTTAGAAGCTCAACACCTTAAACCCGCTATTCACCTAAATACACTTTTTAAAAAAATAATTACACAGGCGGGGTTTACGTTAACTAACACATCTTTCCTTACTTCTGATGCTTTTAACAAAGCCTTTATGACTTTGGGAACAGATAGGGAAACCACTGCTTTAACTACTTTACACCAAAGCCAAGTTGGAAACACTGACAACACCAATATAGTAACATGGGGTTCGGGTGGAGTAGATAGTGGCAGTTGGGAACAAATCTTTTTTCCTACTCAAAGCGGTGCGGGGGCGGGAGGACAACCCGCGCTTTTTTATGATGTAAGCGACGATTGGGATAGTGATGGGGTTTATCATTTTCCTTATTCGGGAGAGTTTTATGGAAATTTGACTTTAACTGTTGACTCAGGACCGGCAAGTAGTGGCAACGGTGTTGTTTTTTCTGTTATTATTGCGTCGGGTGAATATTGGACTCAACAAACTTTCAGCGCATTAGGTAACGATGGCGGTGGAGCTATAGTAAGTACTCATTCTATACCTTTTGGGATGTATGGTAATGCGGGGCAAATTTTAAACATAATTGTATTGGCTAATCCCGGTTCGAGTTCTTCGGCTAATCTTTTAGCTCAAGGAACATTTTGTACTATTATAGGAAGTGCATCTTTAGCGGGTGTTGCAAATATTCCAGCTAATATGCCCGATATTTCCCAAACAGATTTTTTAACAGACATAATACAAAGATTCAATTTAGTAGTTGTTGCAGACGAAACGGATAACAAAAAAATTAGGGTTTTACCTTATCAAGATTATATTGACGAAGGGGAAAGAAAAGATTGGACTAAAAAGTTAGACCTATCAAAAGAGCGTATTATTTCACCTACAACGAAATATAAAAAACAACTTATAAAATTTAGTGATGCCGAAGGTGAAGATGGCAGAAACGTAGCTAATCAGGAGGTTTACGGTTCTGTATTTGGAAACTATGAACAACAAATAACGGGTGATTTTTTAAGTGGAACTTTAGAAAACAAATCGATATTTTCACCTTTCCATGTAAACCCCGTGCCAAGACAAGATAATGCATCCTTAACAGACGCACCTAATTTACTTATACATAAAGGATATGCACCGGGAACAACGGGAGCATTAGCCAGTGATAAACCAAAACTATTTTACCATAATGGATTGGAAACCTTAGAGGCTAACGATACTATTTATATCGGTGGAAACTCTGTATCTTATTACCCTTTGTGTTTACCTTACTATAATGCGGGTGCGCAAATGGCAGTTGATTCACCCATGCTGTATTGGCAATATCAAACACCCGATTCATGGGGTGGGGTTATTTTTGGAACAACACCAAGTTCAGAGGGATACTTTAAGCGATATTGGCAACAATTTTTGATGTCTTATTATGACAATCAAGCAAGAATTTTAGACTGTTATCTTTATTTAACCGCTGCCGATATACACAACTTTCAGTTTAACGATGAAATTTTTATAGAGGATACAAATTACAGAGTTTTAAAAATAGAGAATTACCAACCTTTTTCTAATGTACCTACCAAAGTACAACTATTAAAAAAAATAAATAAGATACCCGCTTTACAAATCGATGACACTACAGAAGATTGTAATGCTTCTCCCGTTACATTTTCGGCAAATGGTATTGTAAATTTTGAAAATAACGAAACGGGTGCGGCGGTTATTAGTGAAGAATGCTGCCAAGAATTTCACTATTTTTGGAATGGCACAAATTGTTTTTGGCATTATGGTGGTGGTGGAGGCGGTAGTGGTGACCCAACTACCGGACTTGGTGGGTGGAATCCGCACGGACACCCAAGCGATGACACCATAGGGGGAATATCAGATTTAACGGGCGTGGGTGGTTTTCATTCAAGGAAACGCAGTGGAGTACCTAACATAAACCCCATACAAGGAGAACACAGCACCCGAGGGCAAAACGTCGAAGGGTTTACAAATTCAGTCAATAAAAGTTTTGTTTATTATGCTACTTCTAATTCAGATACGCCGCAAATTTCTACCCCAAACGGAATAGAAAGCGAACAGTCAAATTTACAGATTTCCTATAATACTATGGCAAGGTTCATAGTAAGGGCATTAAGTGTACAAACGCACGTTTTAACGGGTGGTTCAGGTTCTTATGGTTCTTCTGCTTTTCAGGTGTGGACTTTTTTAGTGAAGAATGTTGAGGGTACAATTACAGTCGTAGGGGGTTCTGAGCAAACCGATTTCCAAGAAAAGGACAGTGATGCGGGAACACGAACTATTGACGTTGTAGGGGTTGCGGGTAAAACGGGATTTGCGGGAAATAGGGGGATAAATATCGTATGTACTGGTCCAGCCAATTCTGTTTTGTCTTGGCATTTAGATGTTGAGGTTACATACATAGATATTGGATTTACCAAAAATTTAGATAATTTAATTTTAACCGAGAATTACGAATATCTCACAACGGAAAACGGGAACTATTTAGAGCAAGAATGAAAAAGTACATAGATAACGTCGGAAAGTCTATTCCTTATTCGCTAAGGATGGCGCAAGAAAGGGAAATTATAAAAGATAAAAATTCTTTGATTCTGTATGGATATTTTGAATATACGGGATTTAAGGGGTTTTTTAAGAAAGTCAAACAAGGAATAAAAGCATACACATGGCAGAAATAATTGAAGTCGGGTTAAAAATAACGGGTAGCGACCAAGCTGCTAAAGATGTTCAAAAAGTCGATAATGCAACGGAAAACCTAAATACGGGAATTATATTAGCTACTGATTCACTTGATAGAATGAGCGGCGGCGCTGTCTCCGCTTTTGGAAAAGTTTTAAATGGTGTTAAGGCAAGTATAATAGGAATTAAAGGTTTTAAAGCTGCCCTTGCTTCTACGGGTATTGGCTTGTTAGTTATTGCCGTAGGTTCACTTTCTGCATACTTTACCCAAACGGAAAGGGGAGCGCAAAAGTTAGAAGTAGCAATGGCGGGTTTAAAGATTGCCTTTGCTAAAATTACAGATGTAGCTTCCTCATTTGGTGAAAAAATAGTGGGGGTTTTTAACGACCCAAAAGAAGCCGTTATAGGTTTATGGGATACTATAAAAACTTACTTTATAGATAAGTTCAATGAAGTGATAAAATCGGTGGGGTTATTGGGTTCTGCTTTTGTAAAACTTTTTAATCGTGATTTTTCAGGTGCTTTGTCCGATGCCACACAAGGGGCAAAGGGTTTATTTATGGAGTTAACACCATTAGGGGTAGCCATCGAAACAGTTGGGGCAATAGTTGAAAACGTCACCCCAGCTTTGAAAGAATTTGTGGCTGAGGTTAACGATGCAGTCGATGCATCTACTAAACTTGCAAATCGTTCAATAAAACTACGCGAAGACCAAAGAAGTTTAAGTAAGGCATTTGCCGAAGGGAGGGCGCAAATAAAAGAGTATAACTTAATTGCAGAGGACACCACTAAAGGATTAGATGAGAGAATAGAAGCAGCACAAAAAGCCATAGACATAGAAAAAGGTCTAATGGCTGAACGCCAAAGATTAGCAGAAGAAGAAGTTGCGATACAAAAGCAAAATATGGCATTGTCTGAATCTACGGAAGCAGATAAACAAAAGTTGGTAGATTTAGAAGTAGCATTGATTAACATTCGTACTGAGTCGGCAGAAATGCAAACGACATTGAACAATAAGTTAAATACTATGTTAACGCAAGATGCAGCGGAGAAACAGGCAAGGATGGATACATTTTTTGCGGATTTAGAAGCACAAGGAAAAGCAGAAGAAGCGGCGAAATTAAAGAGGTTAAAAGATTTAAAAATATTAGAAGATAGAGAAAAGGCGGTAGCCGCAGCAATACGTCAAGCAAGGTTGGGGGTAGTGGCAGCGGGTTTTGATGCTTTAAAGTCAATGGCAAAAACAGAAGAAGGGCAAAAAAAGTTAGCTATAGCGCAAGTGTTAGTTAATCAAGGTATGGCAATGTCTAACGCTATACGAGGCGCGCAAGCGGCAGCGGCGGCAACTGGACCAGCCGCGCCCGTTATGTCACCTTTATTGACTGCTCAAATGTTAGCAATCGTTCTTGGTGGTTTCGCATCTATTAAAGGTATTATGAACCAAGCGGGGGCGGCAACAAGTGGTATAGGTTCGGGCGGTGGTGGAGGTGGTGGTGTTACTGCTCCTGACTTTCAATTAGGACTAACACCCAACTTTGAAGAATTAAGCCAAGCTACCAGCATACCACCTGTAGAAGCGTTTGTAGTGCAAAGTAAGTTAGCCGATGAAAATGCTATGGTTGCTCAAATAAGAATGGGTGCATCGCTATAAATAAACGAGAATAAAAAATACATTTTTACCATTATGAGAAAACAAGTTGAACTTTTAATAGACGAGGACGAGTTAACGGGAATCGAGGCGGTTTCCTTGGTGAGGTTTCCCGCTATAGAAGAAAATTGGGTATACCTATCAGCTACGCAAGACGCAAAAATGTTATTTGCTACAGACGAAGAAAAGCAAATGCTTATAGGTCCAGCATTAATACCTGAAAAATTAATAATGCGATTAGACGATGAAAATGAAGAATACGACGTTTTCTTTTCTAAGGAAACAGTGCGACAAGCTATGGAACTTTTCATGCAAGAAGCACGAACCAACGAACACACATTAGAACATAATTCTAAAATCGATGGGGTTACTGTAGTTGAATCTTGGTTAGTAGAAGATGAAAAGAAAGACAAAAGTGCTTTGTATGGTTTTAAGTTACCCGTTGGAACTTGGATGCTATCGGTAAAAGTCAACAACCCCCAAATATGGGAAAAGGTAAAAAAGCAAGAAGTACGTGGATTTTCTATTGAGGGATACTTTACGGATAGATTGGTAGAAATGCAAAAAGGGAAACTTTGTAAAAATTGCCCCGAAGATGCCGAGATTATGGAAAAGCTAAAAGCCATAATTTTAGACGAGTTAAAACCCTCAACTTTTCTAAACGATAGACCGCTATTTACAGATAAAAGGACGGCTGAATTATGGGGGCAAATGTTTCACGATGTATCGGGATTTGAAAAAGTCACTTTAAACGGCGAAATTCTATACTCTGCCAATTATAAAATGGAATCCTACGATTGGGATAAATGCATTAGCGAACAGACGGCAGAGTACGGCAGCAAAGAGATTGCCGAAAAAGTGTGTGGTGCTATACGTGCCAAATACGGATAAAATAAACGTAATTAAAAAAACTGTTTTTAAAAGTGTAAAGCTATACAAATATGAATACAATAGATAAAATCCGTGAAGTGATGGGATTACCAAAAACATCACTATACGCCGAAGTCAAAATTGATGACGGGCGAGTATTAGTAACCGAAGCCGATTCATTCGAACCTGGTGTAGAAGTTCGTGTAATAGATGACAGCGGTAGCACCGTCGAAGTTGATGCGGGAACGTACACTTTAGAAGATGGTAAAAAACTCGTTATTTCAGAAAATTCACGCATTGACTCTTTTGTAGCTGATGAAACAGAAATTGAAGTGGAGGTGGAAATGGAAACTATCCCAGAAGCAGAAGAAGAAGGTTACCGCGATGGTATAGACGATGAAAAGGAAGATGTGCGCGAAGATATGGATTACGAAAAAGTACGCGACGTACTTAACGAGCGTTTCCCAGATTTAGACGAAGCAACTATTGACGCGATTGCGGAAGTGGTAGCGGGTATCTATTCACCCGAAGAAGAAGTGAAGGTGGAGGTAGAAGCGTCTGAAGAAGAAAATCTATCTGATGTTATTTCAGAAGCATTTGAAGCAATTAACAAAAGACTTGAAACATTAGAAAACGCACCCGCTAATTCGGGCGTTAGTGTTTCACCACAAAACCTTTCTGCTCAGCACAAGCAGAAAGATATTTCTAAATTAAGCGGTGTAGAACGTGCGCTACACATTATACAAAATTCTCACAAATGAGTTTATCTTTAAATAAGAAGTACAACTTCGATATTGACGACACAGTTAATACTTATGCGGGTGAGTTAGCGTTGCCGTATGTCACCGCTGCTTTACTCGGTGCGGAAACGATTGCAAAAGGTCGTTGTCGCTTTTTAGAAGGTATCGTTGGAAAGGCTGTAATTTCAGGTCTTGCCACTACCGATACAATCCAAGCTGCAAATTGTGCTTGGAATGATGGTTCTAATGTTGCTTTAACTGAGCAAGTACTTAACCC
>Ga0209337_1003835_pt1 | contig 10533 bp, 3 predicted proteins | sample LinPmetageLP53_FD_184044 | JGI IMG/M metagenome (GOLD analysis project Ga0209337, IMG submission 184044) | Marine viral communities from the Pacific Ocean - LP-53 (SPAdes) (version 2) | ecosystem: Environmental > Aquatic > Marine > Oceanic | place: Pacific Ocean | collected 2010-02-08 | reverse complement strand
ATAGTGTTTGGATGAAGGATAAAAAAAATTCAGATGTAGTTTCTCAATTATTAGCTAGATATATTTCTAATACTATGAGGGATTTATATGGTACGATAGATAAAGAAACAGGACAAAGAAAAAAATCACAAAGTCAATTAGCTACTGAGTTAATTAAAAAATATAGCATTTAAATTATATGACTAAAGCAGAGGCAATACTAGAGGCAATACAAACCGGGGCGTCCGACGATGAATTAATGGTTTTAGATAATACTAACGAGGAAGAATTCAAAGTTAGCGATGGAAAGTGTGGGAATGGTTTTACTTGGGATAATAAATTAAGTACTTGCGTCCCTATTGCTAGCGTAGATGGTGCTAAGGGAGAAAAGCATGAAACCACACCCCCACAAATGCTAATAACGGTTGGAGATGAAGTGTTGACCCTTGAAGAGGCTGACAGAAGAAGGGGAGAGCAAGATTTAAGTGGGTGGATTCGTGAGAATAACGGTGAAATTAGTTATGACAAAGAATATACTATAAATGAAATTAAAGTAACTGGAGAGTACCAAGACTTAGTTGTAAGGGCCGACGAGTTATTTGAAGAAGAGTTAAAGGGGATATACAAAGTTTACGAAGGAAAAACTATAAAAAGTGTGGATGATTTAGGTTATAACCACATGGATCCAAGAGGTAATAAAAGTAAAATCGCTAAAATAAAATATGGTGGTCTTACTGAGGACGAGCAGCATTTAATGGATAATTCTTCGGATCCTTTAACGGGTATAGAAAATGTTGTGAATGATAATGGCGATATTATTGGCGTTAAAAGAAAAGGTATTAATGTAAATGGAAATAGCACAGTAACATCTGTTGAGATGAGATTAGCGGCTATTAAAATAAAAGACACGCTGATTGCTGAAGATGATTACTTATCTAGCATGGGAGATGAAAATAACCCAACATTTGCTTTCAAGGCAATAAAAAATACAGAAAAAGAATTGCAAGATCATACCATCAGTTTAATAAGTAATATGGATTGGACTAATCCAAATGCTTTTGAAAATTATCAAAAAGCTATAAAACTTAAGTTTGAAGAACTTATGACCAAAGAGTCTCTTGCGGATGAAACATACCAAGAAAAAGTAGGAATGATAAACGGTATCATGCTTGATAAATTTGAGTCTATATTGATTAACAAAATGGTGGAGGAAGAAAAAAGCATTCTCATGCCAGATGTAACTGAGGGTACAAGTTGGTTTGCTAATGCCTTTAGTGGTCTTCATAAATTAGTAAGTTTGACGCTTCCTAGTGCCTTAGCAAATTCAACAATTTTAGTTAACGGTGATAGACTTCATAAAATTAATAAAAATTTTGAAAAAGCTAATGAAGAGAATTGGAATAACGAAACAGTAGGTTACATTGGTTGGGATGGAGGTGGAAAAAATCAATTAAGATTTGAAACCTCGTTAAGAGGTGTGGGTTCGTTGGTTTCAGCTAAAAAGATAACCTGGAAAGAAGCTGAAATACTGTTACGTGAAGATCAAAATAGACTAGGTACAATAGTCATGGAAGCTATGACTAAATCTAAGGGTTACCAAAATAAGTTAAGTGTATTGGGAGCGCCTAGAATATTAGATGAAAATTACAAATGGGATTTAGACGGTAAAGGTTACTCGGAACTTTTTGGAGGACAGCTTGGGCAAATGTTTTTAGGTACTCTTACTTTTGGAGGAAGTACATTTATTCAAGAATTAGGGGCCATGTCGCAAGAATCAATAATGCTTCAGTCAGCATTGTTATATGCTAACAAAAGTCCATTTGAATACAGTAAAAATATTGAAACTGGGCAATATACCGAGGAGATTCAGCAAAAAATAATGGAAGATTATGCTAATCTTTCCGCTAAAGAACACCAAGATTTAGCCTTACAAGTATTATCAGAAGGACTTGTTGATTTTGACTCGCTATATAGTTCAGCGGCTAGATCGGCGTCATTAGATTTAGTAGGTAACTTTCTTGTCATCGGAGCGGGATATAAGATGGTGCCTAAGCAAATGTTAAATTCTTTTGTTAGCAAGCAATATGGTGACTTTTTTAGAGGAGCTAGTGGGTTGCTGAAATTAGCAGCAGGTGGTACGTTGGCTGAGGTTCTAACAGAGGGATTACAAGCAACAAATGCAGAGTTAACAGTTGCTCATAACGCTCCGTTAAAAAACTTTAATTATAATTCTGTTATCAACGAGGCTGGTATGGGGGCTATTGTACCTGGTCCAATGATTATAGCGAGCCAGTCAGCTCAATTAATTTATAAGTCAATACAAGATAAGAAGCTTGCTGGAAATAAAGATTTGGTTGAAAATTGGTTAATGATTGCTGAAAAAAAACTAACTCAAGGGCGTAATAAGAAAAAAGGAGAAGAAGGTTATATAACTTTTAAACAATACGAAAAAGGTCACCTAGAGTTAGAGACTATAAAAAATGTGTTACAGAACACAAATTTAAAAAATGTAAAAAACGAAAACAGTAGGCAAGCTATAGTAAACGCTTTGCTAAACTCTGAACAGTCTAAAAGTAAAATAAAGGAATTAAATCTACAAATTGATAAAGATGAAAAAGCTGGATATGGAGAAAACTCAACAAACAATCAAGTAACTCCGTTAAAAAAAGAAATAGCTATTGAGCAAGAGAAAATACTTAGAGAGACGGAGGTGGTTTTTCAGGAAAAAGCTATAGACTCTTGGCTTCAAAACTCTCAAGCTCAAGCGCAATGGCAAAATACACAAACGGAAGGAGTGCACAAAAATAGAAACACTAAGATTTTTAAAACAAGAAAAGAGGCTATCAAGTATATAACAGAAAATCATAAAGATGCTCTTGGTATGGTTAGTGATGTTCTTAACGGTTATGAAGTAATAAACTTCGAGACTGGAGAAAAAGAAATGGTTTATAGCTATGGCGCAAACATCGATATGGGGGATGGTAGTGTTCTAAATGTAGCTATTACTGAAAATGTTATAGCTGGTATAAGAAAAAATGATTTAAGGGCTGGTAATGTTATTAATCACGAACAAGGCCATGATAATTTATCAGTGTTTGATGAATCAGAATTGTTAATGTGGAGACAAAAAACTACCAAAGAATTAGCCGCGTCAAAAGATCCACAGATGCAATACGTGTATACTCTTTTACAAGAAAAGATTCAAAAATACAGAAATGATCCAAAAGTAAGTCTTAAAACAGAACACGAAGAGTTTTTTACAGCTCTATCAGACGCGTTTGCAGTTATTAATATGATGGATTTATCTATTGATGGTAGCACAACTTTATCTATGCTTGGAAATGATATAGCTAGTTTGTTTGATCAAAACATGGGGCCTATAGTAGATTGGAAAAAAGGATTTGACGAACAAGGTGTTTTACAGTTTATACAATCGTATACTAAAGAACAAAGATTGGAGGTTAAAGATGTTATTGCTGAGATTAGAGAAGGAAAAGAACCTGGGATATTCGAAGAAGGTGTAGAAAAAGGTAAAGATGGTATTTACGTAAAAGAATCTAGAAGAGTGTATCCATCTGGTAGAACTACAGAAGAAGTAAACTCCGCTAATAGTGTTTTGGCAAAAGAATTAATTGAGCAAAAAGCAAACACTTATTCACAGTTTGAAAGCAATCCAGTTCTTCAAAAGCAAGTTAAGGATGGGGAAGAGAAAAAACTACAAGGAGAACTTGTAGCAAACAACATGGGCTTAATAAATAAATTTTTACTACCCAAAGCAAACGGAGGTTACTATTTTGACAAAAAAGCTGGAGATGTTAAGTATGATGATTTTTCAGAAGCTGTTATGGGTGTTGTAGGTGATATAATAAATTCGTATTCACCTGATAAAGGAGATTTTGGAATGTATCTAGGAGGTGTGATGGATAAAAGAATACCTGGTATATGGGATAAGTTAATTAACGAATATGAATTTGCTATTGATTTAGATAATCGAAAAGATGAGGAAAGTTCGGATTATGGGGATTTTATGGCTAATTTTGAAGATGAAGTTATTACCATTGGTGGAGAAGAAACCACTATACGAGCTGTCACCTCTGAAATGAGAAAAACTTTAGGAATAGAAAAAGATGATCCATTATACAGTGAAGTTCTTGATGACGTAATAGAAATAACGATAGAAAACTTTGATGCTATAAACGAGCCAGGTTGGTATTTAGACACTCAAGATAGAATAAGAGCAAGATTATTTAAAAAAATAAAAAGTAAATTAGGCACGCCCGGATCTAAAAAATATAAAGATTTTCTAAACAATTGGATAGAAAATATATATAATTTATTACCACAATCTGTATTTAATAAATCTTACGATCAGTTTAATGATATTGTTTCAGAAAGAGCAACTGTTGCTCAGTCAGAAGACAAAGACGTTGAGTTTGAGAAAGGTGTAAAGGTTAAAAGCAAAACAGCTGGAAATAGAGTTGCTGTGAAAAAACCTTTTACTCAAGAAATTGGAGAGCAGTTTATTCAAAACTTATTAAACCCAGAAAAAGGTAGACCAGCTTCTAAACAAGATGGCTTAGTAGATGCAATATCTGGAGTTATAGGATTTGATGCTGTTAGTAGTGCTATAGATAGTAAAGCTTTTGAAGAAGCTCACGGAACACAGCAAGCGGTATTAGGTAGTATAGCTGATAAAATTAACAGAGATATGACTGTTAAGTTTACACATCCCGTAACAGGTAAAATACATGAGATATCAGACATAAAACAACTAGAAGATGTTGGTAGATTAATACGTGGGGTTCAAACTTCTGGTTTGATAAACCCAAAAGACACAAGACAGTTTATTGAAGAATTAGCTAAAGATTTAAAAATAGATAACAACGTTGTAGCTCTTGTTATCGCGTTAGACTCTAAAGATATTATAGAAAAAGGAGATGCTATAAGGTTCAAAACAGATTTAATGAAAAGTATAGAAAAAACAGATCCTGAATTATACGCGGAGCTATTAGAGCATGGAGGAATAAAAGGTAAAAAGGCAGTTCTAGACGTAATGGCTGAAGAGATAACTAATTTTACAAAAACTCTTTCTGTTGCTGACATGGATGCTATTGATCTTTCTATGTTTGGTTTTCATCAAAGAATAATGAATTCTGCAGCCACACAACAAGGACCAAAAAGAGGATATGATCCAGAAGAAGAGTTCGCACCATTATCTGGGTATGGTTCAAATCCAAAATCCAAAAACTTATCATACGCGAATAAGACAACATCGCTATTAGTTGATGGTTGGACTTTTAACCCTAAAACAAATGAATTTGTTAATAACAAAACCAAGGTTAGAAGTATTGATCCAGTAAAAGAGTTTGGTGCCGAACCAATATCAGCTGATTATTACGAAGCATCGCAAGGCATAATAGCTGAAGTGGAGGCGAGAAGAAATGACCCTAATTACGTTGCTTCAGAAAAATGGAAAGACGTTAGAATAATGAACGTTGATTATAGTGGTGGTTTAATGAAAAAAATAAGCTCCATACTTAATGATAAAAAATTAGATAGACAAGGTAGAGTAGATAAGATATTAAAAAACCATGGAGCCGAAATCAAAGCGGCAAATATAGCAAACATAGAGTTAGCCTCTCACTTAAGTGAAAAACTAGTAGAAGCAGTTCGAAACGGTGACATGAGTAAAACAACTATGATTCACATGCTACAAAGTCAAACTAATCTTGCTTTTGGTTTTAGAGGGTTAACTAAATTGGAAATGATATCCGTTTTGGAAGGCACTTATAAAAGTATTGGAACTGGTGAGTTTGATAAAAATGGAAATGAAATAAGTGCTAGAACTTATGGCGAGCATATCAACCCTAATTCTGGTAAAATGTTAGGTTTAGCTAAAATTATTTTACAATCATCTAAAGATCCTAAATATAACTACAAACAAGCAATAGCTGAACTATGGAGTACTCATGATCAAATTATGTTTCCGTCAACTGATGCTAAAACGATTGATACCTCTAAACTATTAAGTGGACCAACTAGTACAGCTAGCTATGATAGATTGAAAGCTTTGACTTTAGAACAACAAGAAAACTTTATTGGAATTAATGGGGAAAGTTACAAAGAAGCTTTAGCTAGAATTATAGTTACAAATAATATAAGAATAGAAACCGCTAGAATAGAGTTTGAAAGTGATAGAAAAATTGAAAACCAAAATACAGTAATAAACGAGGATTTAAAAAAATTAATTACCGTAAAACAATCTTTAAGTGTTGATTTTAATAAAATTATAGAAAGTACCGGGGGTATAAAAGCAGAATCTATATTTTCAGAAGCTCAAGGTAAAATTAGAGGTAAGAGTGCTGGTGGACTTTTAGATATGTTATACCCGGCATCTGCTTATGATTTTGAGATGTTTACTTATAAATATATGGGAAAAGGTAAGGATGGAGAACAACAAGCGTTGTTTTTTAAAGATAATTTATTTACTCCTTACGAGAAAGCTATACAACAAATCGACAAGCAAAAACAAGAAATTAGAGATGATTATAAAGCTTTAGTAAAAGAACTACCTAAAGTTAGAAAAAACTTGAAGAAAAAGATAAAAGGAACTAATTACACAGTTGAGCAAGCTATAAGAGTTTACACATGGGCTAAGAATGGTATGGAAATTCCCGGTATATCAAAAAGAGATCAAAATATTTTAGTTAAAACTGTTGAAGCTGATGAATCTTTAATACTTTTTTCTGATAGATTATCAGCAATTTCCCAGCAAGAAGGTGGTTATGTTAAACCTAGTGAATATTGGACTGTAGAGGGGATATCCTACGATCTAACTGAAATGACTGGAACTGTGGGTAGAGCAAAGACATTAGCGCCTTGGAAGCAAAATATTGAACAAATATTTTCTGAAGAAAATAAAAATAAATTGCGAGCAACGTATGGTAATAATCACGTAGAGGCTTTAGAAGACATGCTATATAGAATGGAATATGGTAGAAATCAAAGTAGACCAGGTAGAATAGAACAAAACTGGAACAATTGGGTTAACAACTCTGTAGGCGCTGTAATGTTTTTTAATATGAGATCAGCGGCTTTACAAACTATATCTGCCGTAAATTACATTGATTGGGAAAATAACAATCCAGCTAACGCCGCATTAGCATTCGCAAACCAACCACAATATTGGAAAGATTTTAGCTATATATTTAATTCTGATTACTTAAAAGAAAGAAGATCTGGTAATAAAAGAACGATTAACGAGGCTGAACTATCAGCCGCTATAGGTGGTAGTAAAAACAAAGCAAAAGCCGCTCTAGCTTGGTTATTAGAAAAAGGTTTTTTACCTACACAAATCGCAGATAGTTTTGCAATTGCATCTGGTGGTGCGTCTTATTATAGAAATCAAGTTAAAGTATACGAAAAGCAGGGAATGTCTACTAAAGAAGCTGAAAGACAAGCTTTTTTAGATTTTAGAGTTAAAACTGAAAAAGGTCAGCAATCTTCTAGACCAGATTTAATATCACAACAACAAGCTGGGGGTTTAGGTAGATTAATACTAGCATTTAAAAACACTCCAATGCAATATAATCGCCAAATGATAAAAGCTATAGCTGACATTAAAAATAAACGTGGAGATTTAAAATCAAATTTATCTAAAGTAGCTTACTATGGAGTTGCACAGAATGTTATTTTTGCATCGTTGCAAACAGCTTTATTCTCAGCGCTTGGAGATGAAGACGAATGGGACACAAAAAAAGAAAGAGTTGCTAACTCAATGATTGATAGTATTTTAAACGGTATGGGATTAACTGGAGCTGTAGCTGTTACTATTAAAAATGGATACTTAAGGTATACTAAAGAAAAGGAAAGAGGTTTTAAAGCAGATCATACTAGAACTATAATTGAGTTTGCGAACCTATCGCCAACAATAGGCTCAAAGTTAAGAAAACTATATAGCGGTATACAAACGGAAGCTATGAATGAAGGTTCTATTGAAGAAATGGGGTTAACTATAGAAAATCCAGCGTTTTCAGCGCTAGCAAACGTTGTCTCAGCAACAACAAACATTCCAGCGGACAGAGTTGTTAGAAAAATAAATAATATTATACTAGCTTCTTCTAGCGAAACAGAAGCTATGGATAGAATAGCGTTGTTAATGGGTTGGAATGCTTGGGATTTAGGTATTAAAAGCACTAAAGCTAAAGAAATAAATAAAAAAGTTAAAAAAAGGAAAAAAGAAGAAAAAGTAAAGTTAAAAAAGAAAGAAACAGCTATTAATGAAACAATAGAAGAGGATAAAAATATACAAAAACAGAAGATAGAGAAAAAAGAAGGTAAAAAAGTTACTTGCTCGTATAACACAAACAAAGGTAGGTGTGGTATGGCTGTTATTGAAGGAGATACTAGATGTACGGTTCATCAAGTAGTAGAACAAAGAGAAGATGGAAAGCAAACTCAATGTAAAAAGATAAAGTCTAATAAGCAGCGATGTGGAGTTATGACGACCAATAAAAGCGGGTTTTGCTACTATCATGATTAAATAATTAAAAAAACAGGTGATTTTACCTTTAGGTAAAATATAAATATGAGAAAATTAATAATATTACTGCTATTAGTATCCAATATAGTAACAGCCCAGACATACGGAATTGATGATTTTAAAAAGCTTTTAAAGTTCTCTACGTTCTATGCTGCTGTAAACGGTGGTACATCGTTATCTGATGTAGATGTTTTCTCTGTTAACAATGGCTTATCAACACAAACTATATCTACTCCTTACGATTATAACTTTACTATAGGTTTACGAAAAATTGCTAGATTTGGGTATGAAAATAAGGCCCAAACGTTTTATGACGGTACTGAGTCTAATTACAGTGACGCAGCTACCGTAGGTAAAGTAAAAGGAATTGAGTACTTATTTGAAGTAGATTATACAAGGCAGGAAGCGGTTGATTATATAAATCAACATCACTTTATAAGATATAGCTCTGACGAGGACTGTGATGATCCTTTGTGTATAAATTATTTTGCTTTTAAAGTAGAGTATTTAGAGGATGGATTTGCTGATATAAAATACTTTGAAGCTTCTGAAAGATACAGGTACAAGAAAAGTAGAAACCTATCCTTTAATATCGGAGCTGCTCATAGACTTGCCGAACCTTATGGATACGATCCATTAGCAGATTGGATGTTAGATAATGGTAATTTACACTACACATATCTAGCGTTAGAAGAAGGTTATAATGTTAATGTTCATAATAACGAATACTTTGCGCCAGATGGAACCCTAGTGGCTACCAGCGCTGAGGTTTGGGAGGCAGTTGTCATACCAACTGTACTATCTGATTACTCTGAAAGAAAAAGAAATGAATTATCAAAAGTAATACAACACTCTGTAGTCATGGGTTTTGATTATTACAAATACAGTAAAGCAACATGGCTACATGCTTGGGGAAGTTTAATGCCTTATCATTATGATGATGGTAGTGAATTTTCATATCACAATTATATAGAAGACGATCAATGGTATGATTACTCTGCTGGATTAATCTACGGTATAAAAGTTAACAAGCAATTAGGATACTTTGTAGAAGGTAAATACAATAAGTACTGGAATCGTGAGTGGTACGATTTCAAATTAGGAATTAATTACGTAATATTTTAAAATAAAAACTATGGGAACACCATTTAAACTAAAATCAGGGAATGCAAGTGAATTTAAAAATCTTGGAAGTTCTCCAGCTAAGCAAGGGGGAAATAATCTAAAAAGAATCATGGCTGAAAACAAAGCTACAGCAAAAGCAGCTGGTACTTTTTATCCACCGCCGGCAGACTTTAACACGAAAGGAGGTCCTACCAAAACACCGGGACATGGCACTACGAAACTAGCAAAGATTAAAGAGGCTAATAAAGTTCACCATAAAGTAACAAAAGGTCCAGAGGCGATGAGACCACCTAAAAAAGCTATAGTTAAACCTACATTGCCAAAAAATTTTAATAAAACAGGAAGCGGTAACACCGGAAAGACTATTATATCTAAAAAAGATGTGGCTAGGAATACAAAACAAGCACTAAAAAATGTTAACACCGTAAGTTCTAAAACAAATAAAGGCAGTAAAGTAGTAGAGCTTTTGAAAAAAGGAAAGAAAACGGTAAAAAAAGTATTAAAACACCCAACTACAAAAAAAGTATTAAAAGTATTAAAAGCAGCAAGCAAAATAAACCCTGCGCTTGGTATAATGCCAGCGCCATTTATCAATCCAACCGGGCAAAGTTATAATAAAAATCAAGAAGGTTAAAAAATGGCAAAAGAGCTTAACGAAGACACAACACTTAAACTTAGTATAAAAACGCTAGCCGGTATTGCAGCTCTAATATTTACATTAGTAAGTATGTGGTTCGTTTTACAGGCTGATATAGCCGAAGCAAAAGAACTTCCATCACCGCCTGACCCAGAAGTCACTAGGATGGAGTTTGACATGAAAGATAAAATGATTCGTCAAACCATTTTAACTACACAGGAGGATGTTAAAGAAATTAAAAAGACTCTAG
>Ga0209337_1003834_pt1 | contig 10535 bp, 9 predicted proteins | sample LinPmetageLP53_FD_184044 | JGI IMG/M metagenome (GOLD analysis project Ga0209337, IMG submission 184044) | Marine viral communities from the Pacific Ocean - LP-53 (SPAdes) (version 2) | ecosystem: Environmental > Aquatic > Marine > Oceanic | place: Pacific Ocean | collected 2010-02-08 | reverse complement strand
ACTTGCCGCCATCGTATGGTAAGAAGCTAAGCCCTGTAATACCATCAAAGTTTTGGTATACCCAGGCGCCCACGGCATCCCACTCTTCGTCCTTAACGTAGATAGTGGCGCTTTGGTTATGTCCTCCCTCCGCACACCAGGTGTTCATTACCGTTCTATAACGGCGCAACTGGTCTAGCGCTGTCTCATCTTCCCGCAGCATTGCGTTTGATGGACTTGCAACAGGGAACTCTACAACCCAGGTGTTATTTCTTTCTTCGATGCAGGGAGCACCTGCGTCTCGCACCAGAGAAAGTAATGGATCGTCTCCCGAGATACGAACACGGCGGATATAAAACGGCGCATATCGAGTATGAAAACCGCTGGCGCAGTCTAGTACCTGGCTGCTATTGCCGCTAGGCTTTCCGCAGGTTACTGCTGCGGGCGTGTTAATACCTAGCCAGGCAGCGGCCCCTTCTGCTGTTGTGCGGGCAATACGATTAAACAGTGCCATAGCCTCTACGTCATTGGCAAGCTGGGGGTTATCACACTGCCCCGTAATGTCTACTCCGAGTAGACGGTCCTCATCACACAGCTCTTTCCAAGCAGGTCGCAGATACGGAAAGTGTGTAAACGATGCCTGCACTGCCCCAAGCCACGCAGCCAGCCTAACCTTTTCAGAGAAGGTTGCGATGGTGTCCTCTTCTCGCATGACTGCGCAGCTAAGGTTGCACAGTTGTCCCCCTCCTCCAGCACCTGTCCAGGGGTTTGTAGACTTCTTGTATCTAAGGAGAATCTCGCCGCAGGGATTGCTTCGCATGTCTTCTGTGCCCCGCGCCGCCGCCTTTTCAGGGGACACTCGGAACATCCCGCGCTCTCCTGAGCCACTCTCTCTCAGCGAGGTCCACTCCGCATAGAAGGTGTCTCTGTCAGGCTTGTCATTCCAGAACACACTATTGTTTGCCATGTAGCGGCACACAGGAAAGGTTCCAAGAGACCAGTTTTTTGCATTACGCATTTCAGTGTCATCAGCATCGCTGAAAGAGATAAGCGCTGCACGCCGAACCCCTCCCGCCATAACAACTTCTCCGATCGTACACATGATATCGTGTACCTCAATGGCCTTTAGCTGTCGCCCCTCCGCGCCCTGCACTACCTTTTTGGCAAAGTCAATCAGCCTAATTAGCGGCTCGGGGCCGCTGGCGCGGCCCCCCTTAGTGTTGAGGCGGGAGCCTGCGGGGCGGACGTTGGAGAAGTCGAATACGGTGTCGGCGCCGCACCACCAGGAGGTGAGTCCGCTGCGAAAAGCGTTTGCCCAGCCTTCGGCGGAGTCCTCGACAAGGTGGTGGCGGGTTCGGTCATCGAGGCGGACGCCGACGGGGGGAAGGTTGTTTACGAATTCCTTCTCTACACTAAAACCTACTCCGGTTCCCTGCATTAGAATGTACAGCGCCTCCGAAAAAGCGGGAATGCAGTCTATTGGAAGAAATGCGCAGTTATAGGCGCTAAGATTATCTCTGGACAGGCTAGGACCGGCGCTCCATAGTGCGCGCATAGACGGTAGAACATCTAGAGAGTGAACAGCCGCTGACAAATCTTGTACAATATCTGAGGGTAGGTTTCGTTCGCTAGCAATAAAAACTAGGTAGCGATTGATAGCCTCTTCAGGTGTCTCACGTCTTCCCTTGGCTTCTACCCAGCGACAATATGACCGGGTAAAAACAAATTCTGCAAGGGCGTTGCGAAACTTCGACATGGGTGTGCTCCTGTGGGCTTATGGGGTCTTGCCCAGTAACATGAGCCCGCCGCACGGTCAAGCACCGTATGTGTCATATTTACACTAAAGGACCGCCTACCTGTTGAGCAGGCAAGCCGCCGCTCCCAGTGCCAACCTCGACTTGTCCGCCTTGCATTGGGGCTATGCCCTCGGCAGGCATACCTTGTCCAGACATATCTAGTCCTGGGGGCTGCTCCATTCCGGGAGGCATACCCGGGGGCATACCGGGAGGCATGCCCATCCCTGGTGCGCCCGCAGGAGGCGCGGGTGGTTGATCTGGAGCCATAATATCTCCTAGCTTCAGCAAGTCAACCAAAGCCTGCATGAGCTTTTTTTGGTCAACCATCTGGCTTCCTTGGAGCAGGGGCAGAAACGCCTCCATCTTTTTCAACTGCACAACGGTGTTTGCTTCGTCTGCGTTGTAAGGCAGTGCGCGAAAATCAAAGTCCCAGGGGCTGTCTCCGTCCACCTTGCCGTCTTCATCAAAGTCTTTAAACGCAAGCATAAGGCGGTTAATGTCCTCATGTGTCCCGTTAGAAAGTTTAAGCGGAATGTTGCTGTCTGCAGGAAGAAACTCTGCATATAGGGCCAGGACCGACTTTGCTGCCCACTCGATTACATTATAGATTGCGAGTTGCCGACGAGTATTTCTACTTCTAATAGCGGTATCTGCTAGAGCAAGCTCGGTAGCAACGTCGGAGGCACCAAGCTCTCCTCGCTGGTATGCCGGTAATCCGAGTACAAACTCAATATTCTTGTTAAGCTCCGACATAACCTGTGTCCACTGAATAGGGAGCTGAGCTGTAGGGGTTGCGCCCATAACCTCCTCAATCCGAACATTGGGCTTTGCGTTCATAATAACAACCTGACCAGGGCCATCGACCTGTTCAAGAGCATCCATGAACTCGTCGGGGTCATCAAGCAGACCTTCGTGTACGACAGGAATAGGAATGCTAGTGCGTGCGTGCCAGTTGCGAAGTGTAGACAACTCATTCAGCTGTTTAATATTGTCGTAGACTAGAGACGCATCTGACATTCCCGACAGGTCTTCCAGGTTGTCATTAAATGCAAGCCTAAAAAACGGATTGGGAAGAAGCTGGTACGGCAGCTCCCCGGAGTAAAGCGGTTTTTCTACGTTGTCTGCACAATGATAAAACCTTTCTCCAACCAGGTCATATACCTCATATACAACAATCCACTCATAGGCTGCACGCGCAACCTCGGTATCGGTGTCTTCTTTCTCGGGGTCTGCTTTTAGCCAATCTGGGTAGGTTTTGTTAAACGATACGGCGTCGTTGTTTTGATCGTCCATACAGTCGTGTCTATAGAACCCACCCTTTCGGCCCTTTTTGCGCATTCGTTTTTGAAACTGCCCCTTAGTAAGCGTAGTTGCTTCGATGATATATCGAATGTCTTCCCAGTCATCGGCTGTCTGATCGAAAAAGATTCTATTAGCCGGGACTACCCTAAGCAAGGGGCGGCCTTTCTTTGAAGACCATACAACTTTAGAAAACGAGCGAGGATAAATTACTGCCCTAGAAGCAAGGCGCCATAGCGACTCGCCGATATTGTTTCTATGAAAGAAGTCATTTACCAGCGCCTCTCTCATCGAAGCCGCTTTGCGTAGCTTTTCCTTCCGGGGGCTTATATTTACTTCAGGATTAGGAGGACATACACTGGCCAGCAAAGAATCAGTGAAAGCAAAAAGATGGTTCCCGGTGACATCTGCGGTACCTCCGTCGGTTTGTTCTCGACCATATCTATAGGAATCTCCGCGATAACAGGCAATGTGTTTTGCCCATTGCTTGCGCTCCTCTTCCATTTTTCTAACGTGGTCTTTAATTAAGTTAGCAATCCACTTATACGACGTTTCTTTCTTATCGTCTGTATCGTGCATGTGTATTCCGGGTAAGAAGCGTTAACCCCAGGCTAACACATAAGTAAACGCATGTCAAGTTTGTCGCATCCAGTGCGGGTGTCGTGGTCGCTTGACTCTATCCTCGCCCTTCTTTAGAGACCTTCTAGCCTTCTTCTCGGCCTCTTGTGCAGCATACTGCTGCTCAATTGACCACAGATTTCTGTCTGTATCAAAAAGCTCTCCCTGTTCTTCTCGGACAGACTTAGGTCTAAACCTAGATGGTAGCTGCCGGGCACCCAGACAGGCCCACATAAGCGCCGAGCATCTATCCCAGTGGTGTCTGGCTCTTCGGCCCCTGCCAACCTTTTGTGGGCTGAGTATTTTTGCTGCCTCGCTAACCTCTGTCAGCTTATCATGTCGGTAGGTGGCAAGCTGGTCAACCGTTTCTTGGTCGTGGAGGACAAGGGTGTCCATGAGTCCGTCGATGAGGTATCCGAGGCCTTCGTTAATTGATTTGCTTGTAGCAGCAATGCCCGGCTTCGCTTTAATGCCCCGTTGATTGTAGTAGAGATTGCGGATTTCACCCGCTTCCATTGCCGTAACCAGTGGTGATAATACGCCCAGACCAACACCATTATTTTCAATAACGACAAGAGCATCGTTATACTTTCTTGCTAGGCCGACTATAAACTGCGCCAGTCGGGGAGGGTCTATCATATTGTTGTTCATTACCGCGACTTGTTCCCACCTGTCTTCCCACACCTCTAGCACTTGTATACTGGCCGGGTCACCGCCCATCCAGCCACACGGGTCTACTCCTATAATGTACTGTGCCCCCGCCTTTGGTGCAACATATTCTTGGTACCCTTTTTTGTCTGGATGCCAAGGAACAAGAACCCCCTTCTGGTGCTTCTCAAGCGCGTGCGACGGCACCACTCCCCCTCCTGCCTCTGCCCAGCAGCTAATGGGGTCTACAGGATAGTATACCCAGAACAGGTTGGGGTTCCTCCGTATCTCGGGGTCAAGGCCCATCAGCGCTCGACGAAAGGCAATGTTTTCTACCGTCATGTAGGGCAGGCCCTTACCGCTGTGTCTGTCTCCGCCGAAGCGGTCTAGCAGGGCAACCTCCTCGTTTGTCAAACGCCAGTCAGGATCCCATACGCGCTCATTGAGCTTAGAGGCAAAGAAGGGATGAAAAGAAAACTCCCACCTGCCCATACCCTTACGAGCCTCTGCGCACATATCCCTAAAATACGCCGCACTAGGTGCTGCCATGGGCGCGGGAGTAGACTCACAAATGATTGTTGCTTCTTTACGATTGACAAATGCTGGTATAATTCCACTAAATACTCCTGCGGCGTCTGCCCAAAACGGGACTTCGGATGCGTGTAGCATATCAATAGCGCGCCCAATACCTACCATGTTGCTTTCTGCGGATAGCGTTCTGATTGTTCCGCCGTGCATAAACGTAAGCTGCCTGCTTTCCCTATTAGGGATTGTTGGCATGCGTATATCTTCGGGCATATGTTCGTGCATCTGGTTAATGTTTCGGAACAAGTCAATAGACCGCTCTCGATTATCTGCAATAACCGCACCATAGATGCCAGGAGTGTACGCAACGCGGCAATAGCCGCTCAGGGCAGTACACACAGACTTTCCTGTCTGTCGGGAAGACAAGATAACCTTCCACTTTTTGTGGCCTGTCTCCATTCTTGGTGCCTCGCCCACAAAGCCTAGTATGTCGTTCTGTAGTCCCGGAGCAATTTTGTTGGGATCAAAGTCTATCCGCTGCCCCGTCTCCTGGTCAACTACCGTGCCAAAATTACTAAGGGTAATGCGCGGGTCTCTAAGTTTGAGTAGTAGGCTTTCATCTAGTTTAGACACGAGACACCTCTACCATTCTCTTAGAGAACACAAGTACCCCGTTTTCTCCTGAAAAAAACAGTGGCTCGCCTTTTTTAAGGTACGAAACAAAGCTTTCCATAAGCTTCTGATACTCGGGTAGCGTTGCACAGGTGAACTGGCCCCTAGACTGGGGGTTGTCGTTGCTCCAATTGTTGTCGTAGGTGTAGGACACACGAACGCTTCCGTCTTCTCTTACTGGTGCCTTAGTTCTCATAGCTTTATCTGTGTTATAGGGGGTGCCTTTAGCTGGCCTATCACGGCAGTGTCGTCCTGGGTTCCCTCGTCGATAAGATATTTCAGGTACTCACAGGCAACAGCAAAAGTTGTGGCTTGTTCTGCTACGTCATTCGCCGATTCTTTTTCCAGTATCTCGTGTACTATGCCCTCGGCACAATATCTAAGAAGCAGTGCAGAAAAACTAGCTAGGTCTGGCAGCGTCTCATTTGGTGCAAAACTAGAATAAAGGTCTAGCATAGAACAACAACAATCATACCAACCAACAATAATTTTTGCGGCGTTGTTAAATCGAGCAAGAGACTGGTCTGCGTCTTTTTCTTTCTTACAGGCCTCCATATATGTTGTAATTAGGTGCTCTGCCCAGCTATCTCCTAGCATTGATGTGTTAGGGGATAGGAATAGGTTTAGGTCCTCTAGTTCCACGTTAAAGCGCTCGTGTATTTCTCTTTCTGGGGTTCCACATGCTGCCATACAGGCAATAGCAAACACCTCAACGGGGTCTAAGGGGTTTGCTCCTTCCACAAAAAGGGAGCGCTGTACCCTTTGGGGTGGCTCTATTTCGGTGTGTAAGCTCATTTGTATAGCGTTTCGCCGTTAGGCCCAAGAACCTGTACTGAATTTTCCCCTGTTAGTTGGTTTATCTCTATGCTAGGCTGTGGTGCCTTTAGTGTCTTACGCGCCTCTGCGTTTGCAGTAGCCAATAGCTTCGCTACGCTGCTGTCTTGGTGTGCTTCTCTCTGCGTTTTTTGAATTTCTGCTGCAGTAACCGAAGTAAGAAGTAGCTCAGCATAGGTTTTTGCCGCCTCGGCAATCTCTGGGTCGATTCTACCTGACAGTAGCTCTGCCATGATGATTCTAACAAAGCGATTGTACGCCTCGTGCCCGTCGATTTCCATGTCCAGAAGAACTTCGCGGAATTGATCACTGATGGTTCGGGGAACCAGCAGCTTGTGTCTTTCTAGCGCAGACATCTCACTATCGGAGCCTTTCCTAGCCATTGTACCCTCCCCCTTTGGAGCCCATATATAACATAATAATCTATCGGTGTCAAGATCGAGCGAAGTTGAAGCGCCACCAGGACGTGTTTGTGTTTGGTCGGTCTTTGCGCTTGCGAGGGGAGTATGGTTTGCCGCTAATATAGTCAAGCCTGCTGCTTCGATTCGTCCATTCTGGCTTCCTTGCTAGCCCCCTAAGCACCCCTACGGGCATATTGACCGTTGCCTTCTTTAGGGCTCGGCCACACATAGACATCGGGTCTTCTTCTAGCTCTGCTCTTAGGGACATCCTATCAAACATAGATCCCCCCTCTGCTGCCATCGGCAGTGAGCGCAGGTCTAGGTTTGCTGCCCATATAAAAAAGTTAGGTAGTCGGCACAGCGCTGTCAGTGCCACTGCGGCGCGCGCTACTTCCCAGTAGAATACTGGCCAGCCGTGCGCCCATGCAGACAGATACTTGATATCCTCTATCGCATATAGGGGCGAGTAGGTTTTTCTTCGCCTAACCTTGCCCCCGTGGGGCACAAAGCCCCTCGCAAACTGCTTTGGGGTGGGAGGTGTTATGCCCGATGCCTGCCACGCGCCCTCTAGCAGGGGGTGCCACTCGTCCGGGGGAGACAAGAAGGCCGTGGTCGCCTTCCATTCCCGCAAGAGAGGGAACCTGCGTGCAAACTCTTCCCAGTATAGGAAGCGAGAGCCAACCACCGTGCCGGGTGGCCGGGCTTTGCCGCCAATCACAGGTAGGCCGATGGGTAACATGGGCGGAGGGACCACCTCGTTCGTTACAGGGTGCCTCAGAGGCCCCGGACCCATGGGATGGTTGATCAGATACTCTACAAACGGCTCTCGTCTCCAGTTCTTAGCCATCGGCTTCCTCTACTACGGGCACAATCACCTCTGCCTTCTGCAGGGCAAGTATTAGCTGCAGCAATACCTGCTCATAATACTCACAGCGCTGCTGCATGTCCGTAATCTCTTTGGCCTGGGACCGTGCCTGCCTGGTTAGTGACTTAATTTGCAATTCGATAGACCAGTCGGGGTTCATTCGTCTTCCTTTACCGTGGGGTCCATGTTGGTTTCCCCATAAACGTACTCCCAGTGCTGCACATTCGATGCACACATGGCGTTGACTGCCTGTGTCACCGCGCGCTTTGGCTGGTAGTCGGTTGTGCTGTATGCGTGTTCTCCCGGTGCGCCGGGGTCGTGCTCGCGGGGCGAAAAGTTTTCACTGTTCTTAGTAAATGCCCACGCGAGGTCTGTCATTTCGTGGCGGTCTAGTAGCTCGGCACGTCGTTGCTCCTGTAGTTGGTGCCGCTTTTTATCCTCGCGGCGCTGTTCTGCGTATAGTGGGTCCTGCATATTGCGCTCATACCACTCCTTGTGGCGCTGCTGGCACCCCTCCCGGTTGTCGTGGTAGTATCCACGGCTGTCTTTGTTGGCACAGTTCCTGCATACGTGCCTATAACCGTCTGGGGAATACTTATCTCGGTGGTATCCGTCGTATGTGGCCATGTGGCGGGCCTTATTGTCTAGTGATAGCCGTCGGCCCTGCTCCTGCCGGGTGTTTTTTAGCTCCTCCGTGTTCTGTAAGAAGTTACTTGGGTGGTTGCGGGCCTTCATTACCTCGTCGGGCAGTATGGTTCTATCCTCTTTACACTTGCTGCACTGCTTAGTATCCCCTGCACTGAGCCACCCAGAGGGGTTTGCAGGTTGCCGCCGCTTGCGTGGCCGCAGTTCCGGTAGGTTATTATAGTCGAATGACTTGCCCTCAAGGGCCTGCTTGGGTGTCATGCCCTTCTTGATGCGCCTATAATAGGTAACGCGGCTAATATTGTACCAGCGACAGGCTTCTTCGATACTTGAGAAGGATAATTCTTGTCCATTAGTAGCGGTAAAGGTAATTCTCTGTTTTTGTCGATTAAATACAGTATTATTTGTCATATGTCCCCCTAGCACCGCTAAGAGTAACACAGATAGAATTTAATGTCAACTAAAACTTAGGATAGGGCGGGTGGGATTACTTATTAGCCCTGTTACACCGATTCGTGACCAGGGAAAACCCCTATGTATCAAATACTATTACCTATCAGTGTTACTATTACTATTACTGCTAAAAAGCACCCGTTAATACGAGATAGGTAAATATATACATAAGGGTTTTTGCTGGTCACGAATCGGTGTTACATGGGGCGCTAATAATTCTATCGTGCATAATGTTACAGCTAATAGTAAAAAGGCGCTAAAAATACCCCGTCGTTTAAAGCACCTCCTGGATATAATAATAATGGCCCCCCAGGGGGGAAGGAGGTACCCCCCCTCTGCAAGATTCATGCCAACTACCTGGCACGGTTCTTGCTTAAGCAAACATCATGCCAACTATCTGGCACGGTTCTTGCATGCCGTTAGTTGGCATGGTTCTTGCAGTCTTATGTTTGGGATGCATATGGGATGCATTACAGTTGGGATGCATTACAGTTGGGATGCATTACAGTTGGGATGCATATGGGATGCGCGTATAGCTGGCATGATACTTGCAAGGGCCAGGTTCGTATAGTTGGCATGGTACTTGCAAGGCCTTATAGGTTGGCACAGATATTGCAAGGGACGCCATAGGTTAGAGGGCTAAGCACCCTTGGACATTTTCTGTCCGGGTATAGGTGGGGCGTCGGGTATTATCGCAAGTGACTTGCATTAGTTATCGCAAGTGACTTGCATTAGTTATCGCAAGTGACTTGCATTTATTGTTTCGGACGGAGCTGGACAGCCAAGACAGACCAGTGAAAACAGACCAGTGAACCAGGGTATAGGCCAGCCATACGAAGAAAAGTGAGAAATTTATTATCCAGGTTTAACCTTGGTTTTCGGCCAGTTTTAGGGGTCAATCGGAGCAAGGCCATTTGACGGGATAGTCGGCGCGTGTTCTATTGATGGGGAGCGAGGGATGCACCGACAGCGGGCCCCGACCTCTGTTCTTTTAGATTCTGAAGTAACGCGAGTCGAGTTTTGACGGGTAGTCCCTGGACGGGCCCTATGTAGAACGCATCGTATGAGGTATCGTGGATAGAATCCACGGAGGATAGGTCTTGGGCCTATTCGGAGTGCGCTGGCTACCATGGTAGCGGGCATAGCTTGGAGGCGTCTTTAAACGCGTCACGATACCGTCAGATATTTGACATTCTGTTTTGTATGGTAGCGAGTAAACGAGTCGAGCAGCGTTAGTAACGTGCAACGATTGACAAGCGGAGATTAAGCGCAGTTATCCCAAGCCATGGCGAGGGGTAGCATATAGGCGAGACACGGTGAAACGGTCGGACCTATGTTAGCGCGAGTCGGTGAAGCGGTGTCCAGGGATACCAGTCAACGGTGTAGCAGTGAAAGCGGTTAACGATAGACGGACTCGCTACCATGCGAACGATATAACAGGCCCGAGCAACCCACCTATGAAACGTCGCAATGACTGTGGGACGCGGGCCGGATGAGGGAACGGTACCGGATAGCAACGGTGCGATGGAAAGCTAACGCGGTGACGCGGTGGCCTACTCGTTCCCTGGTAGGGGCTTGCCCCTACCGAATGTACCCTGTTAGGGTACCCACTAAGCGAGCGAACCATGTAGGCCGTTCGCTTATCAGTCCCCTAACACCCGAGATTTATCATGTCTCTTACACCCGAGGTCCGTATTGACTGGACCGCCACACTTTTCAAGCACTCCACGCCCGACTACCCCGACTACTCTGTGCCCGAGGTAGAATGCTCCTACGAACGCGACTGCTGCTGCCGTAACT
>Ga0209337_1003832_pt1 | contig 10537 bp, 23 predicted proteins | sample LinPmetageLP53_FD_184044 | JGI IMG/M metagenome (GOLD analysis project Ga0209337, IMG submission 184044) | Marine viral communities from the Pacific Ocean - LP-53 (SPAdes) (version 2) | ecosystem: Environmental > Aquatic > Marine > Oceanic | place: Pacific Ocean | collected 2010-02-08 | reverse complement strand
TTCAAATCAATTATAAATTTTGGGGTCGGCTTTGGGGCTTCACTGACACAGAGAATTTTTGGCTTAGCATGTTGAATCCCAACCACGCTACTATCGCTGCGGTTACTGTAATACGAGAAATGCGACGGTATAAGTCCTGTAGGGGCGACATGTTGGCAGCTTGTTATAATGGGGGTCCAGCTTGGCAGAGATCTAAAAATAAAGATAAAATATTGAGCTATGCAAAGAAAGTTAATAATCGCAAGGAACTCTATAAAAGAAGCTACCCGCAATGGAAGAGCAGATGAGTACTGAATCAAAGGGACACTATGGGATGAATGTGCTGAACCTCAACAGGGGCATAGATCTGGTGTCTCAGGACTTAGACTATCTTTGTTCAATTGTTGAGCATCCTGATCCAGAGTTTGCGATCAGCGACGCTCTTGTGGTAGCCGGCGCTATTGTAGCATTGGCAAATCAACTATCTTTTATGAGTGATGATATCTCTAGGAATCCTCTAAGCACAGATGGTAAACTAGTGAAAATGTCAGAAGAGGAAGTAATGATACTGAGCGATCTTTCGGACGAAGCCGAAGAAGCCGTACAACTCTTGGAGGAAATATGCAAAATCTCACTAAAAAACAACTAAAATTCTTTGGGTTTTATTACTTTTGGATGATTTTCTTGGTTAGCTGTACCGCACTAGATTTTTATATGGATACTGTGAGCGGCTTTACCTTTGGTTACCTTGGTGCTTTTATATATTTTGCAGTTCGTTTGCACGATGTAAGGAAGGAAGCGTTGACTTGGGATTGGGGAGAAGATGAAGAATAGCGTTAAGCCTATTGTAGAGAGCGGCGATGCTCGTAAGAGCACGCTTGATGGAACTCTGACTTTTACTACTGTCTTGAGCCCAGATGCTCTGTCAATGTTAGCGGATATGTTAGGCTATTATAGCCCGTCCCCAGACGAGTTCGCCGATGAGGCAGCCAAGTTATTACATCAGGCAATTTATCTAAACTATCACCGAGGCGGCGCTCGCCGCCATCAAAAAAGTGAGTAAACCATTACAGGTAGTTGCTAATGGGATAATCGGGATTGCCTTTCTTTCGGTGATCGGCGTATTCATGTTAGCAAGCGCAACTAGGGAGGCACTAAGTGAACCACCTGCATAATAATAAGTGGCTAACCTTAGGCGGAAAACCAATTGAGAGTATCAATAGTCACATTCAAGATATGGCAAAAGATGATAAGTATACTTTTCATGTAGGCACAGATAGCAAACAATTTACAGACCATACAGTTATTACAACGGCTATTTGTTTTAGGGAGTTTGGCAAGGGTGCTGCTGTTGCTTATCAACGGAAGAAGGTTCCCAACTTTACGAGCATGTATGAACGGCTAATTCACGAAACAGTTGTTTCACTTGAGGCGGCTGAGTTTATTTCTAAATCAATAGGGGAAGCACCAACCGTACATGCGGATGTAAATATTAAAGAAGAAGCCTTAAGTAATCGAGTTCTTAGTACTATAATGGGTATGGTCCAGGGGATGGGATATCAAGTAGTGGTGAAACCAAACGCTTGGGCTGCCGATATCGCAGACATGTTTACGAGATAAGAATGAAAACAACATCGAGAAAAAAACGCACCCTCTTATTGCAGCTTGCTCGGGAAGAAAAAGATCTTCGTGAAGTAAACAAAGCTCTGGTGCGGGGGTGTATGGATCCTATTGTTGCCCCTGAGTGGGAATTGTGGATCTCTTATTACGAGCCAATGAGCCGTAACAATCCACTGTTGGAGCAGGAGATCATTATAAACGATCGGTCTTTAGCGTGGCTAGCAGAACAAGAATGTAATCGAGCAAATAAAAAATCACTCTCTTGAAAGGGGAAGAAATGATTTCGGACAAGAAGATAGCAAAGCACATCGAAACTTTTAAAACTTTTTGCAAGAATAATAGACTTAGGCTCAAGGAAGATGACGACGGGCTGCCTGTCGCTAGAGCTATCGGCAAGTTTAGCAATGACCAGTTCTTTTGTAACTTTCAAGATGGAACAATTGGAGTCTATGTTTATCGGGAATCATCTAGACAGTTCACCTACTTGAATAAGAAGCTTATGAAGCTTGGTTGTGAGCCTACTCAACTAGGAGACTTTGAGGCATCTTACGACCTAGAGTGGATGAACATTCCTCCTGTGGCTCAGTTGCTGAAGATCAAGAAAGGGCGAGCCAAAGTAAAAGACCCGCAATGGCTAAGGGCATGACAAAGATGGACGAAGAAGAAGAGGTAGACGCCTACATGGACCGCATGGATTCTATGTGGAAGAGCGGCGACCCCGAACAATTGGCTGTAGTGGCGGCTTCTTTTATGCTGTCGATGACCTACTGGCACAACAGGGCGAAGCTGCATATGCTTCTTCATCCCCTGTTCTTTTTACTAGGCTTTTGCGCCTGTTACTTTTTGGTGAAATAAAATGAAATACACAAGACAAGACTATCTATCTGACTGCGCTAATCCTGAGATGGTACATATAAAGGACAAGGAGCGCTTTAAGGCATTCTATAATGAACTGGGAAACGACCCGGTTCAAAAAGCCCAACGCCTTCGCCGTGACCTTATTGAGTTTATCACTCCTAAAGGAAGAATTATTGAGCTTGGCTGTCATATTGGCTTTAATACTATTTATTTTGCGTCTCAAGGTTTTGAGGTTATTGGGGTCGATATAGCAGAAACACTAATTGCGGAAGCTCGTAAGTTACGGTCTTTTGCACGCCCAGCCATCCAAGCCCGAGTTTCATTTACAACCTCTGACATTCTAGATCTTGATGCGGAGGAACTTGGTCTTTTTGATACAATTATACTAACAGAAACTCTTGAGCATGTGATCGACCCGCTGCCAATCCTAGCTAAGGCGAAAGAGTTATTGTCCGATGGTGGATCAATCTTTGTGTCTGCCCCGAGCACTCGCACAGGGACTTACTCTCATGTAAGAGGGGTAACCGTGGAGGACATGCAGACAATGGCGAGCAGCCTAAGCCTACGGACGGAAGTTGTCTCCGCTGGTCCAAATACACAAGTAATTCTTCGGCATTTATTTTGGTGAAATAAGATCATGACTACACGACCCGGAAGACTTATTGATAAAACATTCACATCGTTCACGGAAGCGAGCGGACGCCTTGAGGACACGATCGCCTGGGTGACGAAGGCGAAGGATCTCGCACACGAGTTTGAACCGGGCTGCAAAGCCGAGGTCACGCTCCACCTGTTGGAAGAAGTACTAGAAAAAGCAGGCAGAGAGTTAGATAGAGCATCAACAGAGCTAGCAATGGAGGTTTTCGGAGACAAATGAAAGACTTAAAAAGATTCGAGAAAGATGTTCAGGGCATCCTAGACAAGTTTAAATTCGAAGGCAAACTTCGCCGTAAAATTTTTTCACAGCTAATGGAATATGCTAGCGAACAGGATCGTTTCGCCGCCGAAGAGCAGCAAACACAGAAAAAGTAATCTTAAACGATAAAACTTCTGAACTTACTGAAACTTTGGGATAGTTATTATACTATGGGGTAAAGCAGGATAAATCTTTGGAACTTTGCGTAGCCTTTTACAAGGGTGAGGGGCGCTGGCATAACAGGGTAGTCCGATCAACCACACAAAGTATCTATTCGCACGCAGAACTGATCATGCCGGATGGAAAGTCCATAAGCATCCAACCGTTTGATAGCCGTGGGGTACGGAAGATCAACTTTCACGATCACGAGAATGAAGAAGAGTACGACATGATTTGTATACCTGCCAGCAAGGAGCAAGTAAAGACTATTGAGATGTTTTTCTTCGACACCCGTGGGGACGGTTATGATTGGCCTGGGATGATCCTGTCAAAGTTCACGCCCTTCTTTATCAAACGCACAGGAAGGTGGTATTGTTCGGAATGGATTGCATATGCTCTGCGTTTAGCCGGAGCGATAGACAGTCTCTATCACTACAATGACCTTACTCCGCAAAGACTATACGAGATTCTCCTGAACTATGCCGACCATAGCGACTGAAAGACCTTTGATGATACCGGGCAGTCTAGTCATGACAACCCATGAGGTGCGAGCTATCCCGCCATTTGAAGTTGATGGTAGTCACGGAGCCTATCCCAATGGGTTACCTGCCGGCACTGTGGGTATAATTATTCAACGCCCAAATACTGAGAGACCTCGGCAATTCCTTGTACAATTTGTTGGCGGGAATGAATGGTGGATGTATACTAATGAAATTGAGCCACACATATTATGAGTAGAGTAAAGTCACAACTCTTAGCACTGATCAAGGAAGAGCTAGCTAGCGGGCAGCATCCTGGCACTCAAAGAGTGTTAGATCTTTTGGATGTCTTGATCAATCAAGGTGGTGCAACTCGTGCCGATGTTGAGCATATGAAAAAAATGCTCGAAGAAAAAAAATAAACTAAACAAAGGGGAGCACATCCTCTATAATAAATTATAATGAAAGGAGCCGGCAATGGCTAAAGGAAAAGGTAATAAGGTTTCGCTAAAGGCTAAGAGTCCTAAGAAGACTCGGCAAGGAAACGGTAAGCATTCTAAGTTCCCTGGGAAGGGATCGAACAAAGATACTGTTAGCAAGAGTTACCGTAAGAAGTACAAGGGGCAGGGAAAATGAAAGAGATTAACTACCAACGGGTATATGAAGAGGAAGCCAGTGTGCACCTCACTGCTTTAGATTACATTGATCTCGGTCTCTCGGAGCGGTACTTCGAATTGACCGACACGCAGCGCCGATTGGTGAATGCCCTAATTGATGTGGGCTATGAGCTAGCAGTGACGGATGCTATGGATCCCGGCATCTTGGAGGAGACCGCCCTTCTATCAGTTGACATGGCTGATCAGCTAAAGGGGTTCTCTGATATGCTTAAAACATACTTGCATTCTACAAAATAAGTGCCCCCACGAACTACTTATAAAGAAGGCGACTTGGTAGAGTTTATCAGTCGCAATAATTGGACGCTATGTGTGTCCCGGCGCTCCGAGCATCATGCTCTCAGGGAGTGCCCATCCGTTACTGATGAAGTTCCTTTAGACCCTGATCACGATAATCTTTTCGCTCGCATTGAAGGAAAGGTTGGGTTGATCGTCTATGTTATAAGAAATAGGTTAGAGCAACATATGGGTTACAGAGTTTTAATAAGTGGCAAAGAGTTTTTTTGTAAAGCTTTAGTTGCTGAGAAGTATTTTAAACTCTTGGAGAACAACACAGATGAGAGTAGGGGATCTTGTACGCTTTAGAGAGAACGACCGTCAGAGGGAGTTCCAGGTTGGCTTATTGGTTCGCTATGATCGGTTTATCAAGGTAGGGGAAATTATGGTCGGCGACCGTATTTATTATGCACCCGGCAGGCTAATAGAAGTTTACCAACGAGGTTTAAAATGACCTTTCTAGGGACTACTTAATAACATGAGAATACACAGTATAGCAGTAGGCAACGAGGTCAAGCACAAATCTCTTGCGGGTTACATTGGCATTGTAGTGCAACTAAAACATGAGGGTCTGGCTGCGCTTGTTCTTTGGGACAATTCACATATCAAGACTTGGGCATATTCCGAAGACTTAGTGGCTCTTCGAAGGAAAAGGTAGGTGAGGTTGAACACGCTAGAGTTGCTGATTGTTGTCGCCCTAGGTGTTCTGGCTCTGGCAATATCCCAGGGTTGTGCCACTGCTCCTCCTCTTCCTTTGCCTGGCTCCTCTCCAGTGGAATGTGTTGACGAATGCCAGGTCAAGCTTAGCCTACAAGCTAATACTGTCAAGAAGTTTGAGAGACTCTGTATCGCTTTCTCCTATCTGCAATCTCGCTTTCCTCGGGATGCCAAGTTGGTAAAGAACACCCAAGAAGGAATAGCAATCTGTAAATATATTTACGGAATAAACTAATCATGCTTGACATATTGAGGTGGCTGTACCCTCTCTCCCAAATAATTATATTTCTTTTATATATTCCTGTGATTCGGCAGGTCGCTCGGTCGGAGACAGCCGATGCCATCAATGTCCCCGCACAGTTTGCGTTTTTCGTGATCGGCGGGATCGCTGCCCTCTATATGGTGGTTGCTAACAACGATTATTTGTCTGGCGGCATCATTTGCGGGCACATCTTCATCGGTAATTTGCCGTTAGCAGTCATCGCCCTGGTCAAGCAGCGCAGGGCTAAAAAACTTAAATAATAATACAAAATAAATTCATTAAAAGCTTGACCCATACCCTATCTGTGCTAATATAAGATGTAAGGGAGAGAGATAAATGCGTTATCGTACTAATCAATGCCAGCAATGTGGTCAACACGGACACAACCGTCGTGGTTGCCCACAAATCAAAGAAGCCCACGCCAGAGTTGAAAAGCTTGCTGAGAAGTATGGTGTTTACCGCTCGGAAGATGAGCTTGCCTACGCTTCCACTCAGTGGATTGGCAGAATCAACGAGGCTGCCCAGATTCAAGACGCCGATGAGGATGAAATTTCCTGGCGTGACCGCTGGCACTGGGAAGAGATTGAGACCCGTAAAATTGCTCAGGCTCAAAAGAATGCTCGTGGTCGCCAGTGTGGCTTCTGCAATGAGCGTGGACATAACGCTCGCACCTGCCCCGAGAAAAAGCAACACAAAGTAGTCTGCAATCAGATCTCGGCGCTTGCTCATCGCATTGTCAAGTCGCAACTTGAGAAGGCTGGACTGCTTCCTGGAGCCCTGGTTCAGTGGGAAACTTGGTCAGGCTCGAAAGAACTCGCAATGGTTACTCATATCGACTGGGATTCTGTGTGCAAGCACGAACTTGATCATTCTCAAGGGGTAGACAACCGAATTGAGAACTGGATCCATTCTCGGAATCGATTCATTAAGGTGAGTAAGCTTGGGGCAGAAGCAAACAATGCTTATGGGTCTGGCATTGCCCTTCCGGCCAACATCCTCCAGCAGTCAAACTATAGGTACGGCGGGGAAGACCACAGAGGGTTGAATCTGATTAGTCCTATTTTCAATGCTACTGTCAATCATAGTCATGGTTATCGTGGTGATTCGATCGAGCGAATTGGGGCTGATGATTTTAGCCTCTTCTTTGGCGGGGAGAGGATTATGGACGAGGAGTGGGGAAAAGAAATGGTAGCCTTAGCAGCAGAAGTCGGTGTCAGTATCCATGGTCTGTAGTAATAAAAAAGATAAAGGAAAAGTTATGTTATTATTTATCCAAAACCTGTTGAACATGATTGGACCAGATGCTCCTCGCAACCGGGTCCTGAATGAAGCGCACCAACTTAAACAAATTGTTGATTACCTTTAGAAAGGGTAAAAATATGAATGCTGATAGTTTTTTCCAAGCCTGCATCGAAGATCCAGACTTTCTCAATAAAAACTGCTTTATGCAGCCGCTAGATGCCATTGACATCACGGACCACGAAGAAGCAAACGAAGCCCGAGTTGTGCTGAAGAAGCGTCCCACGCTCGCTGCTCAACTTGCAGCCTATATTGAAAAGGGTCATACATTCCAAGGCGTGCTCCGACCCAACCTAGTGCCGGTCACTGTCTCTGGTCCTACTTCCAACCGAAGTCAAGATGATGGCTATAATCGTACTCGGGAGCTATTAGAACTAGCCCTTGAGAACCCAGAGATCACTCATGTTCTTGCGATTGAGGGAAAGTATGATAATCAGGTGGGTCGCCCAGCTAAAAGCGCCCGCACTTGGTCGATGCTTAATGATAACTTCGGCTTGGATGAGTTGCCTGCCACTGACGCAGACATTGTTAATGCCACTGTCGTAGATATTACTAGTAACTTGAGGTTCGGATCAAACTATGGGGATCTCAAAGTAGAGCAAGTAGTAGACCTCATCAAGAGTGAACTCAACCACCCCCTCCATGGTAACAAGGTAAACACTCTTGCTGCTAAAGTCTTGGAGCAACTACCAGAAGGGCAAAAGAAGCTCAAGAATTATGCCGATAAGACAGCGGCGATTGAGACATTTTGCGAACTCAACGAATGGGGCATGAAGCCTACTCATTCAGGTGGAACTTGCTTAGATAAAGACGGCAATGAGTGGGTTGTATACTTAGCCGGCACAAAGACCTGGGTCAACCAGAACATGATTCACGGAGTTTGGAACCATAACCTCAAGAACCCCGAGCCGCCTAAGGTTTTGGTGGTGGGATTCAACGAGAAGATCTGGTCTGCTAAGGGCAGTCTGGGTGAGTTCCGGACTAAGCAGGTAGAGGACATTGAATGCCATAACAACCATCCCTGGATTCCTAAGGGTGAAGTCATGATCACCCGTTATTGTTCTCTTCCGCAGGTGATCAAGGGAATCGGCAAAGAGGACATGAATGTGCTTCACGCTACGGTAGACTTCAGCAGATGAAGAAAATCATTCATGTCAACCAGCATGTCATCAAGCGTAACACAAAGCACGGCACCGACGAGCCAGTATTGACGGTAAAAACATATAAAGAAAACAATTATGCCCACGAGGCTATAATCAAAACAAAAGATGGTGTAGAATTAGGTAGGGTCATCTATAGTCCACACAAGCCACTAAGTTGTGGAGCCCGAGTATGGATTGAGGTGGATACTAACACATCTGATGTTGAACTTGTTGTAAGAAAAGGAGAAAAAGTATGAATGATTTATTCACGACCGCAACACAACTAAGCGCAGCGGCAATGAAGGCGGTCAAAAATGCCCAGCAATCGCCTCTTATTGAGGCAGAAAATGAAGCGTTACGCCAAGCAAAGGCAGCGGGGTTTCTTAATCCTCATGATGATAAGGACCAGCGAGCAACTCTTTTCCCGCCTGCCCCTCCAGGGAAAACATATCGTCGTATTATCAAGGCATTTCATCAGCTAAAGTACTCGCAACTTACTGATAAAAATAATCGACATGCTGATGTAGATCAGAAGCACTGTCGAGAGGTTTTACAGCCCTTGCTAGAGCGTGCTGGGCAAATTAACTATCCTATTATGGGCAGATCCAAGTCCCCAATATCGTTTTATACGGACCATGGTCATAACCGAGGCTGGTCCTCTAACGATCTATGGCCTGGCAGACTATTGCCGTTTTTAGAGCTTTTTCCTGATGTGTATGAGGTCACCACCGATCCTACTGGTCAAGTGATTTATACTGCCGTCTCCACTCCCGCTGGGAAACTAGGAGAATACCTTTCCGAGGTCCGATGTAATCCTAGTCAGGTAAACAAGATTTATACTATATTTTGTGCTGTTGAGCATCTGAAAGAATCTTTTCAGCTTGATCCAACATTCCACGGACGAAACCCCTCAAGGCAGTTCCCAGATCGAACGGGCGGAACCTTTGACGGTATCATGGATTTGCTCCACCCAGAGCAGTTCCTATACAAGGGCACCCGCACTCAGATTTATAATAGGTGGAAGCAGGGCGCTCCAACTTCAGCTACGATCGCCCAAACCCAGGGCTCCCGAACAAGCGAACTGGCGAAGCTAGGCTGGGATCAAGGTTTGATCCCTGGGAAAAACGGACAGATGTCTGAATATAATCGGGAGACTTTCAAAATTTGGGAGTGGTACGATACAAAGAACAATGCTTATTTGGGTATGACCACAAGCAATGGTAATAAATTCAAGGAAAAGATTTTCCTGAATTGTATCGAGGCACATTGCGCAAACCGAAGTCTTCAATCCAACGACATTAATCTTTTGTTTGTGATTGATAAGCCTAGCCATGTTCTGGCTAACCTAGAGACACAAAGAGATAATCAGGTCAATGAGATTAGAAGAGTTAATACCATGCTAAAGACGCTCGGAATCAAACTGCGCATTAAAACGGTAAGATTCGTGAAGCAGCTAAAAGATACCAATGATATTGGTCGCACTGTGGTTGTATGATATAAAATTTTGACTATGAGAGAAAAGATGACGATTGAGCTAAAACATTCCGACTGTCTAGAATATCTCAGAGGTATCCCAGACGAGTCAGTTGATCTTGTGGTGGTCGATCCACCTTACTTTGAGGTTGTTCGTGATGCTTGGGATAATCAGTGGGCTTCTGAGCAAGAATACCTTAGCTGGTGTGAAGCTTGGACCAAGGAATGCTTTCGCATTATGAAGCCTGAAACCTGCTTCTATGTGTGGGGAACAACGAAAACTGACACCTTCCTGAAGTACAAGCTCAACACGCTAAACGAAATCCCAGGTGCCTTCTATCAAAACTGGATCATCTGGGCTTATGATTGGGGCGGAAGAACTAAAAAGAAATTCCCCCGCAAGCACGAAGATATTCTTATGTACTCCAAGGGTAAAGAGTTTACCTTCAACGCTGATGACATCCGAGTTCCGTATAAAATGAAAAAGAATGTTCGGGTTGATGCGGTGAATAATCCTCTCGGTAAGATCCCAACTGATGTGTGGACAAAGAACAATCATACGACGAGCAAAGAGTATGCCGGATGGCACTCAACGCAGAAGCCAATTGCTCTTTTAGAAAGAATTATAAAAGCACATACACAACCTGGAGATACTGTGGTAGACTGTTTTAGTGGAGCAGGAT
>Ga0209337_1003830_pt1 | contig 10540 bp, 12 predicted proteins | sample LinPmetageLP53_FD_184044 | JGI IMG/M metagenome (GOLD analysis project Ga0209337, IMG submission 184044) | Marine viral communities from the Pacific Ocean - LP-53 (SPAdes) (version 2) | ecosystem: Environmental > Aquatic > Marine > Oceanic | place: Pacific Ocean | collected 2010-02-08 | reverse complement strand
AGTAAGTGGGTTGTAATCTTTTCTACTTAAATCTTTTTCTTTTTTCTTACGGAAACTTAATGCTACTAATTCAGTAGTAGGTCTTAATGCTACTTCACGACCTAATCTATTTAAAAGTATGAAATCTAAATTAGTAGAACCAAACTCTCCCGTCCCCATATCACTATCAACCAAATCTTCAGGGCTTATATCCTGTGGTGGAAATCTAATATCTTCAATATCTTCATCAACTGGTTGTTTCTTTCTAGGATGTTTAAATATTGTTGTTTCACCAATAAATCCACCTAATTGATGAGGGTCAAAGCCATCGTGAAATACTTCAAAATGTTGCTCGTTTGTTTTCCCTTGTTGTTCGTGCAAAAGCGAACTTGTAGGATCTCGTGGATGATAATATATTCTACCGCCTTTTCGTGGAAAACTATCAAGTATATCGCCTCTATTACTTACAGGGGCGAAGGCGTGATATTCATCTAAATCGTGCTTTCTACCTATGAATAAAGCCAATCGTCCAGCACGACTATGACCACTAGGTATTACTTTATAGTTAGGATATTTTTGTTTTACTTCATTATATGTTTTCTTGGCTATTTCTCTATCTTTTCTATATTGATAACCAAACCCTTCAGCTCTTTCGGTTTCTGTAAATCTGGATTTAATCATGTCAGGAAATTGTCTAGTATCCAATATATCCCTTCCAACCATCAAGCCTCTCATTCCCATTATCACCTCCTGTTTTTCTTTATTAACAAATAGTCCAATTAAATCTGTATCAGTAGCCACAAATTCATATCCATCAATTTTTTTCTCACCAACATCTTTAAATAATTCTCTGTTAATAATTTGTTTTCTTAATTCAGTATTACCTCGTAGGTTCATTTCACTATCAGGTCTTTTACCAGCCTCAGCATTTCTATATACTTTTGATATAACCTTAGCCATAGTAACCATACGGCTACGCTCTTCATCATCAATATTATCTTCAATTTTTCTAGTTCTTAAACCCCTACCATCTGAAGAAAATACATTACTTTTTAGATTAAAATTCTTAAATGGTGCTCCATCTATATAAAATACAGGTACATCAGTATTAATACCTTTTTCATAATTATCTAAATTTTCTTCACGTAATTTATCAATTATTTCCTCATTTAACCCAATACCCATTATAATATTTAGTTATATTAAAAAATGAATATTAGCGATTATGGAGTTCTAAGCATGGAAGCGGCAGGTAGCCTTTTCATAATTGTGTGCTGTTACAAATTATATCGGATGCGCATATCTACACACTCAGGATGTTGTGGGGACCATGTTGTAATTGATACACATAATCAAGGTCATGATGAACCTCAAGCGGAAATCACACCTGTATAAAAATATTATTATATATATAAATGAGTGATAAAATCACTACAAAAAAATTACCTATTTATGGTAAAGATACAGATCCATCACAAGGAGTTAGTAATGAATATAAAACAAGTCAGTATGCAATTAGACAGCCCTGCCTCATGTATGTAAGTGCTGTTCGTAATAGTGGTAAATCATTTAGTGTAAGTAAACTAGTATCACAAGCACAAAAAGAAAATACATTTGATAAAATTTATATGATTACTCCAACATTTTTATCAAATAAAAGTTATTTCGGTAAATTAATAGATGAAGATGATGTATATCAACCTACAAAAGATTCAATACAACAGGTAATAGAACGAGTAGAAAATGATAGAGATGAATATCAAGAATTTAAAAGAAAAAAAAAATTATATTTAGAATTTGTCACCATCTTAAGATCTAAAAGAGAATTAACAGATGTAGAAATATTCAAGTTTGAAGAACTAGGATTTCTAGATGAACATATGAGTAAGCCAGTATGGAAATATAAATTTGAACGCCCCCCTACATCAATTTTAATTATGGACGATATACTGTCATCACAAGCCATACTACAATCATCAGGATTAACTAAAGTAGCTACATTAAATAGGCATGTCGGGGCTTTAGATGAACCAGAACAAAATAGATCAGCATGTGGACTAGCCGTTATTATAATTAGTCAGACGTATAGTATGCCTCAAGGTGTAAGTAGAACTCTTAGAGAGAACTTAACACATCTACTTATATTTAAAAATAAACAAGAAAAGCAGATGGGGAAAATACGTGAGGAGCTAGGGGGTTCAGTAGATGAGAATAAATTTCAAATAGCATATAATCATGCTACTAAAGAAAAGTATGGGAACTTATTAATAGATTTTAATCCAAAATGCCCTACTATGTGCTTTCGTAAAAACTTAAATGAATTAATAATTTTTAATGATGATTTAGATGCATGTCATTGTGACAAAAAATAATTAACCAAAAATACTAGCGATTAATTTGTCTTGTCTTTTCTTCTCATTATATTTACGGATTTTATCTTGTCTTAATTTATTTAACTCTTCTTCTGTAGGCTGTGGTATAGATGGCTTCGGCTTTTCTAGAACAAATGGTGGGGGGGTTGGTGTAGGTGGTGGTGGTGGTGGTGGTGGTGTAGGTGGTCTTTTTTTCTTTTTCTTTTTTACGACTATTTCATCTTCAGAGCTAGATGAACTAGACTCATCAACAATTATTATTTTTTTCTTGGGAGCTTTTTTCTTTTTTTTCTGCTTACGTATAACCTCTAACTCTTCATCATCACTTTCATTTTTTTTCTCTACAGGGGCAGGGACTGGCTGGGGTTCTGGTATTGGCTTACTTACTGGGATATTTTCTTTTTTTGCTGCTTCAAGTTCTCTACGTTTTTGGTGTGCCTTTTCTCTACCCTTTGCTAATATTTCAGATCGTTTAGCCTTTTGTTCGTCGGTTAAGTTACATTTACGTGCTGTTCCATCTTTTTTTAGTTTTCCTAAAGTTTTGATAGGTTCTTTATCTGGGTTTTGATTGGGTTCTATTGGGTTTTCTGATATATCCATAGGGTTTTATATTAAGGCGAGAGATTATCTTTTTTTGTCATAAACTATATTGAACCAGATGAACCAGAATGAACCAGTATGAACCAGACTTTTTTACCTACATAAAAATTAAAAACAATATAGATTTATATAATATATATACTAAATTAGTAATAATATATATCATAATAATAATTGTATTTCTTACCATAATAATCTTGGTTCACTGGTTCATCTGGTTCATAATTTTAAAAGTATTTCTATACAAAAAAAATATTTGAAAAACATTCTCAAATTAAAATAAGAATATTTTTTAATGAACCAGATGAACCAGTGAACCAAAAATGAACCAGCCTACTCTTTTACAATATCATTACTGATATAAGTAAAACAGCCTTTCATACCCTTATTGTGATCATCTTTTTTACTACGGATAGATCTATTATATGGACAGCCCATTTGTTTCATTCGGTCTTTAACTACTTTATAATCTGTCATTTTTCCATCTTTAAATATTTCTCTTATATCCTCACAATAAATACAATCAGATTCATTATCAGTTTTAATAAAATATCTATCAAATATATCTGTAAATGGATCATTTGCTAATACACTATCTTTATAGGCTTCAATATTTAGGGCTGGTATTTTGAAATCATTATCATATTCATCAATCAATAAATTAAATAAAGCATTTTTGTATTCATCATTTTTAAATCGGTCTTCATAGTTATTAATTTTTATGTATTCATGTGTTTCATAATTATCCTCAGTAAATTCAGATTTAAATTTAGAATTATATTCTTGTTGTAATCCTCGTCTTAATGTACCCTCATCTTTAGAAATAACAATCTTATGTTGACTAGTTGTCATTAATTTAGATTGTAACTTAAAACTATCTGTATCACCAAACATAACTTCTACTGTTAAATCTTTACCATCTACAAAATCTTTTAACTTACTATCATCTAATAATTTTGTATCCAGTTCCTCAATTACAGCCAATCTAATAGGATTCCTAATTAATTTAATTAAATCCTTATGTGCTTTAGTATTACCTAATGTAAAAGTATTATTACTTAATTTATGATAATAAATATTAAACACTAATCTAAATAATGATATTTCAGTTGATTTAGCATTTGATGCGGATTCTCCTACATTTGTTTTAAATAATGTTTTACCAATATCTCCAGTTAAACAATAAGCCAACCACTGTATCATTAATTTTCTTTGTAATTCATCAGGCTGAACCTTTTTAAAAAAATCATTAACATCTTTTTCTATTTCTGGTGTAACAATTTTTCTAGATTCATCATAATCCCAGTCTAGCCACTGCGTAACTAAATCTGTTTTTTCTCTAGGTCTAAAAGTTTTTGTATCCATTTCATAAATTCCATTTCTAAAATTAACATTATATAATTGTTCATCATTTTGGTCAAAACATATATCTAGTTGAGTATTTGCTTTTATACTATCTGTTAAAGTTCTACAAATACTATTAATTTCAGTGTTACTACCATTTTTTTTAATTTGTGTAATTATATTTTTTAATGTATTCTGTAAATCTGTTATTTTTTTACATACTAATTTTATTTCAGAATCACATCTATTAACTTCAACTTGTGACAAATTCTTATCCTCTATTTTTTTTTCTTGTTCTATTTTATAATTATTTAATTCATTAAGTTCTTGAGTAATATAATCTTTTCTATAATTACCAAAATGTAGTAATTTTAATCTTATGAATGTTTTAATATGTGAATTGTTTTTTTGTAAAATCCATTCTCCATTTTCATTAATTTGTTCAGAATGAAAATACATAGTATCAAATTTTCTATCATATAAAAAAAGGTCTTTAAAAAATTTATAAAAAAAGTCTGATCGTTCTCCATCACTATTTAGATTCTCAAAATATATATTGTTAGTTATTTCATTAAACTTATATATATTTGATTCTTTAGCATAATGATATAGCCAACCAACAGTAAATCCACTACAATCATTTTTATGTTTTTCTTCAACAGATAATCTTGATACGCTTTTATATAAAGGGCTTCTTTCTGATAAATAAACAGCAACCTCATGATAATCTTTTAAACCACACACTATTTTAAACCAGTCATCATAATTTTCAATATATTTTAAATTAATAATATCACATAACTTAAAAAGAATACTCTCATTATATGTAGGAGTTACTATATGATTATTGATTATCTGGTTTGAAGTAACATTTTTTTTAATTTTTTTTTTAGCTGGTTGATTACAGTTATTAGGTTTAACATAATTATAAAACTCTTGTGCGACCATTATATCTAATCTATCACCACAAAAATATTTATATTCCCCTTCATATTCTGGATTACTTCCTTCACCAAATGCGAAAGCATGATCATTTCTAATATCAATATTAATATTTTTATTAGTAGTTGTTTTATAATTAGGATTATAAGCAGTATAAACATGAAATCCTTTAGGTGTTTGTACTGTAAATGAATTATTATGTTCTGGATATTTATTAATAAAATTATAATATTGTTCTGGTGTATCAAAATCAAAAACAGTAACATTATTTCTTTCACCTGTTAACACACAGTTAATTTTATGATTTGGATTACACATAGACTTATATTTATCATTAGATAATAATTTTTTAGGTTCATCGTTAGTTTTCCATGATGGTATATTAAATATTTTACTTCCTTCTTTATCCTTTGCCATATATGGTATAGTAAATTTTATAAAGTCTTTAGTTATATGTTTATTTTGGTGGTCAGCCATATAATATATACAAAGATTATATTTAAATAACTTTTTCCTTAATATTATTAATTTTAATTGGGTTGGCATCCTTTTTAATTATATAATAAAATTAAGGCACTTAAAAATAAAAAATAAATATATATAATAGAATGGTCCTAAAACCTATTACAAAAGAATTAGAACAAGCATTTAATATTAATGAAAAATTAGGAGATAGTAGTAAAGTAATTTATAGATCTGTATATAGACGCTTTCTAAACTTATCGGATCATACTAAACTTTTAGATATGAGTGAAGCTAACATTATTAAATTAGTTAATGATGATAGTATCCCACCAAAAAGTCAGGAATCATTATTAGATGTTGCTGTTTTAGTACGTAAAGCAAATAATGCTAGTTATGAAAAAATATTAAAATATAAAACCATTCAATTAAAAAAAAGTATTGAAAAACGTAAGTTTGAAAAGAATGAAAAGTTAAAAGATGAACTACCAGAAAAAAAACAAATAGAACGATACATTAAAACATTAGAGAACAATAAAGATTATGTATCATATATTGTAAACTATTTACTATTAAATTATGGTGTAAGAAATTTAGATCTTAATTTAATAATCACATCAGATAGAGATGTAACAACCAAAGCACATAAAAGTCAAATTAATTATTTATATGTTACTAGCACATATGTAATTTATATTAGAAATAATTATAAAACATATCAAACATATGGACAAAAGAAACTCAAAATAATAAAAAAATCATTTCTTAATGCATGTAAACAATTACTAGGTGATAATTATGATACACCATTATTAAAACTTAAAAATGGTGATCCAATTAGTGAAGAAAGTATCGGACGTGTAATTCAAGAAATGACTTATAATAAAATTGGTGAAGGTATGTATTTTAAAATTAATATTGCTGATTCTAAAAAAGCCAATAACATTAAAAGGATTAGAGATTTATCTAATCATCGCGGATCTTCGCTTGAAGTTATATTTGCTGAATATGATATAGATAATAAAAATTGAAATATATTATATACTCTTATTATAATATACTATGGCTGGGTTTCACACCAAAACATTTAAGAAACACGATGATTATATGACACCAAAATACGCTTGGGAAAATATAGAACAATTCATTCCAAAAGATAAAGTGATATGGGAAGCTTTCTATGGCGATGGTAATAGTGGTGATTATTTAAGAGAACTTGGATTTAAGGTAATACACGAAGAGGTAGATTTCTTTGAGAATGACTTGGGTGATATTATTATTTCTAATCCACCTTTCAGTCAAAGCAAAGAAGTAATGACGAGATTGAAAGAGTTAGATAAACCATTTATAATTATACTACCATCATCTAAAATAAATACTTCTTATATGAGAAATACATTCAAAGATAAATTACAAATTATTATTCCTCGTAAGAGAATACATTTTGTTAAACTAATAAATGGTAAAATTCCTGATAAGTGGAAAAATGCTTGCTATTTTGATTGTTTCTATTATTGCTATAAAATGACTTTACCTAATGGTATTACTTGGTTAGAGTAAAAATTGAAATATATATTTAAAAACTGACTTAAGGAGAAATAAATATATATATATAATAATATGATTTTGTATATTGATGAACAACTGTATAACCATATTTTAAATAGATGTATGAAAAATAAAACACAATCAACATTTATTACATTACATCGGCGTTATAGAATATATGCTGCATGGGACGATACACTAAATGAGTCAGCATTATATTATATGGAAAATAAAGAAATGGTAAAAGTTATCGTAAAAGAAGCAAAGCCTAAATCCATTCACCCATGTGCTAAAATTATTAAAGACAGTTTCAAAGGTGATAATCCACACCTTAGTAAGTTTGTGTTTTTAGGATATTTCGGATTTACACCACTTACAAAATGCGGAACAAATGCACGACAAATACATAATGAATATGATGAATATTGGAGTAAATTTGAACATTATTTTTAATCATTAATTAATATTATAATAAACTAAACTATATCTTGTACCCTTAAACGCTAATGTTTCGTGTTCTAATTCTGAACCATTAAATGTACTCCACCTATTTTTAATATTAATATCCTTATAACCTTTTCCATCTGGATTATACAGACGTACTTCACCGCCTGTATAATCACCAAGTCCAATAATATATGATTTGCCTACATTACGCCCGTCTTTATGTTTAATAGTTTTTTGATTTTTATTAATCTGTATAGATGTAAATTTAAATGATGGATTATGTTGTTTCATTAACTTAGTTACTTCCTCAAATAGTTCTTTATACTTTGGTGTATCTGTTTTTTTACTATTGATTATACCAGAGCGTCCGTCTTTAGTTTTAGACCAACTATATATCTTACCTAATACGAGTCCTTGATTACCTGCAAAAAACTGTTGGTCTGTCATGCCTTTGGGTCTTGATACAATATTATCCCTGTCCTGTTTAGGGAATGGTTTAATCAATTCTAATAATTTAAATACTTTTTCTTTTTGCGACATTATATTATGTAACTATATAATATAATGAGTGATTTTGTGGTTGCTATTCCAAGTTATGATAGACCCAAGGAATTAAATAAAAAAACACTTAGTATGTTAAAGGATAATAATATATCTAAAAATATAATTACAGTTTTTGTCGCTAACTCTGAACAAAAAAAGATTTATGAAGAAGAAATAGGATCTGATTATAAAATTGTTACTGGTGTTAAAGGAATGGTAAATATTCGTAACTTCATGAGTAACTATTATACATCTGGTAAAAAGATATTATTTATAGATGATGATATTAGTAGAATAGTTAAAGGACAAAGTGATGGTATGAAAATAACTACAGTGACAAATTTAAAAACATTAGCAACTAATGGTTTTAATTTATGTAAGAAACATGGTTATCAACTCTGGGGTCTACACCCATCTAGTAATCCAAGATCTCTTAAATCTGGTAACCTAGTGACAAATAGTCTTCGCTATGTAATCGGAGCTCTATATGGAGTGATTAATGATAAAAATATACGCGTAACTTTAGATAGTGCTGAAGATTATGAACGGACATTAAAATATTATATAAAGTATGGAGGGGTTATTAGGTTTAATAACTATTCGGGTTATACAACCTACTATAGCAAAGGCGGTATGAATAGTGCGGGTAGAACTACATCTAAAGAGGACAGTGATAAAAAGGCTCTTGCTAGGAAATACTCACAATATGCTGAAACTTATACTAGACCAAATGGGCACACGGAAGTACGACTAAAAAGTCAAGGTAAAGAGAAAGATGCTGATAAAGATTAAAATAAAAATTGAAACAGATATAAATAGACAATTATAGACAATAATATATGGATTATAAAAACGGAAAAATATATAGAATTGTGTGTGATATTACAGGAGAAAATTATTATGGTTCTACAACACAACCATTATATAAAAGATTATCACGTCATAAATCTAAAGGTAATGTATGTACATCTAATCAAATAATTAAAAGAGGAAATTATAGTATTGTTTTAGTAGAGGAATACCCTTGTGATAATAAACAACAATTAAATTCAAGAGAAAGATACTATATTGAAAATAATATATGTATTAATAAAGTTATTCCAGGACAAACACGAAATGAATGGATAGAAAAAAATGAAGAATACATAGCAGAATACAAAAAACAATATTATGAAAATAATAAAGAATATTATAAACAATACCAACTTGAAAATAAAGAAAAATGCGATGAAAATAAAAAGAAATATTATGAAACCAAAAAGGTAAAAATCCAAGAACAACAAAAACAACATTATGAAAATAATAAAGATGATAGAAAAAAAAATATGAAAATCTATTATGAAAACAATAAAGAACAAATAGCACAAAAACACAAAGAAAAAATAACTTGTGAATGTGGTTCTATTGTATCACATAACCATATAGCAAGACATAGAAAATCAAAAAAACATATTGATATAATGAATTCATAATTACTCTTTTAAAAATAAATATAGTGACAAAAAATAAAATAAAAATAATATATGTGTTTATATATATGAAAATTATTGAACTACATCCTGATTGGAATATACATATTTACTATAAAGCAAATAGGAATCTGAAGACGGGTGATTTATTAGTTGTTCCGTGTGCTATTTGTGGTAAAAATGCTGTTGGAAGAGGATATAATGATAGATATCAAGAATACTCAGGCTTTAGTGAAGAAATTTACAACCAGGGGTGCATGATAAATATATGTGATCCTTGTGATAACGATGTACCAGACAACTATCCCGATGAAGTATTATTTAAAACAGAGGAAGGGATATTACTTAAAGCGGGGTGTGTTGGTAGGGGTAATGATTAAAAATATTTGTATATATATATATATGAAAAACACATTAAGTTATAGTGAATATAAATCTGATGATAAAAATAAAAAGTCATGCTTACAAATAAATGACTATAATAAAATTTCAATAGATGAGATTGAAGAATTTAAATATTTTTTATTTTTAACAACTCATAATCATTATTCAAATGATGAAGTAGAATATATAATTAAAAATAGATTATTAGAATATGATTAGTAATTGAAAAATAAATATAGTGACAAAAAATAAAATAAAAATAATATATGTGTTTATTTCTTGTATTAATTAATTAATTAAATTTTTTGTCACTATATATTCTATTAGACCTGTAAAGATCTGTGCGTCGCTACGCTCCGTTGGGGCTACCCTATCTACCTACATAATGGTAACAAATAATAAATAAAAATAATAATAAAATTACCTACGTATTTATTTGTACTTTCATTT
>Ga0209337_1003829_pt1 | contig 10541 bp, 18 predicted proteins | sample LinPmetageLP53_FD_184044 | JGI IMG/M metagenome (GOLD analysis project Ga0209337, IMG submission 184044) | Marine viral communities from the Pacific Ocean - LP-53 (SPAdes) (version 2) | ecosystem: Environmental > Aquatic > Marine > Oceanic | place: Pacific Ocean | collected 2010-02-08 | reverse complement strand
TGTCTATAATCAGTAAAATCCTTATTTAGGTATTTTATGTCTTTACTATTTATATTTTCGTATTGTGTCGGCATTATGTTACATTAATTGATATATTATCTTCAATATTAGTTTGAGTAACTCTATACGTAAATGAAATATTAATTCTGTTTGTATCAGGATTAAAATCATTTATAATATTAGTTATACTTACTCTAGGAAATTGTTTTTCTACTCTTGATTTAATTATTTCTTTAAATTCTTCTAAAGTAGTCTCATGTATTTGTTCAAAAACAAGCTCTCTTAAATTAGCACCAAATGTTGGGTTTAATACACGTTCACCTTTATTAGTTAATAAAAAAGCAATTAAATTAGATTTTAATTGAGTAGCAGTATCATAAGTACTATTAAATCCTGTAGAACCATTAAATGGTAAAGAAATACCAATAGCAACACGTGGTTGTAAATCTATAGGTTCAATATTTGATACTCTAAATGCCATTATTTATCCATTACATCCATTAAAGCACTATAATCTCTAGTAAGTACACTATTTAATTCATCACTAACTTCAACAGGATTATTATTAAAATCTGTTTGTACTCCATCATTAATCGGTGGAGTAAAGTTTTGAGCCATAGATGGATTAGATCCATTCATTCCTGAAAAGTCAGAACTTGCAGCTGTTTCAGCTAATATATTATTTAATGTTGAATCTTTAATACCAAAATTTACTAATGGTTTACGAGGTGAACGAGTTAATTTATGTTCTTTAAACTCTTGTACTTTAGGTTTTGGAGATTCTTCTTTAATAATTTCAGTTAACGATAAAGATTTAAGTTCTTCACGTAATACTTTTCGTACCTCAGTACGTACAGCTTCTTGAATAATTTTTTTTAGTTCATTTACTTTCATGTCAATAAATATTTATAATTTAAAACCCTGATAGATTATTTCTATCTATTATTAATTTTAGTTCTTGTATTAATACATCTGTACTAGAAGCGAATGAAGGTAAACCTTCTAATACTTGAATTTTTCGTACATCTAGTGCTACAGCAAAATTCTGTGGTACTCCTTCTACTGTTTTTTTAACTTTAATATCAAATGTAAATCCTTTATATGAATCTTTTTGTATACCTAAATCAATATTAGGGATTGATGATAAACTTCCTATTAGATCATTAAATTTATTTTGTACTAATTGATTTGTTTCATCAGAAGCGTTAGGGTATAAAGCAGCATTAGGATCTTCTTGAGTTGCTTGAGCTATTGATAATTTTTCAGCACACTGAAATAAATCTAAGTTAATAGCTTTTAATATATTAATTAGTAATGCTAATTTTCCTGCAATGAATATTAATGTTGAATTAATTAAATTTAATATATATTCTATATCTTTTAAAAGTCCTTTTATTTTAGCTAATATAGTACTAAAACCAGTTCCTACCCCTACAGGTACACCTATACCCGGAGGAACAGCAGATGGAATAGCTAATGCTACAATAGGAATAAGATTTAAAATAACATTAAATACTGTTACTAATATACTTAATATACTTGTTATTGATAGTATACTTGTAATTACATTTAATACTTTAACTAATAAATCAACAGCTTTATTTTTTAAATCCATTAAAAATTTTAATATCTTTTCAACTTCTTCTAAAGGTAATGAATTAATTAATTCACATATATCTAAATCTTTTAATATACGTTCAATTATATTACGTATTAATTTTTCTATATCAACTAATTTAGTAATTTGACTAATAGCAAAATCAGAAAACATAGATTTATTAAAATTTGCTGATAGTCCTTTTACTGAGTCTACAGTAGACATTAATGAATCTAGTTGTTGGTTAGCTGTATTAACAGCTCCAACAGCTACTCCAACAGATGAAGTAGCAACATCACCAACATTTTGGATTTCTCCACTTATTTCTTGAGATTTTTTCTCAGTTTGTTTAGCTAATTCTTCTGTTGACGCCATTATATAGTATAATTTTGAGTAGACAATGAATCAGATATAGTTCGTTTTATATCACCGATATCTTTTTTTAATATAACAGCAGCACCTACAAAAGGAAAAGGAGTACCTGCATTTCCTTGTACTCCTGATTGGATTTGTGATACAAGACCATTTAAATTATCTAATAAATTATCTAGTGCTGATTTTAAAGTATCACCTTTAACTAATGGTTCTTCCGGTGTATTATTAGTTTTTAACCCTAAATGAATTTCAGGAGCGTTAACAATAAAACCAGGTTTAGCATCACAATTTATATGTACTGAATCTGTTGATGAAAATGATATTGATTCTTTAGCAAATAATAATATAGCATCTTCCTTAGCGTTTAATAATAAACGACCTGAGTTAAGGATTATTTGATCCTTATTATATAATTCTGGTGATTCAGGTGAGTATGACATTATCTTTGTGTATAGTTTAGGTATTCACTTTCAGGAATAATTGAAGATGATGAAAATGGTGATCCTAAAGTTAAACTAGATTCTATAATATCCTCATCAGTTAATTCACGTAATGTAGATGCAGATACTGGGAGGATACCATCTGAGGAGGAGGGTTGAGGGGCTGTAGGGTTAATATTGGCTAATATAGATTGAAATTCATTAGCTTTACTAGCATTAGCTTTATTATCCCCTACTCCAGCATAATAAGACATTCCTTTAATTAAATTTTTTTTAGGAGTTCCACCATTTTTTCCCCTTTTTATAGAAAATAATATAGGTACTCCAGCCCAAATTCTACATATCATTTCACTTACATCTTGTAAGGAGGGTGAAGTTCCAATACCTCCAAGTCTAAATTTTTGGCCTATATTACTTTGTCTGGTTTCAATTAACCATACTGCTATAGTATCTTGGTTAGTAGCATCAAATTTATCAGATGGGGATAAACCAGCAGATGATGACCAATTTAATAATTCATCTTGATCTAACTGGTAAGCACCTATAAATTTTGAACGTTTAGTACCTCCATTTTTTCTATCAGGTTGTGTAAATTCTGTATCTACTATTTCTTGAATTGTAAGTTTAGTTAAATCACCAGCAGGTTTAGGAGATTTAGTATAACCTACTACTGAACTATAACTATCATTTACAGATTCTACAGATTTAATTAAGGTTAAAAGCTGTGAATATGGTTTATTAGCTAACTGTGTATATATACTCATTATCCTGCGTTGTTATATACTGTATTAGGGACTATTTCTATATTAGGTACTGATATGGGGGCTATGTCTAATTCTTCTAATTCTATATCAAATGTAGCTAAATTTTTACTAGCAACATCTATAGGTAATTGTTGACCGTTTGTCATATAAACAGATGAAGCATCATTATTGATATCTTCTAAAGTAAAATCTATACTACTTGAATTAAAGTATTGACCATTTCTAATTATAGTAATAGGATCTCCACTACTACCACTACTCCATTGATTATTAGTTACTGATCCAGATATAACACTACTAAATCTAATAGAATTTCCCCATCTTCCTTCAATTATGTTATCACCTTCAAAAGGTAATAAAGATTGCATGTTATCTTTTGTATTAAATGTTTTACCAAAAACATTATTTAAATCTGTTGAATTAGAAACAGTGGTACCATTTTTACTTATTGGTTGTGGATTTATATGAGATGAATTAAATGTATTAAATGTATTTACATAATATAATTCTCTACTATTAGAATCATCTGGGGTATTATATGTAGGTCCTTTGATTAGATAAACCATTTCATTTATTAATGGATAATATTTAATTTGAGGAAATAGAGGTTTAGCATATCCTCTACTTAAATTATTTATATTAGTTATAAATTCGAATTCAATAGCTCCTATCCCTGAGTTTCCAGGAAATAAAGGGGTAAATACTTTTTCATTATCTTCATCAGCAGGATCAATAAAAGCCCTAGTTACTCTTCCTAATAATATATTAGAAGCTTGTAAATGTTCTTTAAATATAGGGGATTGATCTATCCTCATTACTTAGGCATATTAATTACTTTAGGAGCAGGTAATGCCTTTTGTTGTTCTTCTTCTATATCGTCAATAGCAGAAAGTAATGCTGCTTTTTCCTCTTCACTTATTAAAGCACCATCAGATACTTCAACTTGTTTAGCCATTAAACGTTGGCATATAGCAGCCATTTTAATAAGGTTATCAGAGTTTTTAACCCCTATTTCAAGATATTCTTTAATTAAAGGTACTACTAGTGTAGCATCTCCAGTATCTTGAATTAGAGGTTTTAATTCAGCTATAAGTTGATTAACTTGTTTTTCTTTAACTTTAGTATCTTTATATATTTCTTCTAAAATATCAGAAAATTTTTTCTTTTTAAATATGACTTGATCAAACATGACATTATTTTATTATAAATATAGTTTGGTCACATTTTTATATATCCTATCTTTTCATATTCTTCATGCAATTCTTTATATTTTGATTTAAATTTAAGAATTATTTTAGTTATATGGCGAGTAGGTACATCAACCATTTCTTTAATATATAAAAATACTGCTTTTTTATTAAATATTTCTAAATTTTCTTTATGTTTAAATAACATTAAAACAGCATCAGCTATTTTAGCATCATTTTCTTTAGGAAATAATTTAAATAAATTTTCATCCATATAATCAATATACATAGACATAAAATCTTGTATTGTATGGTCTTGTGCTTCAAATTCTAATGTTAGATCATTTACTATATCATCATCATTGTCAGCAGCTAATGCTGGGGCATGTGTTTGTAATTTTTTATAGTTTTTTTCGTTATAGTTAATAAGATAACGTTTAACTACAGTACCAAAATATGAATATGCTTTAGGTGGTTTTACTAGTGAGTATTGAATTTTACCTTCATCACAAATATCTAAAATATCTATAAATTCTAATATTTGTTCTTCACTTATTTTTTTAGAGTAATTAGTATATTCTTGGAATGATCCTTTATCATAACCCCAACCATGTTCTTTAGATAATTTAGTAAATTTATCACATACATTTTTACTTTGGTTATATAAATGAAGTTTTTCTAATAAAAAAGTAATTACTTCGTGTTTTAAATCTTCAATATCTTCTACATCCATATAATAAAATTTGAATGTATGAATTATATTTTCGGCTAATTTATAAAAAGCATAATTAATACGATCATTATATATTCTATTACGCTCTACTTGGCTATCTGAAGCCAAATATTCTAATATAGCATTTTGAGTATCTTCTGTAAAATAATTACGTGATTTTTTAGGACGTCTTTTTCGTACTGTTCCTTTTTTAGTTAAACCGGGGAAATTATCTTCCTCCAATAATAAATCGTTTATAGTTTCTTCCATATTGTATATTAAGATTTTTTATCATTTAAATCAATAACATTTTCTGTAACATATTGTTTTAGTAGACTTTGTACTTGATCAACATATGTAAAAAACCATCCAATTTCATCATCAGATGAAAAAGCTCCTTTATCATCAATTTCTTTTAAACGTTTAGTAGATACTTCAACCATATCATTTAGTCTAACTAAATAATCTGAATGTTGTTCTGCTAATGTTTCTAGTACTTCTACTTTGCGAAATAGATTGTATATTACATAACCTGAGGCTATTAGTAATATAGTTAAAATAACAATTATATATATCATGCAAAAAAGTCGTCAATTACAGAATTCATTTTACCATTTTTATTACCTACATTAGCTAATGTTTTTGTTTTACGTTCAGCTTTAGTTGTTGGTTTTGTAGTAGGATTTTTATCTAATTTAAAATTATTAGATTTATTTTCTTTAAATTTAGGCAACCATTCTTTCTCAAATTCAATACGAGCAGCCATCATATCTGCTTGGTGTACAATATAAGGTAATGATGTTCTTGGTTTTTGTTCCGGCATGTAAGCCATTAGATACTTTTTGTTAGCATCATCATATAACCCATCATGAGTTTGAATAGCAATCATTTCATTAAATGAATATGATATACCATGAGATTGTAATAAAAATAAACCACGATCGGGTACTGAACTAAATGCTAATTGTTTATTAAACATATAATCTTCACCTAGTTTATCTCGACGCCATTGATCTGTTTGGGGAATGTACGATTCATGATTTTCATCACCCATTTTACCTAAATCGTGATTTAAAGCTGAGAATATTAATTCTTCAACAGTATATGTTGAATCATCTACTCCCATTTCTGACCATACATTGTTAACTTTAAGAGCACATTCGATAACGCGATTAACATGGTCAACATAACCACCTGGAAAGGCATTATTATATTCTTTTTTATGTGCTGCTGGCATCATAATTAAGCGTTCTTCGTATTTCTTATAAAAAGACAACAAAGTATCCTTACGATCACCTGTAATGTAAGTATCAATATATCCAAGGAGTTGATCCCAATTGGATTGAATTTGTTCTGGTGTTAATGTCATAACTATTTTTATTTATACTACTTGATTTCGTTTATCCTGGTCTTGTTCTATAGAAATTTGGCTTCTAAGATCTTCAACTCGTTGGTTAACAGTTTCCATAACTTTTCTAGCTTCTGTTATGTTATTACGATTTAGGGCAAATTCTAAATTTTTCATTTGACCTTCTAATCGTTCAATTTTTTGTAATGCTAAATCTTTATACTTCATTTTTAATAATTTAAATGTTTATATTTTATATAGTATGAATATAATAAATGTTTTTGGCTAAGGCACGTTTTATGCACTAGGAGAAATTTTTTTACAAAAATAATTTACCCTTTCCCATCCATCTTTATCCTTAGTTAGAGTAAAACCAACTATATCCCCAAAATAATCTACATTTCTATTATATAGTCGAAATTTATTTGAATTTCTAATACGTAAACGTTTCATCTACCTTGTCCTCTATATTTTTTAGTATAATTTTTTGAATCTTTAAGACTAGATGTTCTTTTTTTGGAATGAACACCAGGACGTTTTTTCTTAGGTTTAATTTCTTTTGCGGTACTATTTCTCATTTATATAATTTTTGATTAGATTAAATGTACGAATAAGACTGGCAATAGGCCAAAGTCCTATACTAGAGACAACTTGAATAACATTATGATATTTAGATTTAAAAACAAAAATATCAAAAGCAAACCATATTCCTCCTTTTAAAATATAGGAGAATATAAGAATTAATAACAATACATAAATATTCATATCTATAAATATATTAAATTTCTAAATTATAACCACCGAAAGTTTTCATATAATCTTCTACTGATGTACCTAATGCATCTTTTTTAATGCGTTTACCATTACTTTTTAAGTAACGCTTTACTGCTCTGGGTCCTACTAAATGTGTAGCGGCTAATATACCGGACTCAGTAATTTTAATGTTATTAATAGTTTTATCTGTGTATTTAATAATGTGTTTATTCATTACACGTTTATTATCAATAAGTAAATCTCTTACGGCTTGTTCTTGTAATTGAGGATTATTAAGAAATACTTCAGGTTTTATCTTATATCCCAAACCACGTAATGTTCGTTTTGAAAATTGATATTTACCTAAGTAACCCCATTTATTTACTTTGGTATAATCATTATTTGATTCATATTTACCTAGAGAATGTAAAAATAATTCTAAACCTGTTTTTTGTATTACTACTGTTTTTAATGGTTCTTTTAAATTAGAATTAATAGTGTTGATTGGAGTAGGGGATGAAAATGTAGTTACCCCTACTACTAGAGCAGTGATTAGTGATTTTTTCATAATAAGTTTTATTTATATGTTAATATAATAAAAAATTATGAAAAAACCAAATTTATTTTATATAATAAAAATAATAATTTTAGAATTCAATATTATTTACTGATGATATATTATCTGCTGATATTCCTGATTTGTTACCTATATTTGATTGTGATATACCATTTATAAAACTTATATCACTTATATCAGGAGTTGAGGTGGTTATCAATCTACTTACCCCAGTAAATAATACACCATTTCTAGTTATAAATTTTCCAAACCCAGTATTAGCTAGTTTAGATAATACACCACCACTATTTAGATTAAAGCCAGCCATGTTATGTTACTGATAAATCACTAAAAAATGCTTCTACACTACTACCGGTAGAATAAAATTGTAATCTTAAATCATAAACTAAATCAATATTTTGAGCACTTGCACTAACAATAATGCTACTCCAGGTATCTGCTCCTGCTGTGGTTATATCTCGTTCATTAACAGCTCTAACTGTTTGATAAACTGTATTGGGGTATGATATTACTATTGCCGGTTTTTCAGCAGCAGCAACAGTACCCGTATATTTTACTGATACACTTGCTGTAACAGAAGAACCTGATGGTACAGGGAGTTGCATTAATTTTTCACCATAAGATTGAAATATAATTCCTGGGTGCGACGCTGAAATAGCTGTATTAATTGATGATGTTAAATCATATCTAATAGCACCATCTTGAGCTATAGCTCCTATTTCATTTTTACTATAAGATGAGCTATATATATCATGTGAAAAATCTCCTATACCTGCTGTATCCCAACCTACACCTACCCCTTCATATAATTGGCTTACATGATCAATACCCTCTCTTTTTCTAACAGGCATTAATAAAGCAGGAACTTGCATTATACTATTATAATCCCAAAACATTTCACGTGATGCTGATGTTACTTGTTGCCCATATTGGGTATTACTAGCCACACCAGGTGTACTAGATGATATATTGTAATGTGATCCTTTATTCATCGGGGTAGAACAAGCATATGCTACACTACTACTTATATATTGAGTAGAAGTATTAGTTATCATACCAGTTCCTGAAGAAAAGGCAAAACATCTATTAGCGTTTAGTTGACGAAATGCATTACCAGCTCCAATAGCTGTACAGTTAGTTGCATATCGGGATGTAGCATTAAAAAAGGCATAAGTTGCACCAATACTAACACAATTAGTCATATTTCCATACATTTGATTAACTCCATAAGTACCTCCAAATAATAAACATCTATCAATAGATAAATTTTGATTTACAGCAGCATTACCTCCAAATACCGCGCAATTTTCTAAACGTGCAGATCGATTTGTACCATATTTACTCCCAACTAATAAGCAATTAGATCCTGTAGCATCTGTTGGTCTACCTGAGCTTGCCCCAGAAGCTAAGGCTGTACCAGTAGTACTACCGACAGCATAAATGTCTAAATCTATATAATTAGTACGATTTGATGTTCCCATAACACTAGATCCTGCAGAAGTCATTGCTATAGGATCTGTTATATCTGTCATAATAATAGGTCCGGGAATATGAGATGTAAATACATTAGCTTCGCGATCACCTATCCAATAACATCTATATCCTAAGTTTTTCTGTGTTTCTCCTGATGTTACTACTTCTCTAAAAATACTATTTGGTGCTAAATGTAATGTGGTATCTGAATTTGATCCGTCGGTATCATGTCCTGATGTAATCCCTTTAGCTAAAGTAGCCCAAGCAGTTGATATACTACTACCATCATTACTATCACTACCATTAATACTATCTATATAATATACTGCCATATTATTACCTTTTAATTGTAAATAGAACCTATTACATTAAATTCTAAAGTAGGTACTGTATCTCGATAACTGCCAGTCCAATATGTTACTCCAGCTCCACCATATCCAACTGCTATTGAATCTACATATGTTTTATTATACCGGTAGTGTTGTGCTACTCGTAAATTTAATATTTCGCTATTAACTTCAAGATAGTTATTATATTCACCAAAATCAGCATCTTTAGATTTTTTAAATGCTTCTGATGATTTAGCTTTAAACATTTGACTTTTAGAATCAGTAGCATCTGACGCAGACCAAAACATAGCTTCATCCGCGGGTATGACAGGATCTGGTGGAATTATTGGATCTTCCGGGTCAAATTTTTTTTCTTCCATAGTTTTTTATTTTATGATCTTACAATCCAATCATTGGATGGATTGAAATATATAACATTATTTTCATAATTATGACCTATTACTCTTACAATATCATTAGTCGTAGTAGACGCAACATATGAAGATGACCCCCCATCTGCCAAGTATATAGCTCCACCCGCGGTTCCACCAGGATTATGTCCTACATTTACCATACCTCTTAAAAGCATTCCATTTGTAGTTGAATTAGTTCCTAATGCTATTGCTATTGATGAGGTGGCTAATTGACCAGAACCTGATGATGCTAATGCCCACCCCCCAGCTGATCCTGTTAATGCATATATTAAACCGGCTAATGTTGTAACATTACCTATTTTAATAATATCACCACTAGTAGAACCAGCTGATGATAATGATGATGATACTAATATTCTATTATTAATTTCTAAATCACCACTTGCACTTATATTACCTGAGGCTGTTATATTTCCTTGAAAATTAGGTGCGGCAAAGTCAAAATCATACGCAGGTAAAGTTGCTGTTGGATTACCGGAATATTCTGAATGAGGAGCTGCTTGTAATTTTGTATAATGGGCATTATCTGATTCACAATAAAATTTTACATTA
>Ga0209337_1003825_pt1 | contig 10545 bp, 9 predicted proteins | sample LinPmetageLP53_FD_184044 | JGI IMG/M metagenome (GOLD analysis project Ga0209337, IMG submission 184044) | Marine viral communities from the Pacific Ocean - LP-53 (SPAdes) (version 2) | ecosystem: Environmental > Aquatic > Marine > Oceanic | place: Pacific Ocean | collected 2010-02-08 | reverse complement strand
GCACACCTAGTCCTTAGATTAAAATAAAATTGATTAATCTCTGAGGACATATCCTAGAGTAAAAACCGCTCACAAAAGCACTTCACAAACCTCTCACACACACACTCTCTCACATCATGCCTGTCATCACCCGCTCTCAGCACGCCGTCTTCAAGACCGCGCTCAAGTCCTTTACGAAGGGATGTGCAAAGCACGGCACGGACCCTGCCTTCGTTAAGGCGTTTAAGGACCTGATTACTTACCTTGAGCACATTGACGCAGGGCACACGGAAGAGGACGAATTTTACCTTGAACTTTGGAAGGACAAACATGACGTCATCTGTGATGACTTCGCCCGTTACGCCGTTGACCTCATCATTAACAACTTTGGTGCCGGAACCGCCGGCGCTGAGGTCCTCAAGGATGAGTTCATGATCATGCTCCTGACCTCAGACTTCCGTCCCCTGTTTCAGGTCTCACATGTCCTTACCGGTACTTCCGTCCCCTCCCTCCTGAAGGTGCGGACCTTCCTTTGGTGCGGCATGAAGAAGAAGCAGGCGCCGTCCCTGCCCTCCCTTGAGTGGGACCCGTTCGGTCTGGAAAACCTTGACTGATTACCCTCATTAACCTTACCTTAACCCTTAACAAAAAACCTCCAAAAACATGCCCCCTGCCTTACTTGCACATTTACCCCCCTTTTTTTATTGCCTTTGAAAAAACAGGGGGTTGTGTCCAATCTGGGCATGATGTCCAATCTGGGCACACCTAGGTCCTTAGATTAAAATAAAATTGATTTTTTCCTGTCCTTAGAATAAAGAGTAGATTCGAGCACTCAAAGCACTCACACACACACACAAACACTAACAAAATGTCCACTGAAACTGTTAACAAAAACACCCCCAAAAAGGTCATCAAGCGTCCGGTCATGAAGGTCAAGGCGAAGGCGCCTGCTGATGACGTCACAACTGAGGACACCGCCTCATCTGCTGAGGACAGCGACTTCGAAGTTGAGGAACTTGAAGGTCAGGCGGCAGAGGACTTCATGACGCACAAGCGGGCGGCACTCAAGGGTGCCTGCGCTCCGGCGAAGAAGGAGAAGAATTGGTCCAAAGGTAAGGCAACCTGGCAGATCGCCGGTCTCGCTTCAAAGGAGGAGGCAGAGGCGCAGGGTTATTATGAGAAGGGCATGTCCTGCCTTACCTGCGGTAAGGTCTTCGCCCGTAAGAAGTTGAAGGCAGTGCATGACGCTCTCTGTGACGGCACCATTAAGCGGTGCGGCAACACAAAGAAGGGCACCTCAAGTAAGAAGGATTACATTAAGGAACTCATCGTAAAGATGGAGGACTTTGACCTTGAGGTGCCGGACATCTTTCTCGCTCTCACAATGGACATTATGTGCCAATACCTCATTGAGCGGCAGGACTGGCATGATGATAATATCCGGTTGGCAATGAAGAATAAGCAGTTCCGTAAGGCGACGCTGAAGTGGATTGAAGGTCTCGGGGACATTACAATCAAGAAGACACACAGCACGGTCTGCTCCTTCTCAGGCGGATACAAGTACAAGGAGAGCACTGATGAGGATGATGTGATGAAGTTCACTGATTACCTTAAGGACAGCGACCTCACATCGTGGATAGTAGAATAAATTAGATAATGACTTAAATTAATAAGGCAACTTTATATACCGGGTATGGTTCACTTGAACCTTAAATGGGAGGAGGGTGGTATATATATAAGTCATTAACCATATATTAAAAACAAAAAAAAAGTAAGAGTATTGTATTTATAAACAAAGTTTTTTATTAAGTACCTTTCATAAGGGTAAGTGCTAAGGACACCCTACGCTTCAGTAAGGAGGTCATCTTGAAGCGTCTGCCCTGAAACTCAAAGGTCTTTCCCTTATCAGTATTAACCATTTTAGTTAGATCTTTTCTATTAAATCTGTATTCCTGTGGTACACCTAATTGTCTCTTAAGTGCACCCTTCTTAATCTTGAATGTATCTGTGGACCCATCATCATCCTTAAGAGTAATCTTCTGGGTTTTGGGTGGCATATATAATTAGATTAGAAATTATTTTAAAACCATTCTCTATCATTATATTTAGTAAGAAACATCTTACTACCATATTCTAATCTCTCTTCAAACTTACCGCGTGTTTCCTTACTATCGCTATAGTATACAGCGTTTAACTTAGTGCCTGGGTATTTCTCGTAAGGTTTATGGGCAGACTTATTAGCATCTCTAAAGATAGAGAAGACCATAGTCTCACTTACGGACATAGGATCACCTTTCGCATCACCCATAAAGTGTAATGTCCATCGTGCTGTCTCGAATGCTTCACTATCCACCTTAATCTTAACATTATTTTCATTACCGGTCATAAAGTATGCTCTATATCTCTCAGGACAGTCTACAAAGAAACTAAAGATGTGTCCTGACCTTTTATCCTTAAGTAAGTGGGGTCTTTCATTTAGTTCTTCTGTAACTGCTTTCCAAAATCTCTCTTGGTAAGGAGTTGACTTATATTTTGGGGTAGGATAGTTAGCAGCGTGACCAGTAATCTCAGTCCATAACTCTTCCTTGGACTTGCCTTTCTTCTCAGGAGGACCTTGGTTCTTAGTACTAAGCACTCTTTCATATATATTATTACCTTCTATCTGCCCTATAAGTAATGCAGCACTTGCTCGAGTTTTATCGCCTTCTGCCTTACTAACCCTAGTTACCTTCTTCTTCTTAGGTGCTACCTTAGGTTTAACATCCTTAGTTGCCTTAACTGCCTTCTTAACTTTCTTACCCTGCTTCTCTATACTTCCTAAGAAACTCTGTGCAGATGCCCTCTCTGCCTTAACTTTCGCTATAGATGCCTGCTCTCTCTTACGCTGTTCTGCTGGGGACCTCGCCTCTTCTTTCGCTCTCTGGGTCTGCGCCTTAATCGCCTTCTTCGCTGCCTCCGAAGGTGCCTTAACCTTAAATTTAATAGGTTTCTTAGCGGCAGGTGCCTTCTTCTCTATACGCTTCTTACCTGCTTCGGCGGCGGCGGATGCTATCTGTCTCCGAACTCTAAATCGATCTATAGGTGGTTTCTCATCCTTCTTAGGTGCTGCCTTAGGTGGTGCCTTTCTCGCCGCTCGTGCTGCCTTAACATCATCACCCCTCTTCTTACGCTCATTTTCCATATCCTTAGTTATCTTAGCAATAACAGTCTTGTTAATAGTCTTCTTACCCTTAACTGCCGATATTAACTCTTCCTTATTCATCTTACTATAACCCTTAATATCTACTACCTTGTTATACTTAGCAACAATCTTCTTGATTACGCTAACTGGTAAGGCACTCATGTGTCCTTCTAAAACATTTCGAAAACTCATTTATATTATAATTAGAGAAAAAAATCTTACATTGATTTCTGTAATGAACCTTGGTCGAGCATAGCGTTATTACGGACATAAGTCTGCTGGAGTTCGGTCTTCTGGTTTCTCTCGGTAGTAACGTTAGCATTACCACTATTAACTAATGACTTAACAACAAGTGTATAATCCTGGTTCTTAAAGTTAGATACATTCATTAGTCCATGAGTATAGTCAAGTCCAATACCCATAAGATCACATCTGTTGTTATTACCTACTCCATCAGTTGTAGCGGCAGCGGTCTTATTATCTTCCTTAATCGCTGTATTAGTAATATTAAGAGATGCACTAGTATGGTCTGCTAACTTACCATCGAGGATGGCACGCTGAAATCTCTGGCGGACCTCAGCATCACCTTGGGCACCGATAGGGTCAGCAGCGTTAATAGCACTGATAGTAGCGAGGTTAGAATTCTCAGCAGTAGTCTGGGTCATATTAGGACTTACATTAACGACGAAATCTTCTGGGTTTCTAATGTTATTCTTATCCTGGGTATAACTGGCGAGACCTAATGGTACTCTAAAGTTAGATTGCGACTGGGCGATGTTATTGGTCTGGTCATCATCTAAGAAAAGATTAACAAAACCCTTAACGGCGCCGAGGTTAGGTGTGTAAGTATTACTATTAACTGATGAGTTAACATCGTTAATAAGATTAACTCTATCATTAAGTGCAACCATGGAGTTATATGATTTTTGTTCTTGGGGTGTTGGGACTATGTAGCGACCTTCGAGTCTAAGGTTTCTAAGGATATACTGGGAGTTCTTAATATCACAGGCAGTCTGCTGTGCGAAGTCCATCTTTCTAAATCTCTGGTAGAATACGCCATCTGGGTTAGCGAGTTCGAGGGTAATTAAAAGACCTCCTAATTGGTCCTCACCAAGGGCGAGCATCTTCATATTATTAAGTAAGGATGTATCTACCTTAAATGAAAAGAACTGTCCGAAGTTAGGGTCATTAAAGTTATTCAAGTTAGTCATCGCACCTGCGGCGGCACTTGTGGCGTTAGGTTGTGTAAGGACATGGCGGTTAGTAAAATTAGATCTATCACCGGCGGCGAGAGTTCTGGTAAGAGGTGAGACTAAGTAATCCTCATCATTATGGGTGTATCCACTCTTAAGGTTAACATACATAGGATAGTTATTGTGGGTCATTAGTTCTACTGAAGATTTCTTAGTCTGGACCATTACACGCTCGATTACATTCTGGACACCGCCCCAAGGGGAGATATTCTGGTTAGCGTTTCTGGTCATATTAGCACCATTATTAGCGGCGAAGTTCGCTTCAGCATTCGCTAATGAAAGTGGTGTATTATCTGGTTGCATTACAACTATCTGTCCTGTAAGGTACATCTCGCTAGTATCTAACATCCGAGGTTGGGCAGGGACTGAAAATTTAACATTAGGATTACCGTTAAATCTAAATCCTCCTGTAAGGACGCCGGCGGCGGATGCTGTAGTAGATTGTTCGTTAAGTGGGGGAATACTAAATGGAATTCTTTGGACTGGCATTTTATATAATCATAATAGAAAAAAATATTTATACATATCTACTAATTAATCTATTTCATATTACTTACTGATGATAGCATTCCAATCACTAATAACACGCTCCATCTCCGGACCCTTATTCTTCCGCCAGTTATGACCACAAGCATTAGTGGCGAACACATCGAACCACCCTTCCCTATCAGCACCACGATCACCGCTAATACCAGGTTGGACATTAGTTGCTACCTGACCTACATACCAGTCCGTAAACTCTTCAGTCATATTTATCCATCCACTGTCCTCATCATCAGTGTCCGCTTCGTCAAGACACCATCCATCATCCTGGTCCTGAAAGACGCCGTAATTAATCTCCAGATGCTTACGGTCAGGCATATCGAAAGTAAGGGTGCCTTCGTTATTATAATGAGTCATGAAACTACATCCAGGTTCCTCACCATAACCTTCGAACTCAAGACCATGCTTAACTGCGAACCTGTAGAAACCCCTATCAGGTGCACACCAAGCGGAATTGTAATTAATGTTAATAGTAATATCTCCACTAAGAACACTTACTGCCTTAGTGTAAATAGCATCATAAGCACCCCACTTACTACCCCACTTCTGTATGTTCGATTCATACCAATCTCCGTCCTCACCCATGACCTCACTAGAGCAGGGGTCTCCTATATAAGCGAAGAACTCATCACCAGGCACCTCAGTAGTGGTGTCCTCAGGGAACTTGTCCTTAAGAAACTTAGCACCATCAGTACCTGCCTTAGCGGTGAACTTAACGTGTCCGGAGAAATGATTAGGCATTATAGTATAGAGTAAGAAAATTACTCTTATTTCTAAGCGATTGTAAAAATCAAATTTATTTTTTTCCCCCCCCCTGGGTCTGCCCAGATTGGACACCCTCTGCCTGTTTAACCTCTTGTTGGACTTCGGCACTTATCATATTCTCCTCTATCTCGTCCTCAGCGTTCTTCCTTAAGATAGTTGTTGGGGGTAATGGTTTAGAGATCTTAAGCAGGATGCTCGAGTTGGGATTAAGGGTTGGATTAGTTAGGTCTGGGTTAAGGATTGCTATATCTATGTTGTTAAGGACCTTAGGATTACTAAGGACATGGACTAACTCATTCCTGTCCGTAATGAAGTCCTGATTACTTAAGGATGTAACTGGGACAACATCGAGGATAGCGAGTGGGTCGTGGCGCCGGGCGATGTCCTCATTAGCAACGATATTACTTGTGATTAAGAAATAACCATTCTTAGATAGGGTAGGTAGTCCATCAGCGATTACAGGTTTATCCTTAGTAATAATCGGTATCATAACCGCCGAAGTATAGAAACTATTCTGGTAAGGTGCTATTACTACATCGACCTCGTCGGTGTCGGCGGCATTATTATTAAATGCATTAGCAGGAGTATTAACATCTAACTGGGTGAATAACTGGATATTAACATTCTTAAGAGTAGCAGCATCCTTAGCACCAGGAATAACTGGAGCATGGGGGGGTTTTGTATAGTTAAAGGAGTTAAATATAGTGGATATACTTGTGATTATACTGGGATCTACTGATTCGTTAGTTGTAAATCCATTACCCTTATGAGTACCATCTACATTATATACCCACTTCTCTTCACCCCAGTTATTAGGGTCCTGTAATTGGTCATAACTGAAACCTAATCTACCCCATAAAGTGTCTGCCCACGCTAACTTTGCTTCTGCCTTAGAATTAAAGAACTCTTCGAATGTCCTTAAAGAAGCGGTCTGGGTATTAGCAAATACCTTATTACCCTTTGCCTTAGCAGTATCGACACCCCAGTTATAAATCATAATACCACCAGTCCTACTCATAAAGTTCTGTATAGCGGAGTTAATACTTGTATAAACAGACCCTACACCCCCAGTGGGAGTGTTCGCCATCATTAAACTAAGGCGTGATGTATCACCGGAATCTGGTTGTCCTATAGGTGTTAATCCCTTTTGATATACTACTTGGGTATATCCTGCATCTATAAAATTACCAGTAGCGATACGCTTAGCATACACCCCCTCTTGACCGGCAGTAGCACTCGATGAATTACCATATCTATCATGAGTAGGGAACTTCCGAGGAGTGTGTAGACGTCCTACGGAGAACCCAGATTGGACATCACTATAATCTATACTAATACTTTGAGCACCTATAGGAATGCCTACACTAAATAAGTTAAGTTGGTAGTTACATTTTAAGGACGGCGCCAAGCGTCTAAATTCTGGGTTCTCCTTATCTGCCGCCGACTTAAAAGCAGCGAGACCAGTAGCAGGTGCTTGGAAATGGGTAGTATCTACATTAAAGTCCTGACCATTACGGTCAGCACAGAACCCTTGGTAGTAGCATGGAGTATTAGCACCATCGTTAGCAAAAGTCCTCAACTTAAGGGCAGGGTCTTGACCCTTGTATATGAAATATAGATCATTTAAGCAGTTTGGAAGATTAGCATTTAAATCTACATCACTGGCGGTAAGTAATCCTTGCCTTATATTTTCATAATGTTGGGGTTGGATAGTTATAGCACTATAGATCTTGCCGTTAGTATAATCTAAAGGTTCTACTAATCCCTCCATGAAACCAGTGGCACCAGCACCTATAGTGCCCTTAAGAGTTAATTGGTCTGTAAATAGATTTAATCCGGTCTCTGCTGTCTCGCCGCCTATAACTGGTAATACATTATTATAAGTTTTAAATGCTTCCCAAAAGGGAGTAGAATTCTGCTGACCATTAGGGAAAGTAGTAGAAGTATAGTTAGTCCTACCTGCTAAGAAACTCTCCTCTGCTTGTATAACACGATTAGTTACATTATTAACAGGCACCCCGGTCCATGTCTTCTTACGACGCTGAAAGGTATAGAAGTCCTCTTCTCCACTATCTGTATTTAATTTAATCCCATTAAGTTGGTCTTGGATTAATTGTGCCATCGCTGATACGGTATAGGTACCCTTAGGAATAAGGATAGTGTGCTTACCAGTCATAGGAACTATACTAACGAAACCATTATTATCCTTAACGAAATTAACATAAGGCATCTTATTTTCAGTACCACCTACCGTATTACGCTGAAAAGTATAGGCAGTATCATTAGCGTCTCCTCCGCTATCTGGATTACCTGCCGCCCAACTTCTACCAGTATATAGGGCATTAACTGGTTCATTAACTTTAGTAAATAGATCTATAGCATACTGACCGGCAGGGTCATGGGTGTCCTGTTTTAAGGTCTGGTAGTCGGTGTCTATACCATAATAAACATAGTGGATGGTCTCGCTTATATCCGCCTCGATTTCGATACTACCACCAGTAATACCTTTCTTATTTATAAAAGAAGACTGCACCATAATCTCAGTCCCAGTAGGTAATTCTATACCCTCATTAAGTTGGTAAGTAAACCGGTTGTTATTGGTCTTATCTATTATAGATGATTGTTGCGCATTAATATCTATATATTGCGTGCTCATTATATAGAATAAGTTAAGAAAATAAATTAATTAAAGATTACTTACTACAATACTCATACCACCACCGGCGATAGACCGGACATTAACGAGACGAGTAGTGCCTACAAAGAAGTTTAAGGAAAGTGCCCCAGTATCTGCTAAGGCGCACTGAGGTGTGTTGGCGATATTACTATTAACATCACCGTGTCCTCTTCTTACATACTTAAATATAATTGGATACTGACCGATTACACGACCACCACCTTGTATCTGTGGATTACCATTACTAAGGTCAAGAGAAAGGACATTGTATTTACCTAAGAGATTACTTAAGGGAGGACTTAAAAGTGAGTATTCAGTGTTAACATCGGTGCAGTATAATGGTTTAATGACTTGAAGATCATTACCAAGGACATAACTGAGTTGGTTATAGTGCTGTAAAGGCGAGTGCTGAGGGGTTGGGAATACGTCGACTCCATTAATATTATATTGGACGGTATTAATAGATATCCCATCACTTCTCTGTCCAAGTAAGACCCTCTCTCTGTTAGAGTCTGGTAATTGTTTAAGGACCTGAATGTAATGAACTTCTTGGTCTAAAACATTTAGGCGGAAGTCCTGCTGCTGGTCTTGGTTGGCAGTCCCCGCATTTAAGGACTTTTCGATATTAAATACATTCATGAAGTCTAAGGTTAATCCACCTTCGGCAGCGGTCTTAGCACGATAGTCCTCCTGAACTCTACTAGGGAAGATTAAGTAATCTACTACTAATTCTACATTAGAGTATCTTACATCACCATCGGCGGCGTTAAGTTGTTCATTATTTGGGGCGGCATAGTTATTCTGGGAGGCGGCGTTAACGAATTTAGAGGCATCACTCTCGAATTCGATTTCAAGGAAGACCTTATAGTCTGTGAAAAGGAAGAGGGGAATATCTCTCTTATCGAGTGCAGGTAGGAGCATACCTAATGGGACGGCACATAAATAATTACCATCAGCATCATTAGTGATCTGTAGGGAATTAATAGCAGCACCGGCACCGGTACTAAAGTTGCCGTAGTTAATACCACACTTCTCATTATCTGGGTAGATAGCACCGGTTGGTCCATTACCTGCCGCCATCTCAGCAGTATCATCTGCCTGAAGGACCTTAAATTGTAACTGATTACCTAAGTAATGAGATAACTTCTTATTCTGGACATCTGGTTTAACCTTATACAGGTGATTTAAGGTTGCCCACTTACCTGCCTCACTAAGGTTCTGGATTTCGAAATCTCCAAAATGTAACTGAACTCTCTTAATAGCACCTAAGGCGGCATTCCAGCAGTTAAGGCGGAGGTTCTTAGCACTAGCGGTGGCATCCTTGGCGTTAACCTTAAAGGTTAAGAGTGAGGACTTATCTAAAAATCCTGCTGTATCTAATCTAAAGATATGTTTAAAGGTGGATGAGTTAATGGGGAAAACTCTTTCTGTTCTTACTTCCATAATGTTCTCCATATCTGTAATCTTATAATCTGTTAAGAACTGTATTGGGGTTTGCATTTGACCTGTAGCATTATCTCCGTAATCCATGTTTATAATATTACTTAACATTTTTATTTTTAGATGTTTTTTTTTTTTTGCCCTTATCGAATATTTCCTCTATATCGACTTTCTTATCCTTACTATCGGCATTGCTATCGAACTGTTTAGGAACATAACTAAGGACATCTCGCATAGTCCTTGCTTCATCTGGCGTAGTCTTGGTCTTAGATTTTAACATTATAATATACCATTACAAAAAAAAATCTTATAGTATTCTATAAAATGTCCTACCAAAGTCTATTAAGTCAGTATGCTGATAAAATGAATAAAGGTCGTGAACACGCTGAAGATATGAATGCTGAGAACAGAGAGATGAAGGCGAACTCCTTAGAGAAAGCATTCGAACACATAACTGGTCCTATCCAACAAGGTAGTGAAGGTATCGCCGCCTTAGGTGGTGCCTTCATGGCGGGTCGTAAGGTATATAAGGGTCTTGCCACCCGTGCTAAACCAAGTTCAACAGGTAGCACGAGACCAGCGACCGGAGAAACTGATGACCCAGCACCTCAACCCTTAAGTGAAACTGGAACACAAGGTGCCTCTTCTGGACCTAGTGAATCCTTAGGATCTATATCCGAAGAACCAACCTTTCGGACGGGCATTGG
>Ga0209337_1003824_pt1 | contig 10548 bp, 12 predicted proteins | sample LinPmetageLP53_FD_184044 | JGI IMG/M metagenome (GOLD analysis project Ga0209337, IMG submission 184044) | Marine viral communities from the Pacific Ocean - LP-53 (SPAdes) (version 2) | ecosystem: Environmental > Aquatic > Marine > Oceanic | place: Pacific Ocean | collected 2010-02-08 | reverse complement strand
ATATAATGTTTCGTCATAAAAAAGGTTGGTCTATAAAATAGACCTTTTTTATACAAAACATCTTTTTTACGCTCTTAATTATATTTATAACATAAACATAGTTAAGACCTAATAAGGTCATAAAAAGACATAAAAATATGTCTAAATTTATAGCGGTCAAATAAAAAATTGAAGTTATTATTACATAACTAATCAAGGTAGTTATGTTAAATAAAGAGATTAATTAAGTAAAATGACTAATATCCACATAGTCGCACAACTGCCTAATGGCAAGATAATTGACCCTATGTTCCCTGAGTATGATGAGGCAAAGAATAAGATAACGGCAAAAGACGTAAGACCAGTATATAAAATACTTGAGGGTAATGAAGAGCGTAAGTGGTTTTTAAAAATACATAAGGGGACTGATGAGAGTTTTGCCCGTGCCGACGCGTATGGTATTACTACTGCCGAGGTTGCTAAAGCGTTTTTAGATAACCCGCAATACCAAAAGTGCTACTGGAACGCGTGGGCGTATAAGTATCACCACCCAGAGGCAAAAATTAAGGTATGCTGGTTTGGTTTTGCCTCTAAAAAAAAGGGTAAGGTAGTTTGGTTATTTGACGGCGAACAAGAAGACCGCCTAATAGTTAAAAAATATAAAAAGTAATTAAATAAAATAATTAAAACAAAAAAACTTTTTTAATTAAATAAAAAATTGAAGTAGTTATGTCCCAACTAATCAAGAGATAAAAGTAATATTATAATGGTTAAAGGTATCAAAGGTGGCGGTCAAAGGCGAACTATTGTTTGTCAGTGTGGTTATCGTATAGTAGGCAAACCTAACACACTTGATACTATATCAAGACTACATAACAAGGTATGCCCTAAGTCCCACGGCAGTAAATATGTTGTACCCTCAAAAGTTGCATTTGATAATAATACTAATGTTGCTATGGACGGGTTTAGTAAAACAAGACACGGCAACCCTATTCTCGCACCAAATATTCTAACAAAAAATATGGTTAATGGTGAGTTTGTATCAACTACTATTTTAACTAAATCAGATACATTTAATGATAAGGTTATGCAACAACATATGCTGGGGTTGGCGGGTCAAGACATAAGTATTAATTAAAAAATGCTTAAAGGTATTATGCTACTACTATATGGTATGATATGGTCGCCAAGGTTGTTTAATAATTGTCCCGTTCTTTCCTTCTGTATAAACATTATAATTCTTACGTTGAAGAGGTTTTGTTGTCCTCGTCATCGTATATCCATAAATACTAATATCTTTACCCCAAAGTTTTTTATTCATAGTCTTAAAAGACCTTGTCTGCTCTTTACCATTATAAATATTCTCATAAAACTTACTATCTATTAAGTCTATATTACTTCCGTCATCACTAATAGTTGCTGTCCTTATTCCCTTTATTCTAATTTTACTCTTATCATAATTAATACTTCCGTCTTCATTAAATACCTCTTGTCCTATCATATAAAACTTCTTACCTAAAAATTTACCCTCACCTTCTTTACCCGCTTGTGTTGTTACCTCATTATCCACATTACCTAACTCCTCACCGACTTTAATTAATGGATTACTACTTTTACTTACATTCTCTAAAAACTTCTTTTGGTTAGGTTTCCCAAAATATAACCCGTCTGTTTCTACGTGGGTAACATCGTCCGCACCATTTGGAAGACAACCTACATACTCCCATAATAATCTTTTACTATATGAATAAACCATTACGCCACAAACCAACCAAGGGTTAATAACATCTCTTTCACCTACCGCCTCACTTAAGGGTATGTTATTATCTTTTAAGGTTTGTATTTCCATATCATACTCTGCTTTAGTTACACCAAAACGCCAAGTCCAACCACAACCAAAACCTACCTTTTGTTTAAACCTTTTATCTACTGCTAACTTCTCTTTAGTCGGCGCATATATTGTTTCTTTTGTTTTAACTTTAGTTACACCTACTCCGTTTAACATTACCGCTCCATCTTTATCAAACTCTAACCTAAAATACCTTGAGGGGTCTTCCACTAACTTACCGCTTAATGAGTTCATTAATAATTTACACGCCTCCCTAAAAGGTGTGTTAAATGGTTTGCCCTCTTTCTTTTTATCGTCCTCTACTTTCTTTAGTTCATAAAGCGTTCCAATAAATATACCAAACAACCTACTACCCCGCATCTCAAATTGACTAACTAAACCTACCTCAACATCAAATGATAATAACCCGCAGTTCTCTATTAAATATTTAATCATATAACTATCCACATAGTTATCAGTAATATTATACGCCCAGTCTAAACTCATACCTCTCTCACTCTCCGCTATAGGTTTAAATTTACTTTCCCAACCTTCTTTCCATACCATATTTTTTAGTTGGTAAAACCCAAACCTTTTCTCATTATATTCATAAATCCAATCACTCGGTCCGCACGGTATCATCATATGCTCCATAGCGGTAGGGTATTGACTTTTAATATCATAACCGCAAATACCTTCCCTATGTATTCCCATTTGATTAGAATGAGATATTCCACCTCGTTTAAACTTCATTACAAACTCATATTTCTCTGTGTCACCATTAACAAACAAACTCATTAACTTATAATCTTTAGTCTTGTCTTTTAGTTTCTTTGTATTAATTAATTCTAATAACCTCTTTGCTAATGACCCTATAGTATTAATCTTATTAAAACCCAACTTACCCCATAACGCTCCACCAAACCCCGCCTTATTACCCATTTCATTTACTATACTCTCTAACTGCTCTTTAAACTTATCCCATACTAAATATAAACTCTCGCAGTCATATTCACAATATTTAATATATTCATTCCAAAATGGCGGGTCAGTCTTTTCTAACTCCATAAACTCCCAAAAGTCTAACTCTGGTTTATAAAAACATAACTGCTCGTTTGTAAGGGTTATATGACCTATTTTAATTTTAGTTAATTTACAAAACGCTTTTTCTTCTGGTGTTACTAAATAACCCTTGCAAAGGTTCTTTAAACTATTAGTTAAGAAGCAACAAGGGTCTTTAAACAAATGGTTTTTATAATTAAAACCTATTATGCTGGTATTACGGAATTGAGGTTCGCACTGGTCTATATCATTTTGCTTAAAGTAAGACATAATTAAATAAAAGTCAAACCTCGCTCCATTATGTGCTATAATATTATAATACCTACCCTCACTCGCCTCCTCACTTAACCACTCAATAAATTTAACACAACAATTCTTATCTCTATCAGTAATAAATGTTTGTTTAAATTTTTTACCTCTTGAGGGTTGGAACACCATAGACAAAATAGTCGCATTAAGTAAATAGGTTGGTGTTTCCCCTACAAAAACAACTTCGGTTTTAACCTCTCTTGTTTCTATATCAAATGCTAACTTACCTCTTTTAATATGGTCGTTATTAACATAATCTCTTACTTCCCAACTATCAACTGATACATAATGGTTATCTCTATAGACAATATAATTACTATTATCATCAAAGTCCCCCTCGTAGTGCTGGTCTATAAATACTAAATTTTTATCACTATTATTTACTTCATTATAAACTACTGCTACTTGCTCTGGCGTTAGTTGTTGTCTTGCTGGAACATTTATTTTCTTTCGCCAGTATTTAATATCAATATCCTTATTAAGTAAATACTCAATACACCTAAACCCGCAGTTACAATCACCTTTATCAACTGCTTTAATGTCTAATGCTTTTACATTATAGTTTGTTAGTTTTAAGTCCCTAACAATATCTTTATGGTGGTTAGGTTTCCATACTTTAGAGTTTAAACCGCCAGTAATCCGTCTTATGCTAACAGTAGCGTTCTCAAAAATGTCTTTATAGTTATCTACCTTTGCTAATCTTTTAGACTGACTGCTATCACTTACAACTATGGTATCGTCCTCTACTCCGTCTAACCATTTTGTTAAATGAAACATATTTGCAAACCTAAACCTTCTTTCCACACCCTTTACTACCTTACTGCCTAAAGTTAATTCATAAGGTGAGTTCTTACCCTTCTTACCCCTAAACATACTACGGAATTCTGCTCGTCTTAATAATGCTCTATTAATTTGCTCCCATTTAAATACTCTGGGTTCAGTTTTCCTTTTTTGTTTCTCTGCCTCTTTATCTCTCCTTTTCTTTGCCTTCTCTTGTGCTTGTCGCTCCTCCTCTTTTTTATTTTGCTCTCGTATTCGCTCGTTATATATGTCGGCAAAATATCTATATGCTCGTCGCTTTTGTGTTTCTACACTTCTTCCTAAATCACCTATGCCTTGTCGTTTTGCCTCCTCTATTATTTTTTTAGTAGTTTTTTGACCTACTATGCCCCGTAAGAGTTTTTCATTTCCTAATGATATTCGGTTGCCTTTAAGAATACTTATTTCTCGTTTAACCATACTAATTACTCTATATATATTAATATGATATTATTTTTAAGTTAATTTTGTTAATTAATATATTATATACAATTTAATAAATAATATATCTATTTCAATTTCTTAACATATGGTCTTTTAAATAACCTATGTATGTCGCAAATAATTTTATCCTCATCTCTTTTTGCCTTACAACCATATCTCTTATTAAAATAATATTCTTTATTCTTTTTATTCATATAAGCGTTAAATTTCTCCTTATGATTTATCCTATAAATATAAATATGTTTCTTATGTAATTCGTATCTGTTTGTATTTAACGGCATCTTATATATATATATAATAACCTTTTAAATGAATTCAACAAATACTAATATAGTTCAAGATTACGATAACCCTATATACTGGATTGCTCCAATATTGTTAGGCAAGTTGCTCTTATTCTTATGGATTAGAGAGGTATTTTTTCTAACCTAACATCTATCTCCATATCGCTAAAGGTTTGTATTTCTTCATCTGTTCTTTCTTCTCTTATTGTTGGTATCTCACTCGCTGTTCGGCGGTGGAATGTTTCAAAGTTCCTCTCAAAGTTTCTCGGTAATGATTGTGAGTTCCTACTCGCTCTACTGCTAACACTTTCCGTATCGCTTATATCGTCATCAACTTCCTCTGGGTTTAATGCTAATGCTTTCCTTCTTTTAGCGTTTAATTTAAATAACTTATCCATATATCTCGCCTCCTCTTGTGCTACACCTATTAGGTTTTTATTAGACTTTTTTATGTAAGACGCTTTTACATCTGGATATAAACTAGTGTCTAAATGTTCTAATGACTTATTATATAATGCTTTTAATGATGGTGATAAATGGTCGGCATCTCTTAATTTAGTTAAGGTGTTAGTTAATTCACCTTGTGCCTTTACCAGAATTTCCATTTTTGTCGCAAAATCTCTAAATCTAACAAAAGCGGATAACGCACCTATTATGCTACTAATTATTATTGGTATTAACATAACTATATCACTATCCCAACCCATTTGTAATTTTGCCGTTTCTAAACTACCACTTGCTAAACTTAACACCATTATCCTCATACCCCAAGCGTCGCTTTCTTTTTTCATATCCTCGTGACTTAAGGCAAGAGCGTCCCTTCTACATTTCAAATCATCTTTAAGATGCTTCAACGATGTCTTCTCCATCTTCTTTAATAAATACCAACTTATTTCTTTTCCATAAGTTCAAAAAAAACTCTTTATTTAAAACTGCTACATTATGTATTTGGTTATCCACTCGGCAGTAAGGGCATTTATAATTTAGACTCGTATCACTTATTATGTTACCGCAACAACCGCTACATATTACTTTATTACATTCTCTACACTTACATTTAGGTTTCCAATAAACATTCTGATAACATATCTCACACCTTTCGGTATAAGTCAATAAATGTAAATATACTCCTAAAGTTATAAAAAAACTCCACATTATTATATTATATATATATTATAAAAATGTTAAGACTTATTCGTAAAATGTTTATGCCTCCGCCTCCACCACCTCCACCTCCACCACCTTTATCAATACCAATATTAACTAAACCTAAACCTAAACCTACAGAAGTTGATTATTGGGGTGTGCCTATTAATAGGTGGGGTTAATCGGTCATTTTTAAACCCCACTCCTTTTTTAATCTATCCTCTGCTTTTAAATAAATATCTCTATCATATTCTATACCTATAAACTTACGCTTCATTTGATTACACGCTATACCAGTAGAACCGCTACCCATAGTTGGGTCTAATACTACATCACCTTCTTTACTATAATATTTTAATATCCAATTAATTAAATCTACTGGTTTCTCTGTGCTATGCTTACCTCTTGATGTTTTTATTTCTACTAATGAAGTAGGCAATGGTGGGTCATACTTTTTAGGTATTGTTGCTTTTGGTCTTATATAACAACCTCCTTGTTTTGCCTCTGTTACTCTTAACTCTTCTTTCGTTATTGTAGGTATATGTGATGATAAATCATAACACGGCAACTTATCATAAAAAACATAAACCATTTCGTGCTTTCTCATAGGCATTCTACCAGATTGTAAAAACCCTACACTTTGTGATTTCGCCCACACTAAATCATATCTAAACTCTTTAGGGTTGCTATTAATTAAATTAACTCCAAACTTTGTAGTTGTAGTAAAAAACATAGGGCAACCTTTCTTTCTTATTCTTTTTATTTGCTCCCAGAATATATCTAAGTCAATACAAGTATCCCACTTACAACTGGTTTGCCCGTATGGTAAATCACAAAATATTAAGTCTATAGAGTTATCGCTTATATCTTTCATTTTCTCTAAACAATCTCCATTATGAATTTCCATTTTATATAAGGTCAAGATTAAAATTTTACAAAATCTCCACAAGGTATAAACATATTCTTTCCAATATGCTTATAATTATATCCGTCGTCAATTTTGCTAATATAATCACCATTATAAGCGTTAATAACCACATAAAACTTTTTATCTCCTTCTTTATTTATTCTTTTAAAATAATCTAACTTATTCTTACCAATCATCATATCTGGGTAATCTCCAAAATTAATTCTCCTACTCTTTAGTTCTATATATGTTGTTTTGTCGTAATTAAAAAAATCTATTAAGGCATTACAATTTAAATCTTTATGTATTGTTTCGCCAAAATAATCACATAGTTTAGGTAACATTTTTTGTTCTGCTTCAAAACCCATTTGTAGGTCTTTATCTTTTTGGTCTTGTGTTCTCATTTTGTATTAACATAATATTTTATTTATCCTCAAATAACTCTTTATTTTGTTCTTTATACTCTTCTATTATGTCGTCCTTAACTAATTTAATTGCCTCACTACGCTTCCACTCATCAAATAAATCATTATAAACATTAGTAAATATTATTGTTTTATGGAATTCCATACGCCATAGGTGTCCCGTTACGCTTTGTTGTATCCTATACCACGCATTATAAGATATAGCGTCCAACTCATAAATTTTACGGTTATAATACAAAGACCTAAACAAATTTAGATATTTTGTGTATTCAATATGTTCTCTGTGTTCTGTCTTCTTATTAACATTTAAACACTGGTATATTTTTTCCCGTAATAGTCCTCGTAGTTTGCCGTTATTGAGTGCCTCTTGGACTGTCCCTTTTGTTTTGATATATTTTAATTCCAACATAATAATATAATTACCATTTAATTATTTGCCAAAACCTATTTCAATTTTTTAATTAATTAAAACATTAATAAACATTTTAATTAACAGAATGAATAAAATAAAAAATTGAAGTAGTTATGTTCCAACTAATCAAGAGGTAAAAGTGTAATTATGGTTAAAATTAAACAAATGAATAATGCTAAATATAGTATTGACCCTAAGTGCCAGTTAGACACAACATTTAAAGACGTAACTACTAAAATATTAAATGACCCTATAAAATTTAAAAGTGCTTATAGTGATAGCGAGTTGTTTTGTAAAAGAAGCGACTTCAGCGAAGATATTGATGACGGAGAACTTAATGATATTTATACAGACTATATTAAAAATTGTGTAATACAAAAGAGGGTGTGGAAGTCGTCACAACTGGAAGTAATGAGAAACTCTCGGTGTCCCACCTTTGATTACCTTACCCTTCGGTGTATTATATTAGGTGAATGTTGTAAAGGTAAGTTTGGGCGTGTAGAACTACTTAATGAAGGTTGGTTTGCAGAGGGTGGTATAAGGTCAATATATTTGGATATGGTTGAAGAACTAAATGACGGCGACGGAAATATTACCGCTACAGAAACTTCTGATACATTTACTAAGGTTGATGAATATAAAACACCTAATGAAAATATGTATCTTAAGTCTTGTAATGATATTAAAAAAATGAATATCTTTATGGAGAGAATTAAAAAATTTTATAAAATAGCGTGGGACGTAACTATGAGAAATAAAGTTAAGCGACTAATTATGGAGGTAAGCGATAAAGGGCATAATGAAGAATGGAATGAGAGAGGCGGTGTAAAAAATGTAAAATACTCTGATAATATATTTTATTTAGAATTTAATAATGATAGCGAATATATGGGGACTATTGAGTTTGATGAATGGAAGGTTGATAACGCCTACGCTATAGTCGGCACCTACTATTAAGGGTTTTTACGCAAAACAAAACTTGTTGTTCCGTTTTTATGCTTTACAACTTTACTTATGTATTCCTCATATTTATTTAAAAAAATTTGTGTGTCCTTACCACTTTTTTCAGTATTATCACTATAGTCATACCTAAATGAATAATGATTAAGTCTTACCACCTTACCATCTCGTTTATAATATTCTATTGTTAATTCAAAATCACTCTTACCATCTATTTTTAATTTTATTCTCTTATTAACAAAACAATACATACTACCTACAATAAACCTTAAGTCAGTTGTAATAGGTTTTCTGTCTTTCATAAAACCAACATTAGGTATTGGATAATATCCTCCAATATTCGCTCCAACATTACTCATAATACCAAATGTTTTATTAAATAAATCATAGGCACTATTTACATCAACTAATTTATTACCTTGTAAATGTTTTATTTGTGTTATGTCGTCGTCCATCTTTACCACTTTAGCGTTTAATGGGTAATGGTTTCCAATAAAATTTAATGTATTTAAATAACCTTTGGGACTTCTTACTTGTTTTAGTTCTGGGAATGCTTCTTTATATTCCGTAGCGTCTTTGTCGCTCTGTATAAATAATGTAACATACTTTTCCAAATTGTATCGCTTAATTATTTTATTATATGTCTTTTTCCTAAATACATCTAACCTATCATAAGTGGGTATCGCAATAAATATCGGCATATACTTTATCCCAATATTTGTTTTAATTAAAAGTTTTAAATAGAAGATTGGTTTTCTGATAATACTCTATCTCTAACTTGTTTTTGTCTTCCCGCACCTAAAGCGTTATAACCTCTCTCAAACATAGTAAAAGACATATTCGCTACCAGTTGCTTATATTGTGGTAAAGGCATTCCACTTAATGCTTGTGGTCTATTTACTCTTATGCCTATTATACTTCTATCACCAAAGGCACTTGCTGGTGCTGGTTCTGCTGGTTCATCTTCTCTAATAGGTTCTGGAAAAAATTCTGGTCTTCCTCTTGCTGGTGTTACTCTCGGTGTAGCGGGAACTGCTGGTCGCTCTTCAATAATTCTTGTCGGTTCAATTAATGCTTGTTCTGCTGGTTCGTCTAAAGTTGCTCTTAAACTTTCTGCCTCCGTTCTTAATAAATCTCTTGCTCTTCTAAATGGTTCATCTTCTACTGGTCTTAATCTTTCTCTTTCACTTATGGGGTTAAATCTTTGTGGGTCTAATAATCTACTTGTTTCTCTTACACCTCCTAATCTTTGTTCCTCTGCTGGTGCTGGTGGTGCTGGTGCTACTACTGGTTGTGTTTCAGTTTGTGTTTCAATAGTTGCAGATGCTCTAATAGGTTGCCTTACTGGTTCTCTTACTCTTTCTAATCTCTCCACTCGTTGCCTTAATACATTAGACTCGTATAAGTCTGGTGGTGGTGGTAATGGTATTATGGGTTGGGGTTGTGCTGATACGCCTCTTAATACTGGTGGTGGTTGTGCTGATACGGCATTACTTCTTTTTCTTACTTGTCGTCTGTTATCTATTTTAACAATTGTTATCTGCTTCTGGGTCGCTTTCTGGGACACTTGGGGTTTCGGTTTTGGTTTCTTCCTCCTTTGTTTGGGTTTCTTTATCATTATTAATATTAAGCGTTATATTATTACTTACATCTTTTTCAAAGTTTCCACTTACATCCTCAATAACATTCTCGCTTACATCTACTGCTACACAACCGCTAATATCCTCTATTACATTATCACTTACATCTACTACATCTCCACTTACATCTTCTACTACATTATCACTCATATCAACACCGCTTAAATCCTTAACCATTTCCTCTGCTTCCTCTACTGCTTTAGTTTTCTTCTCCGCATCATCAATCGCTTTATCTATTATCTTTTTCATTAAAAAGAATGGTAAAAAATTATGGTTTATTCCTAAAGATTGTAAATGTTCCTTATTCTTATCACATACCTTTTTAATATCTCT
>Ga0209337_1003822_pt1 | contig 10552 bp, 16 predicted proteins | sample LinPmetageLP53_FD_184044 | JGI IMG/M metagenome (GOLD analysis project Ga0209337, IMG submission 184044) | Marine viral communities from the Pacific Ocean - LP-53 (SPAdes) (version 2) | ecosystem: Environmental > Aquatic > Marine > Oceanic | place: Pacific Ocean | collected 2010-02-08 | reverse complement strand
TCAATCCTTGAATATCTGCGATCGCATTCTTCTTCATGTTTTTCTAACAATGTCAACATTTCTTTTACAGTCATTCTTACCACGCTTTGCACGACCAATATCGAGCACTGAATTTATCTTTAGCTGTGTCGCAGTTATGTCTGGCTCTAAAACTTTTCCTTCTGGCAGGTATGCTTTTTTTAATAGACATATTTTGGTCGCCAAAACGAACAAGTTTAATTTGGTCGCCTTTTTTAGCTAGAACAGCTGACTTCTTTTTAGCACTAGGGGTCTTTTTAGGTTTGTTAAATCCTGCAAAACTTTCGCCCCTATAAACAACTCTACCCGAAGCTGTTCGTTTAACATCTTTAGCACTTGCCATAACAACCCCTATAAATGAAAACCTCTACGAGTGGAAAATATTCATCAATGAAACAGTACCAACAGTGTACCCAAGAGCTAGACCACTTTTAAACAACATCCCCTCATCAGGAATAGTGTTATCTACCGTAGCATGGTCTGTGCCAATAGTTTGGGCTTTAAAAATAATGGTTCCATCTTCTGGTGTTCCATTATAAAAATCAACGAGCCCTGCGGTTCCTCCAGATACAATAGAAGTACCTACAAGCCGAACTCTGCCACCACCTCCCGCAGCTTTTGCACATAACGAGCCAGAGCCAACGGTGATATTTCCTGCAAACTGTGCGGAGCTTGTTACAGAGGTAACTGTCACAAATAGTTTAGCTCCTGCAACGGCTTCTGCAGAGCCTGTTGATACTATCACTTCAGTAATAGCATTACCAAAAACATCTGTTCCAACAATAGTATTAGTCTTACCGTTATCGCTTGTTCCTGCAGTTGTCACTGTTACGTTTCTAGCACCACCACCTAGAAAAGTAGTTGCAGCCATTGTCGCCCCTGTATTTGGTCGTGCAGCCGTAACTAAACGATCGGGGTCTGCTGCGTTTTCATCAGTTATAAAGGCAACTTGTACGTCTGATCCTGCCATTTTAATCTCCTATAATTGGAGGGAGGGACGAATCCCTCCCCTGATAAATTATTGCAAGTTCATCCAAACTAAAGAGTACTCGGTGTTAGCTCTTGCAGCCATAACTTCACCAATTTCAGTGAGCAGGTTATCAGTAGCAGGAGCAACGCCACCTGCTGTACCGCCTGAACGAACAGCGATGTTACCAACAACAAGTGTGCCAACGCTCAGAAGAGCCTGTGGACCAGAAGTTGTAAACCAACCGTAATAATCAGCAGTCATGTCAATAACTGTTGCACCCATCACAGCACCAGTTTCTGCTGCAGGAGCAACAATCAAACCTGTGTGTGGGTTTGCAATAAGCGAAAGTTCTGAAGATGTAGTTATTGCAGTAGCTAGTGGGTCATATGTTGTTATGACAACACTAGGATCAGAAGAGTGATCGTGAGCAGGGTTTGACTTTACCCTCATTGTTTGACCTTCGCCATTCACATCGTTTACCCAAAGATAACCATCTGCATACTGGTTTAGGGTAATGTCTGTGTCACCTGCTGTTTCAACAGAAATAGCTGTTTCACCTGCTGCAACTCCTGCTGTTCCTGTCATGTTGGTGTGGTTTGCAATAATCGCTGCGTGTTGTACGAGCTTTCCTGCTGTAACAGCCGTTCCACCGAGTAGACCATAACGGAAAATGTTGTTGCCGTAGTGTAGTTCAGCTCCTAATGGAAAAAGTTGCGTGGAGCTTTCAGCATATGGGTTTACTGTTCCGTACTGACTTCCACCTTTACCGACGATTAAGTCCGCAGGACCATAACCTGTCGCAGCAGCGTATTGGACGTGACCACCTGCTGTATTGAAAATGTTACCTGCAGAGTTTACGACAAAACCCTCAGTATCTGCCCCTGTAGAAGCATTAGTTGTAATGGATTTAAAACCGTTTTGAGAACGGACGGCTCCGCTAAAAGTTGTATTACCCATGTTTGTCTCCTTGTCTGGGTTATGTCAACCGCATTATGCGATTGTCAAGGAATATACTCATCTTACATAAAAAAAGAGCAGCTGACAAGCTGCTCTTTTCATTGTTATCAAAGCTGATATTACGCTCCTGGAGAACCAAACACACAACGTGGGTCTGAAACACCAAAGCTATACCGCTCACGAGCTTTATATCGCACGTTGCCAGTATCAAAATCACCTTCCATAGAAGTTTTGACAGCACTACGCTCAAAATGTTTAAAGCCATTTGGAGCATCCGTTTTAATGAAGAATGCGTCAGTATCGGTTAAGAAGTGATTTACCACATAACCGTCTGCTAACATTCCCATGTTGCGGATTGCATTGATGTCATTGTCTGCTGTTCCAGTACGAAGATTACTTGCCATCAAACGTTCAGCTACAAACTGTAACGCAGGTGGAATAATCATCTTACGACCCTGCAGAGCAATTTTAAGCCCACGCTCATCAATAAAGGCTGAGATGTCAATTAGTGACTGCTCTAAAGATGTTTCGTTAAGGTCAGCAGCAGTAGACAACTCGTTACGCAATGAGCCACCACCATTAGTGGGGTGATCCGTTGCACAAAGCTCTTTACCGTCGCCATAAGTTACTGAGCTATCAAACGCATTGTTTAAAACAGCAGCAGCTTTGACTTGCTTAGTGTTTGACATAGAACGAGCCAAAGCACGAGTGTAACGAGAACTTAGTCGGTCATAAAGGTTATCCTCTACAGCCTCTTCCGTAATCGCAAACGCTAGAGCTATTGTTTCGTGTGTATAACGAGCCGTGAAAGACTCATTAGCTGTGTCAAATGATACCGCAGCACCTTCTCCTTTAACAGGAGCAGCACCGAAGCCACTTAGCATTACCTCTTCTTCAAACGCTCGGTCTGAAGATTCAGTTTCGAATATCTCGGCATGTTCATTGTCATACCGATCATACTCCAGTCCGAATAGAGCATTAAGTCCAGGCTCTAATTCTTTAAGGAGTTGGGATCTTGCTATAGCCATATCTTATCTCCTTATAGACCAGTTGAATCAAGATGGAACGGTAGATTTAGTTTAACTAAAGCTACAACTCCTGCTGCTGCGTAATCAATTGAAGGCACATCTTTAAAACCAACAATCCTAAAATTGTCCGTTGCAGTTGTTGCACCTGCAGAAGCCACTGAAATCTCACCACTTGAGATACCGTTTGCTGTCTCCGATCCAAATCCCGCACCTTCGGCATTTGAGTGGATTAAAGCTGTAGCGGTCACTAGATTTGTTAATGTAGCGTCGCAATTGACTTCATAAACCTGAGCAGGGTCATCATAAACAAACACAGTAGCTTCTGTGCCTGATTTTAATGAACTTGTCCCAGGATATTGATTAGTGAAAACGGGCTTACCCGAGAGGTCTGTATATTGACAACCTGCCATAACGCCAAGAATCGCTACCGAACCACCGTCTGCTGCACTTACGTCCACAAGCCCATTGGTAAGAGGAATCACCATGTCACCCTGATAGATGGCACTAGATGATCCTGCTGTTCCAGGAATTTGTACTTTGTAAGGCGTTAAACCATTTCCGTTCGGTGTTGACCCTAATTTGTTATGAGGTCTCAACCCAAAAGGGGAATCTGTATTCGCCATGGATTAGTCTCCTAAAAAATTATTCAGATCCTTTATCGGACCCGAAGGTTACACGAGATTGCCTATCAGGTTTGCTAATAGGCATAGATGGGTGATTTTCCCTCATAAGATCATTGTCAACTGCATCCATTTGGTCTCTTGTTTGACCTTGGAAGTATTGTGTTCGTTGACTTACTGTTTCTTTAGGGATTCTTGCGAGTACCAAACCACCAACTCCAATAACACCTGCGTGTTTACCGTCTTGGACGGTAGGAGCTTCAAAGTCAGGATACTCTTCAGCACGAACTAATTCAAAGCCTTCGCGAAGCCGAGCAGAAAGGTTCTTTTTATCATCAAATCCCATGACTGATTCACGGACCCATCGATGAACGTAGCCCTCTGGAGGGTGTGGAGCGTCTAATTGAGACGGGGGAGCCCACGGTTTATTGCGGACAGTTTTTTCCCTAGTTTGGGAAGAGCGTGGGCTTCTTTCATTCATAATTTATCCTCACGTTTTTTGCATGCGAGCTTTTTGTCTCGCATATTGTTCATAAGATACACCAAGTTTGTCAGCTATTGCAACCTCTGATTTTGTTAGTTGTATCTTTTGTTTACCTTTTTTCTGCCCTGCACGACTTGCGGAAGCCACCGCAGGACCACTTTGCCGAGTACCACCATTGAATTTATGGGGGAACTCTTGCCTAACTCGCCGATCAACCTCAGCATAGTAATCATCACTATGGGGGTCATACCCTTCAGACTCCACTAATGTTTTGTGGATACTAAAAGCAGTAAGAGTCATAGGCTCATCTGTTCCAAACCAATCGTTTTTAGCTGCCCATTGTGCAGCTTTAGGATCAGGTGGAGCAGCTTGTTGTTGCTGTTGCTGCATCGGTTGTGCAACAGGAACAGGTTGCCGAGCTCGTTGCTCTTGTTGTTGCCTAACCATAGAAAGCTTATCTGTTTGTGAAGCAACTTGGGCTAATTGCCGTTGAGCTTCTACCTGACCGTCAACATCGCCTCGGTCAATAGCTTCCTTCAAATGATTTTTATAGAGTTGGTCTTGCAACTTAACTCTATTTTCAAACTCTTGAACAAACGAAGAATCTAAAGAAGCATTTTTCTTTTGGTTTTCTTCTAGCTCTAACTTAGCTGATTGAGCAAACTGAATAGCTGCTTGTTCACGACGTTCTGCTTCACGCATTTTAGCAGTCAGCTTACTAATACGTTTTTTCACACCCTCACTGTATTGTTCTAGCTCATCACTAGATTGTTCGGGTTTAGATTCTGGCTCTTCTGTTTCAACAACCTCGACTTCAACTTCGTCAGACGATGTTTCTTCCAGTTCTACCTCTTGGTCTTCTTGTTGTGCTGCTTGTGGCATGGTCACTCCATGTGGTTAAAGATGCAAAATATCATCAGGGTGTTTAATGCGACCTATAATTTCGTCATCATTAAGAATGCGGACTTCTCCCCCTTCAATTTTGAAACGACTTCCCGCATATCTGCCAAAGATAACCCAATCCTTTTCTTTGCACCAAGGATCGGAGCCTTCGCCAAATTTATCTGAGTCTTGGTACGCAAGTGGACCAACTCTCAGTACATAGCCACATACTGTGGCAAGAGCTTCACGATCCCGTATTTCATCGGGAACAATAATTCCACCTGCCGTTTGTTTCTTACCCTGATAAGGTAATATCAAAAGACGCCAACCAGTCGGTTGTGGTAGTTTTTCTAAAGCACTCTCGGTAATTTTTGAAGGTTCTAAGAACCTCTCTTGGGCAGTTACATACGCTTTTTCAAGCTCGCCCTTTTCTTTTTGTTTTTCTGTTTTGTTTTTCTTAGCAATATAGTCTGGCACATATAGTGTTTTACTCATCTTTGTTCACCTTATTTAGCAGGTCTTTTAAATCCTGTTCTGTTTTAGCAAGCTCATCAAGCCGAGCTCGTAGTTCTTTAAACGAAGTAAAATCTGTTACAGGACCAAAACATAAGGACTCTTGTATAAGACTTTGCCTATCACGAACATTTTTAAGCATATTCTCATAAATGTAAAGCTCATTCATGCGAGTAACTCTAAAGCTTTTTCTCGGGTCTCAAGGTTCCTGCGTGTCCAACCTTTACCAAAAGTGTCAAATGTTTTCAAACCCTCATAAAAACCTTGGCGTTTGTCGTGCATTTTATTAACCATATCCTTTGGCTCATACTGTGAAACAGACTTTAAAGTCTGAGGACCAATACCGCCATCTTGCGTTGCTCCTACAATACCCTGCAAAGCTTTCGCACTACGTCCAGGACCTGAGTTTACCGCCCAATCAAATACAGACCAATCAACCCCACTAGGCAAATCATCACATTTGCATTTATCCCAGTATTGGTTTTTATAGATCGGAGCTACCTGCTCTACTGTTAGATCACGCATTTCTTGCTCAGTTACAGATCTACCAAGCCACCGTTCATAAGTGAGCTTAGTAACGCCAAGATTAGTTATACCTCCAGGATCACGGGGGTGGTTTACAAAACCGCCTTCATGTTCAAGAAGCATTTCTAAACATTTGTCAAAATTAGCATTCACTCTTTAGTCTCCTCAAAAAAAGTTTGCACTTCCGTTAGTAGTTGTTCTTTTGTTTTTCGTCTGTCTAATTCAACATCGTGCATACGCATTAACTTTTCAAGCTCGATTTTACTCATAGACATGTAGTCAGGTTCATCAGAAAAAGTGGTAGTTATAACGATATTAGCCGTTGCGTCAATTATTTCTGGATCAGTAGTATCACCAACAATAATAGCTTGGGCTTCTGCCTTTGTATAAATCGTAGTTTTAAACAACGTTCCATCTTCATTCACAACATTGTAAACAGGGTCTCCTGCCATGTTTGTACCGATGTCTATCATTTTCATTTTGTTAATCCTTTTTGTTTCTCATAAGTCCTTAACCCACCTAAACCGAGCATACCCATTAATACTGTCATCAGGCTGCTCATATCAAACTCAGGTAAAGGCGGTATAGTTGCCCCTGAAAGACCAACTACAAATAAAATCAAAGGTGTTAAAATAAAGTGATACAACAAAGCAACACCGCATATCCATCCAACAAAAGGTCGCCAACCACCTTTAAACAAACTACCAGATGCAGCTTCCGCTTTATTTATTTCTAGCTGTGCAAGCAAAGACTGTTGGGCATAAGTATCTGACATCGTCGCAATTTCATGTGCCAACTTAGCCTTTTGATCTTTATCTTCTATAACTTTATCTAGTAACCCAGAAACAGGACCGATGAGGCTGCTAATCAAACTCATTTGTTTTCTCCTTTAAGAGAATTTCTTTTTCAACCACAGAACAACTGCAAAAACCACAAGACCATAAATAGTCGCTACACTAACATCAACTAAATGTTCACGCATAGAGTAAATAAACTCAATCCCTGCTTCAACATCACTTGAGCCACCTGTACCGATATTTATTGTTTTAGTACCTATTGTAGAAGCTGATTGCTCAATAATGATATCGTTTTCCATTACTGCCCCCCTTTGTCAAATTCAAAAGAGCTTTTCTTGTTATCAGATTTTGCAGAATAAGCATTAAATCCCATAAACGCAGCCACGACACCCGAAGCAGCTATAACGTAAACACTCGCGATATCAGTAATAAGGGTGGCTGCTTTATCAAAACCTAACACAGAAGCAAGTAAAATAATAAAAGGATAAATCAACATACCCATCAACGCCATGCCTGTAAATCTACGTTCAGCGTTGCGTTTAAGATCATGATCTGCGATTTCAAGCCGACGGTCTTCTAAAGCAAGTCGGTTCCACTCATTCCTATCAATACTACCGTTTTTATCTGCGTCAGCTTTATCAAACTCAGTCATGACATATAAGCTCGCCCATAACCTTTAATAGCCTTGCCTACTCCTTGAGGTTTACCTCTAGGTTTTTTGTTTGTAGGAGTCACGAGTTCCTCTTTATCAATAATACCACCGTCACGTTTTTTAACCAACTTAGGCATAGGGATACCAAATATCTTTTCAAATTGGTCAGGGAATTCTCTAGCAATATCAGAAGCTGCTTCTTCATTGCCATCTTCAGCTAATTGTACGAGCTGCTTTAATCGTTTATCCATTTATTTTACTCCTCTAAATTTTATCCCAGCAAACGCAGCACCACCACCACGACTAATCCTGTCAGTATCGGCTGAAGGATAGGCACTCCCCATAAACTCAGGTTGCCCACCGTGGTACAAACCTTGACGGTTGCTGCCCCCAGATCCTCTATCAGAATTTTTACTCTCGCCAATAATAATCGCGACATGAAGAGCTCCTTTTTCTTTTGGTTTCTTTTTCTTAGCAGCCATAATACTAGCCCCTTGTCCGACTTTGTTTCTGTAAAGCAATACGAGCTCGCATCTGAGCTATATCTTCTGTACTGTCAATGCGGTCTTGCCCTAACTGGAAAGTTTGTTGAGCTCGCTGTTGATCTAACGCAAGCTTTTGTTGGTCACTTTCTTGATCAGCAGCCATTTCTTGTTGACGTAACTGCAACTCTTGTTCTTTTATGCGTACAAGAGGATCATCTTCTTCCGCAGGGGGTTGTGCCTGTTGGTACTCAGTAATTAATTGTGCCTGTATTTGAGCAATCATCTTAGCATGTTCCTCAGGCGGTTGTTGCTGTGCCTGTGGATCTTGTGCCATTTGCTGATCGTGTTGAACTTGAGCCTTCAAACCTAAATGTTCATAGATATGTTTCTCTAACGTCATCAAAAGAGGTGCTTGCATCTGGGCAATCTTACTATTCATGTACGCTGAGTGTACCGCAATATGAGCATCATGGTCTTGGTCGGGGAAAGCCTTCATTTGACCCTGTCCTGCTGCTGCTTTACTTGCCTCTTGATTCTCCATTGACGGATCTAAAGGCTGTGGCTGCGGTTCTGGGTTTAAAATCTGCTCAATATTATTGACCCCTAATGCCTCATAAACACGCTTATATGACTCATATAAGTTGTGTAATTCAGGGGCTGCTTGGGCTAATTTCAACTGTTCTTGTGCCAAAACCACCCTTTGTGACATACTAAAGATGTTTGGGTCACTTACAGGGAGGATATCTACCCTGCTATCGAAATCTTGGGCTTTTATCTGCCCATCTATGCCTACATTGTAAGGGTAAGGGGTAGGATCTTCAGCAAATAGGCGTCCTAGCATCCTTAACTCTGATTTCATAGACGAATGTAGCCGTTTATGTACCGCACTCACAATCCTAGAGCCACGTTCCAACAAAGCAATGGTTGTACCGACAGGTGCTTCTTGATTACCCTGCCCCATACCCATATCAGTTGTCCCGATAAAGCGTTGGGCTGCTTCTACCACGAAACCCATGAGCTGAAACAGTGTTTGCGAGGGCTCTTTATAAGGTAACGGCATTAAAGAAGCTTTTAAATCACCTCCAGGAACATCTACATCCCTAAACTCTCCAGGAGATAGTGGGTTTGCCTCATCTGCAATCCGTAAACCTCTCGCTTTAAATCCAGCAGGCATATTACTCAAGGTACCTGCGTCAATTAACTGTCGTAAATTAGCTGTAGCGGTACGGGATAAGTTTCCAAGCAAGTGAATCAAGCCAAAACCATAAAAACCTAGTCCTGGAGTAAACTTATACTGCACAAAATGAGGTATTTTATCTTTTCTTGGGCTTTCAGGGCTATAATTACGCCTAATACTCAGCACTTCGCTTGTATCAAAGCAAACAGTTACAATGTATGGGAGCTTTATACCTGTATCTTCACCTGTTGCATCAACATCTGGGTATTCATCGAGATCCAAAAAGCAATGGCACTCATACAAAGTAAACTGTTCATCAGTTCCTGTAGGAGATCTGCCTTCAATATCATCATAAGCATCAGTAATAGAATCACTGTTGTCTGGGCTACCACCCTCTTTATCCATATCAAGGTAAAAACCCGATACCTGCATCTTGCGTAACTCATTTTCAGACATCTTAATAACATGAGTTACACGTTCTGCCGTTTTTATATCGGTAGCAGCGTAAGGTACAATAACATCTTCCGCAGGGATAAACTTACTTACTGGTCGCCCTAACGATTCATCACGGTATACTTTCTTAAAAGCACTACCTGCCAAACCAAGATAATATAACATCTGGTCAAACTCTGGCTCGTACTCTTCCATTTCGTACATGATTTGGTAATTCATGAATTCTTGGACACGTTTAGCTTGCTGCTCTATCTCAGGAGTAGGGGTTCCCACAATATTGGCACGGACGGGTCCTGAACTGGGCAACATCTCTTTATAAGCTTGGGCTTGAAACTGCGTAACAGCCTCATTCATTAACGGGTGGATAACACCTGTAGCACCTTCAAAAGGCTCAGTCCGAGCTTCATACCGCATACCGAGTAAATCCAAACCCTTGATATACGTATCTTCCCAATCATCACGGCTATTACGGTCTTCTTCTACAGAATCCAACACATAACTTGCCACACCTGTTAAAGTTTCATCAGAAACCATCGGGGCTAAATTATCGAAAAAGTTTTCTGGCTCACCGCCAAAGATTTCTTCATCTTCGCCAAAAGTTATTTCAGCACCTTCATCATTCTCTACGATTTCCACATTCAGAAAATCATCTTCTTGTTGAGCAAGATCAACTTCTTCCGAACTTAAAAAATCATTGGGGGCTTGCACTAATGCTCTATCAATATTGCTTGGGCGTGGAGTCTGTGCCATTAGTAATAGTTCCTTTTCCTAGGACCCGTATCCTCTTCCTCATAATCTTCTGGGTGTTGGATAAAGCCTCCCTCTCTAAATCTGCGTAAAGCCTGTGTTACCGTATCAACATAATCATCGTGCTCCCCTGCAGGAAAAGCAGCACACTCTTCAACAACTTCTTCTGCCCATCGAGTATCTGGAGCCCATACTAACCCACTTTCAAGTAAAGGTGCAACTGAATTCACACGAGTGAACTTAT
>Ga0209337_1003819_pt1 | contig 10553 bp, 12 predicted proteins | sample LinPmetageLP53_FD_184044 | JGI IMG/M metagenome (GOLD analysis project Ga0209337, IMG submission 184044) | Marine viral communities from the Pacific Ocean - LP-53 (SPAdes) (version 2) | ecosystem: Environmental > Aquatic > Marine > Oceanic | place: Pacific Ocean | collected 2010-02-08 | reverse complement strand
AGGGGGAGATGCTTTAGGTACAACAGGTTTGTTTTTTAATCAATCTTGGCACAAGTATATGTTCATTAATGTATTTTTAGAAAGTTCAAAAAGTGTAACTAAAATTGTTTTGGGAGATGAAATAACTGAAACTACAGTTGAAAGAACTGAACAAAACTATCCTTTGCCAAGAAGTACCATTAAAAACATAGTATTACATGAATTTGGTCATGGTTTGGGTTTAGGTCACTATGAATCATCTGAACCAGTTCATTCTTACCTAAAATCTTCAATGGCACCATCAATAAATCCGTTTGATGAAAAACAAATTTTATCCGTAACATATTTGGATTTGGCTATGATTGGACTGATTTATGGTGAAAATGGATGGAAATCTCCTTCACCAGTATATCATATAGATGGATGCCATATAATAGACATGTATCAATTCAAATGCTTTTAAAATGTAACTTTATATAATAGTGGTTTTTATAGTATTCATGGCAATCACAATCGCACACAATGCCGACCATAAAAGTCTTACAGGAAAGACACTATCCATACAAAGCGAACTAACATCAAAGTTGAAAACAACCGTTGTTGACGTAACATACGGTGGTTCTGACAACTACGCTACTAATGGTAACACAGTCGATCTATCCCTAGGAAGTAGAATCAATACTGTAATTGGAGCATCAATAATCCACTGCAATAAAGGTTTACTTTTACAATACGCACCAGCAGCAAATGGTGCAGCAGCAACAGGGAAAATTAAAGCCTATGGTCATACTCCAACAAGCTCTACAGCAACAGTTGTAGCCCTTGAGGAACTAGATAATGCAGATACAGCAGTCAATTCAATGACTGTTCGTATTAGAGTAATCGGTTTCTAGACTAAGATCTAGTCATATTTTTTTTCTTAATAATGTTTATATATGACCAATTATATCAATTATTATGTCTTATACCAATCATAACGTAAAAGATGTATCTTCTGACGGTGCAGTAAAAGCAGGTCATGGTGTAATAGTTTCAGTACATGTTGTAAAAGCAGGTGCTAGTGGAGATAAAGTAGTATTCCATAATGGTGATGCTAGCTCAGATCCAGCAGAATTTACAGTATATGGTGAAGGAATTCAAAACATACAGGACATTATGAGAAGATTTGAAGACGGTATTTACGCAGAAGTTACTGGTACTGGTGCCAAATATTTAGTAGTATTCAAATAGAATCTTTAAATATCAAGTGACTTATAATAGAATATGGTTACTACGACTACATATTGTTCAGTTGGAGATATTAGTGACTTTCTAAGAGTTCCCATAACCAGTACAACTACTCCAAACAAGGAAATGGTACGCAAGATAATTGCCAGAAAAGAGGAGGAATTAGACAGAAGAATAGGTCATACTTGGAAAACTAAGAAGATTACAAGAGAAGTTCACGACTTGCCTTTACTATACACGTTCGGATGGGGTACTCCATTATTCTTACAACATAGAAATATATATCAACTTGATGGGTCACAAGGAGATAAAATAGAAATTTGGAAAGGAGAGAGTGATTCATGGGAAAATATCGTAGGTCAAGACCAATGGTATCATGGAGAATATGAGAGAGGGACATTACATTTAAGAGGTTATTTATTCACTATTTTAAGAAAGAACAGAGTTAGAGTAACTTACAGATATGGTGGAGAGAACTTTGCAGGTGACTCAGAAATACCATTGGACATTGCAGATGCAGTTATTAAGATGGCATCAATAGAAATAATGAATACATCGTTCCGTATGGATGAGATACCAAGTGGAGGAAGTGTTTCTCCTAGCGAATCAAAAAGATATTGGCAAGATGATATTGATCTCTGTATCTCAAACAGACGAGAAGTATTTGTTGTACCTTAAATGTTTCCTACTCATAGTCGTTTTTTAAGAGCAATTGCAAGAGAGGATTTATTCAAATCAAAAAATTTGAAAATACGTACAATTTCTGAAGATGAACTTACTAACTATCATAGAAAAATATACAATACAGAGGCAAAAAAAGGACTTGCAAATGCAATGATTGATGATGATGAAATATATTATGATGGTAATGCAATAAAAATACCACCAAATATAGACCCAGTATCTGTAATAATACCTGATAGTATGAGTGATGAATCTGTTGCATTGCTTATAGACTCTATACAAAATCCAGAACAACAGTGGAAAGACAATGAATTACCAGATGATGTTATTCAAGGATTGGATGACATAAAGAACTTTAGACAGTTAAATCCAAACGTATCATCCAAACGAACCCATAATCGTGTTACAGGAAGTAATTCAGGAAAGAGAATATACCCTGACGGATGGGAATTATCATACTATCCTGCTGGTAAAAAAGGAAGAAGAGGTAAAGAACATCATGGAAAACCTAACATAGAAGTTATAAAAATGTGGGTAAAAGACACCAAACTTGCTGGAAAGTCACAGATTCAACTTGAAGACGAGTATAGAAGAGTAAGAGGTTCAGAGGGAAATGTAAGTTGGGATGATGATAAGTATGAGGCTTTGGTTGACAGTATAGCATATCTTGTTTCCAGAAAACTATGGTATGTCGGTAGAAGATCAAGCAGAGAAACAGACGAACAATGGGATGAACATACATCACATATGAGACCACCAGAAGGTTCTTATGAAACAAATGAGGATTGGGGTGGTAATTTTCCTTACGGAGAAGAATATACATATACTAGTGGGGAGCAATAACTGTTATGACTATAACTACATATGATGCTGTAGATGATATTATATCACTTATTAAGACAAAATGGGCTAACCTCAGACCTCCACACATAACTAAAGTATGGGAAAAGAGAACTGTAGGATTTATAGATGACAGAAGTGATGAGATTATTGTATCACCAAAAGGTGAAAATATAGAGTATTTTGGTCTTGGTGGCACTGCTTTTTGGCATGAACAAGTGTTAGAGTTGGATATTCGCACATATCAGGATATAGACAGACACAACAATGTTGTAAAGGAGATAGTGAAAATCATCAAAGATAACATAGTAGGCACAACATATACTGATTTAAGGGTAACAGGTTCATATAGTAGAAACTTCCAATATCGTAACATGTTTAGCTATGTGCTTCATCTGTCATATAGAAAATCAGACCCTGTATAGTCCTAAAAATCTTTATATAGTAATACAGAAAGTATAGTATATGGCAAACGTTTATACTGGTGGATCGGCATCTGTATTTTATGATTATGAACCTACATTTAATACAGCAGTAGCAACAATCCACCCATTTGGTTTAAATCAAAAGGTAACAAGTTTATCTGTACAGACTAATAGATTAAATTTTAATAAACTAGGACAAGTTGAAACAACTGCTTTTGCTTTTGGACAACAACAAGGAAGTTTGGGAATTGGATTTGTGTTTGATGACAATGCATCTCATAATATATTTGAATCAATTTATGGAGAAGACACATCAAACGCACATGTATATCCTGCAACAAATGCTCAAGGAGAAGCTATGACAACTATGACTGGTAGGTCAATTACAACTGCAATATCAGTTCAAATGGGTACAATGTATAGAAAAAGATTATTAACTGGATGTGTTGTTAACTCAATCGGTTTGTCAACAAGTATTGGTCAACCAGTAAACGGAACTATTGATATGTCATTTGGTAAAGAATTAAGTTCAACTCTTGACAGTGGAGCAAATGCAACTATTACACAACAAACAGCAGGAACACAAGCAGGCAACCCATATACATTTGCACATGGTCATTTCAAAGTGCATGATGGAAGTCAACTTACGGAGATAGGAGAAATACAAGATTGTGATATTAACTGGGCAACAAACTCAGAATTACTTTACGGTATAGGAAGTCACTATGCAACGTCTTCATACAAGAAAGCATTAGATATTACTGGTAAATTCAAAGCATCATTCAAAGATTCTATTATGGCAACACATGTATTAGACCAAGCAAAGGACACAGGTAATCAAGTCATGTTAGGTAATAATGAAACTGAAGAAGTAGGTATTGAATTAGAATTTGTAAGTGGAGCTCATTCATTAAAAATAGAATTAAAAGGTGTCGCAATAGGAGACTATTCTGTAACTGGTATTGAACCAGTAGAACCAATATTTGAAGATATTGCTTGGAAAGCAAAATCTGCTCAAATAACAGCAACACAGCCATAACCTTTATAAATTACACATAATGTTAATTTTATATGGCATTAATTCCGATTAAAATAACATATAAAGATAAGGAAGAAATTGTGGAATTTGAAGATTCTTTGAGTTTTGGTCAGACTGAAAAACTGATAAATGACAGTGTTGATTTGAGTGATGTTACAAAGCCCAAAATTGATTTGGCAAAATATAGAATGAATTTACTAGTTATGACAATTAAAAAAGCACCATTTAAGACAGGTGACATCACAACTCTAAATATGATGAACGGAAACATTGTTAGAGGAATACTAAGGGAGATAGTTAAAATACACCCTTTAACGACCTACATAGAGGATTGGATGGAAACATTCATAAGCTCAGAGGCATTGAAGAGTTCAGATATGCAATCTACTACCACTGTGCCAGCCAGTTCGGATGGGACAAAGAAAAAGTAGATAATCAGCCTATAGACTATTTAAAAAAATTATTTGCAACACATATATCAATGATGGAAGAATCTAAAAAAACTGGATCTACGCCTCCAATTGGAAAAAGTTTTGCTAAAAACTTTAAATAGTTAATAACATATAAATGTAACATGGTAGGAAAGCATCAAAGAAGAGCTGATCAGGATCGTCAAGATGCTGAAGAAATGGCAAAAACACTTAAGACATTGATTGGTGATATGAAGCATGCCACTTCAGCAATTGCAAATTTTGCAACACAGGCAGTAAAAGCACACGAAGCAACTAAGCAAGCAGAAATTATAGTTGGTGGTAAAGCAAGACATGATACTTGGGAGATGGGTCGATTAAAAAAAATACAAGCATTTGAAAATACATATTTTGATAAAAGAGTTAATCAGGCAAATAAAGAAATGCGTGAGCATAGTGCTAATTTAGCTGCTACTCAAAAGCATAACAAAGCTGTTGCAGATGATAGAAATGCAAACAGAATTCAGGTGGAGCAGGTACACGGAGAAAACGTAAGATTTAACTTGAGAATGAGACAGTTGTACAAAGACCAATCACAATCATTTCAAAATGTAATGAATTTAATGGGTGGTCAAGGATCTATTATTGGAACAGGTACAGCTGGTCTGAAAACAGTATTTAATACAATGTCATTAGGTTCTTCCATTCTTGACACACGGAAAAATTTGGATGAGGCAAGGCAAGATAAAGCAGATGCAATTGGAAAAGGTTGGGACAATGACCCAACAATGAAAACTGCATGGACAAAAATTAGGGATAGAGTTCCAAGAAATGAAGAACTTCTTAAGGAACAGAATAAGAAATTAGGTATATTTGAAGGAATTATGGGTTCACAAGATGGGCAAAAAGAATCTAAGCTGGCAAGAAAATTTGAAGTCGTAATTGAATGGGCAAAAAGAAATAAAAATGGAATCATAATAAGTGCTGCAAGTATAGGATTAATGATGATGACGTTTAAAAAATTACTTAGCGTGTCACCAATGTTACAAAAAATGTTGGAGGTTATGAATCTGGCATTTAATCTTATATTAAGACCGTTTGGTGACTTTATAGGATTTATATTGAGACCTATTGCAATGATGTTCTTAGCAACTGCAATGCCATTCTTCCAAAAGGCATATCCACTTTTGATGGAGTTAGGAAATACAATTGGAGAAGCATTGCTTAATTGGGATTTAGAAGGAATAATCATGGCAGTATTGGAGGCTTTCCCACCATTCGAGGTATTAGGATCAATTGGAAAAGTATTAGGTATAACACCTGATGCTGGATCAGATGCAGGTGATGTTGGAGCAGTTGGATTAGGATTGGCTGCTGGTAGTGTAGGAGCAATGTACGGTGCAGGTAAAGTACTTAAATGGGGTGCAGGTAAAATATTTAATCCACTTGGTGATACAGCAAAACCATCTGGAACTACTGGAACTACTGGTAGTGGTACTAATTCTGGAAAAACAGGTTCTGGTGGTAAACAAGGTTTCTGGACTGGTAATACAAAAGCAGCAACTGAATTATCTAAGAAAGCTGCTTTAATGGCAAAACTTTCAAAAGTAATGAGAATAGCAAGCCCTATAGGTTTGGCTTTAATGGGATGGGAAGGAATCACATCTACGATAAAACACTTCGATCCAGAAATGTATCAATCCATGAGAGATTCAACAGAATTCATGGGTGTAGGTAGAGAATTCATAGGACTTGGTGAACAAAGTATGTTTGAAGACCTTTGGGGTGGATATAATTGGGTCAAGGATAGTTTGGGAGTTAATAATAGTATATTAGATAGTGGTGCAACTATTTCTAATGATGTTACAGATTTCAATGGTATTGCTACACAAACTGCAAATGGAGGTACTAACATAACATTTAATATAGACAAGGTAGAGAAAGGAGTTGACGTTAATATGATTGCATTACAAGTGAAATCCATACTTGAGACATCTAACATAAGGATAGGATAATGACATCGTTTACAATTAAACACACAAAACCTGATGGAACTACTGATACATATTCCTCTGATAATATTACTTCAGTGTCATATGAATTTAGTTCTCCTGTAGCTCCCATGCCACTTCCACAAATGGATGATACAGAAAACATACTTATCAAAGTTGAGGGTAACACTACAACTGTTAATATACAATGGACTGTTATTGATGAACCTAGTGGCAATGCATTTACTGGAAGCAATGCAGAAACACCACTGGAACAAGTTTCACATTTTAAGACAAGTTTTGTACCAGTTACAATGGCAGACAGTTATGACCTTACAATAGGTACAGGTACCGAAGCAATGGTGTTTAGAGGGGTTATTGTAAAAATGGGATTTAGTGTTAGTGGTCGTTCTCCTGTAACATGGGATGGTACATTACAATTCTTGCATGGTAATATACAGGTTCAATATGACAAGGATAGAGCAAATCCACCAGATTATTCTGTATTCCAAAATAAATCTGGAACAAATGGTGAAGTAACATTAACTGGTATTCATACTGATTATCTTGGTTCTGAAGCTGCAATAACACATTATGTTGTCGCATATAGGCAATCAGGAACTAATGTATGGAGTACTGTTGAACATGCAACAACAGACCATACTAGTCAAAATTTTGATGTAGACCTAAACGTTACAGGTTCTTATGAAGTAAAGGTTGCAGCAAAAACTACCGTAGGTATTGGTGCATATACAGACCATATAACGGTGATGATAACTTGACCTCGTATACTGTATTTAATGAAAGACGTAATTATACTCCAGTTCCTTATACTGTAACTAGAAACAAATTAAATGCAATTACAGGAGACATAAACATAGAGGGAAGTAGAGCAGTAGACAATGCCAAGTTTGTAGTGACATCACCTGTTGACGTAAAGATAGGTGATATTGTAAGTTGTATTGCTGACGATGTTGATACAGATGAACTTATAGGTGCTTGGAACTTTTATCATAATTTAAGGGATGAAAGTGGATATAATTTTGACGGTGTTGACAGTTCTAATAATATTGTTTATACGAGAGATACTGCTGAATCTTCTAGATTTAGAGGTCACCCATACATAGATTTCAGTGCATCAAATCCAACAATTACCATAACACCATCAACAACTGAAAATAACAGTACTATAATAAACTTTGATAGTAATTCATCTATTATACTATGGTGCAGAGTTCCGTCATTAAGCAATGGTGAAAGCCAGATAATATTTGACAGAAGCGACAGTGGTAACGGACTTAAGATAGGTGTACAAAATTCAGGTGGCACATATTATGCATTCATACAGGTAAAGGGAAGTGGTGGCTCATGGGCAACATCCTCTCTTAATGCAAATGTTGAAACATCATCAGGAAAGGATATAATGATTGGTGTGGAAAAATTTTCAAGTAACCAGTACAGAGTATCAGTTAATGCTAGTTATTGGAATTATGCCGTTTATGCAGGTGATATAGAGGATTCTAGCCCACCTCCAATAAGACTTGGTTTGTCATCAGCAGGAAGCAATAGGTTTGATGGTAGACTATATTCACTTAGAATGTACACCAAAACCCTATCAAGCACTGATTATACAACAATGTTTAAGAGAAAACAGCCATTTTCTACAATGAAATTTGCTGGAAAAGTAACAAAGGTAGATGACGGCAATTCAGCAACAAAGATAGAAGCAGTCGGATTCAGTTCAGAATTACTTCTTAAGACAGAGATGACAAAATCTTTTTCATCACATTTAAGAAATGATGGAGCATATAAATATGATTCAAGTTCAGGTGAAGATACATTATTAGAAAATATAATTTCCAATATAATATCAGTAGTGAATTCAAACGTATTGGATAGTGATGATATAAAGTATGAGTTTGTATATGATAACGTAGGAGATGAGGATGATATTGGTGGGTCAGAAGCATGGAAAACTAAATCAAATAAATTTCATATGAGAAATATAAATGTATTAGATGTTAGTGGTAGATTACATTCTCTTACACAAATTCTTTCAATATTAGGTGGTAAAGAGTACAACTCAAGTGGTAATTTAATTCATAACAACGGTGCAGATTCATTCTTCATGTTGCCAAGAAAAGTGTTAGTTTATGAATCAAGTGATATTGACAACAATACACATTTCTCAATAGGTGATTACAATATACTTGATGGTGGTTACAGTAGTAATTCAATATACAATGATGTATCAATATTTGGAAAAGGTGATTTAAAATATTCCAATTTTTACATTACAGGTATATCTAATCATCCAGTAACTAATTCTTATGATTTAGGGTCTAATTTAGGAGAATATAAACAGTTCATGGGTATAACCCAATCTGATGGTTTTGATGGTTCAACATATAAAAAAGCACTTAGATATAATTCTCCTTTGGCTGTTGATACTTGGAATTATGATAATGTAACTGAAACATTTCATTATAAAGTTAGTGATACTGATATAGATAGTATTTACGTTACAGTTGCTTATTTGGATTTAACAAATAATTCTGCTGCATTAACATCAGAACCGTCAACAGTCGAGAAAACATATTATTACCAAATACAGAATGATGCAAGTATTGAAAAATATGGAAAAAGACCTAAAAAATTCTTTTATCCAATGCTTGAGGACATGACAACAACGGCAGCCGTATGCAGAAGAATACTTGGAAGTAATGCTGAAAAACAAAGAAAGGCACAGATAATAATACCTCATTTAAGCAACAGTGTACAAATTGGGAGCAAGGTGATAATTTCAAATGATTTGAAAAATATCAGTAATGATGAATTGACCGTAAAATCTATAAACTATTCATTTCCTAAATTTAAAACCACTGTAAATGTGGGTGACTACAGTTATGACTTTTTAGATAATATAGGACAATTATTAGATACAGTCAATTCACAAGAAAGTCAAAGGAGTGGCGTAACATAATCTTTATATACACCCAAGCGATATGATTAATATGAAAGTTACAGGCGATTCAGTCGAAGATAGAATAGAAAAATTCAATTCATTTAAAGACCACCTCCCAAAATATCATAAAAGAGGAGTTCAAATCAACGTAGCAGATAACGTTACTGCTTTACGTACCAGAGAAGAAACCGATGGTACATTACACAAAGAATGGCAATTTACACATAATCTAGTTACATCAACTGGAGATATTTACTATGCTAATAAAATATGTGGTAAGAAAGCAAACGGAGACCCTTATGTCGATGCAGGAGCAGCAGGTGCAGGATTTGCTGGTGACGGTCATTTATTCCATCACCCAACTGTAAATTCAACAGCAAACGTAAGTAACGGTTCAACTTCAAATGCACTTTATGGTGCTATGATTTTAGGAACTGCAACCACAACCCCACATGAAAATAATACATATGGTGCAATTGGTGCATCACCAGCAAGTGGAAATACATTCCAATCTGGTGCTTATGATGCAACTCGTGTAAGTGGAATAAATACAACAAAAATATTGAATGAAAAATATCCTAGATTCGATGATAATGATGCAGATAATACAGGTGGAGCAACCGACCAAGTAACATGGGCTTACTCATGGACTAAAGGAGACTTTACTACAGCAAACGACCTAACAGGTGGAGTTATTGTAGATAGAGCAACACTTGCAACACCAGCAAACGCAGCAAAATTACTATGTCACTTTAACTTTGCAAGTCCTTTCGAGAAAACTGCAAACGACACACTCAAAGTCTTCGTAAATCATACATTCGAAGGAGCAAATTGACCTTATGCCTAAACGGCTAAGCATGGGTGGATTATTCAAACTCTTAGAAAAACTTTATGGTAACACTCAAATTGGTGCAGATTCTAAAATTCATACCAATGAACAAGTAAATGTGGTGCTAGGAAAGTAATATGGTTACTCATGGTAAAAGAATAGCA
>Ga0209337_1003818_pt1 | contig 10554 bp, 8 predicted proteins | sample LinPmetageLP53_FD_184044 | JGI IMG/M metagenome (GOLD analysis project Ga0209337, IMG submission 184044) | Marine viral communities from the Pacific Ocean - LP-53 (SPAdes) (version 2) | ecosystem: Environmental > Aquatic > Marine > Oceanic | place: Pacific Ocean | collected 2010-02-08 | reverse complement strand
GTCTACTAATTCTATAGTAGGCTCCCACCGAACTAAGCCTTTCTCTTTTCGAGGAGTCCATTCTTTATGAATCCTCGACCTAACTTGACTTATACACTGCTTAGCTATGGCATGCACAGAAGAAGGTACTCTATACGATTGTTTTAAAACTAGAGCATTACTAGAATTGTTTATTAAATAATCAACATCGGCTCCCGCCCATTTATAAATAGCTTGATCATCATCTCCTGCTACATAAATTTTCTTAGCTTTTTCTGCAAGCTTGCGAACTACTGCCCATTGCAAGGGAGATAAGTCTTGAGCCTCATCTACAAACATAACATCTAATTTAGGAACTTCTCCTTCAGTTATAAATTTTTGCAGCATGTCTGTGTAGTCTACTAATAGCCTATCTTTTTTAAAAAGCTCTAATCCTCTAGCAAATCTTTCTAATTCAAACCAGCCAACAGCATCATCTACTTCGTGCCATTGTGTCTTTAAAGGTATGTTACGCATTCTAGCAAGGTTTTCAATAAAAGCTAATCGATCATCATGAGTCATACTGAAAATATGACCTTCATCTGAAGTAGTTTTGCCTGTTAGTTTTAGATTCATCTTTTCATTAAGAGCTTTTATATCCGTGTGGCTAACTACGCTTTCTCTTGTCAGCCCTAACTGTCTAAAAGCTAAAGAATGCAGTGTTCTGAAAAAAGGTAAATCTTTTTCACTTATGCTAAATTTAGCAATAGCTCTTTGTTTACCTTCTGTTACTGCTTTTTTAGTAAAAGTGAAGAAACCTATACTATCCGGCTTCGTTCCATTTTCTAATTCATCTTCAATAAGACTAAGAAGTGTGGTAGTTTTTCCTGTTCCAGGAGGTCCAAGAATTACTTGTGTATGTACCGGAAGGGTCATAGACCACTTCTAAAAGTTAAATTAACTCGTTGTGAACTCATTATTAAAGGAGGCACTGCATGAGTAGAGGTCATCTGAGAATGTCCGTCAAACATATAAACATCACCGTCTTCTAATAAAAACGATGATAAATCAGGAGAAGGATTTCCGTCCTTTACTAGCTGATGTGTATTGTAGATTTCGCTTGTATCTGTTTTTGATTTTATATCGTACTCATATTGTTTCCACTCAAAAACTCTAGGTCCTCCAAACGAAATACCTAAAACAACATCGTCTAACGTAGGCACTGTGTCAGAGTGATGAGTAACATACGCATCTCCTGTCTCGTATAGGCCACATAAACAAAAAGTAAATTTTATAGGTTTTTTCATTACTTCGGATGCCCAGTTTTCTGCTTTGTTTTTAATATTTTCTATCTGTTCTGTCCACGGCTCCGGTTTATACAACTTACCTGCATAGTTAAATTCTGAAGTTCCATAACCTTTTGTTGGTCTACCGTAGACTATTTTTCGATTAAAGATTCTGACTGTTGGTCGATCCCAAGAGACTATGTTAGGATCATCTCCTTTAAATACTCCTTTAGCAAAAACTTTCATAATACGTTGTCTTTAAACTCTGGCAAATCGTGTATTTCGTCTTGTGTTTTAAACTCGTCTATAAACCAAACATTAACTCCTTTGCCTTTTATATTGAAAAAGTAAGGTTCTCCATCTAACTGTTTTAGCTTAGACGTTACTCTGTTTCGTTGGTATTCTTTAAAATTATTTCGGTGCAGGTAATCCATTAAATCTAATAATCTAAAATAAGTTCTACCTTTATCTGTCCACGGTTTGTGAAGCAACAACTCATCTCTTTCTCGAGCAGGTCTTTCTGTACAAAATGTTTCTAACAGCTCCATAAAATGACCCTCAGCAGAACTTTCTTTAGGAACTTCAACTATAGTTATAGCGTCAAGTAACTGCTGTATGATCTGGTTCCAAACATTTTCTTTTACTTTAGGCGGTATCTTATTTAACGCATCCATACATTTGCGTTGAAACCTGTTTTGGTTTAACAAGTCATCTGTTTCTAACTCTAATCGACCGCCTTCTACATCTAAAAACCATATAGGAGGGTCACTGTCTTGTTTAGTCAGGTTACTAAACAAAGGTGTTCCTCCATTAGCTCCTATACCAAACTTACGTGTTCTACATAAAGGACTGTTACAGTGACTAGATATAGGCTGGTCATTACACTTATAAAAATAATCTTTTCTTTGCAACTGTTTAGCAACAGTTAAAACTTCTTGTGCTCCTAACGGCGGCTGCATGTATTTTATGTTTACATCTTCTAAACGTTTTTCCCAATCGTCTGCAAACTTCTTTCTCAGGAAAACACCTACGCTAAATAGCCCTGAGTTTCTTGAACCTTTAGGAAAACCTTGCACAACTAAATGCTGAAGACACGGAGGAGCTTGATCTAACCACTCTAACCCCTCGTTTAAAGGGCTAGCTTCTAAACGCTCTAAGGTGCTTGGTTTTAACTCTATTTCTTTTGCGTAGTTTAAAAACTCTTTTGGAGTTAATGCTTTACCATTTTTACCGTAGGCATACCGGGTAGAATTATCCCCACCAAAATAAGGCATGTTTAAAGTACTGCCTCTATCCCCTCGGTCTAATAAAAGTTTAGTTTGTTTTGGAAATATCTCTACCTGACCGTAACCGATCGCAGCCGCGATTTGTCTTAGTTTTCTTTGCAACATAGACGCAGCTACTGGCTCAGTTAAGAACAAGTAAATATGAGCTCCTCCGCTTTTACTGCGGCAAAGAACTAACGGTAATTTCTGCTTAGCTATTTTTATCGCTAAATCTTTTAAATCTAGTTGATACTCGTCAACGTCAATAGCGCCCCAAACACATTTATTGTGTTCGTCTATTGCTACAATACCCACGCTTTGATGACCAGACAAGTGGTCTTCCCATAACTTCAAAAGGTCTGTGTCAGACAGCTCCTTAGATATAGTAATGTTTTTACCACTTGCCTTGCCGTCTTCCCTAGTTTCATTATTAGCTGTGAAAGTCCCGTACGCTTGACGCAGTCCTGCATAGCGTGCAGCAAACTCCTTTGCTAACGACATACAATATCTCCTTTTTAGATAGTGTCGTTAACAACATCATTTTGCTGCTCTTGTTTAACATCAACGTCTCCTGTCCTAGCTGCTGACATAAAATCTTTAGCTATTCGAGCTATAGCTATGTCTGTCGCACCGTCTTGGTTAATACTATATGCGTTCCAACTTCCTTTGTCATTAGACTGTGTGATCGTGCTCAGCTTGTACGTATAGGCGAACATTGGTGCGTCTACAGAATCGCCTTTAGCGTTTTGCACTTTAGCCATTCTTAACATAGTTAACCATTTTCTAGCAACACCTAACTGTGTAGAAGTTAATGCAAGAACTGCTTGTTGTGCTACTCCGTCTTTAATAACAAGTATAAAAAACTGAGCTGTTTCTACAATCTCATTTCCAGTAGGCGTGTAATGCCTTCTGTCGTCTGGGTTTCTAACACAACTAGATAAAATCGATATATCGTGGTTTGCATTAACAAGACCACCACCTTTTTCTCTAGGAATCCACTCAATGTATTTCTTATTATAAGCACAAGGAACTACAGAAATACCTTCTTCTCCATCGTAAAATTCTCCAGTAACGGTGTTATACAAATCACCTGCACTAGCTCCGGCTACATAACTACCATGTTGTTTTTGTAGTTGAGGAGACATAGGCTGTAGAACTCTAATAAAAGGAATTGCAAAATCCTCTGTAGTTGTTTCTTCTAGCCCCGTACCCCCGGACAATAAAGTATCGTCAAACGTGGTTATCTCGGTAGTTTTAGGGTTAGTTACTGCATTTTTATTTTCTGCCATGATCTTAATCCTTTTTAATGGTTGCTTTAGAGCCGATATAGATACCAAAAGGCTCGGTAGGTATGTCATTTCCCGAAGTAAGTTGCTCTTTAATAAAAGCTTTTAGTGTGCTTGGGTGTACGCTTTGACGTATCTGTGGAGATAACCCCCGTGACTGTAAAGCTGAAACAGTTTCATCAACCACTCCGCTTTCATCACGCCCGAACTTTAAAAGAACTTCATTCTTTATTAGCCCCTCATGACCGTTAGATACTAACCAGCCATAAGCTTTTTCTTGATTTGCTTTAGATATATGAGCGTTGTAAAACTCAGTAATAGAGATTTTTTCTCCATTATTAAGGGTTATCTGAGTTAGCCCTGCCGATTGCATCGCATCAGGTAACTCTCGCTCAGACGTTAAACGAAGTTCTTCTTTTTTAGCTTTTAGTCCTACTTCTAGCTCAAAAACTTCTGCAGTAAGCTTTAGTTGTTTGTTAGCTAAGTTAGAAACTGCTGAAAGTTCTCCATCAGTGACCTTGTTTGTCCATTCTTCAGCACTAGATGTGCCAACTAAATCTTCAAACGTTGGTTTATTCTCATTCATTTAATTCTCCTTTCTGGTGTAAATCAATATCAACAGGATAATATAGCCCCTCCTGTCTGTCCCATTTTAAAATACTATACTTACCTCGATTATAAAATGCAGCGATAGAGCACGCTACGCCAATAGCTGCTGGATCGCCCATTAATAATAAGTAATCTCCGTCTTTATAATCGTGTAGAACACTTTTCATTCTACGCACAGACGGGGAAGCACTTAACATAATTTGTGTGTTCGAGGGTAAAAGAACTTCAAAATTACCATACTGTCTAGCAGAGGCTATATTACGTCCTTGTACTTCTTGCACGACATAAACTGTCACTTTTTTTCTCCTTTCTTATTTCTTATTTCTTATTTCTAAATACTTCTTAAATAATATAGGGCAGTAACGGCAAAGTAAAGTTATTAACGATATGTAGTTTTAAAAATAAAAAATTTTTTTATAAAAACTTTTTCAGAACTGCTAATATCGTTAATATACTAATATTGATGTTAATAAAACACAGTGTTTAACCGACTTTACTCCTATTGGATTCGGTTACTTCAGTATTAGTAATTCTGTTTTCTATTAGAGGGCATGAAGAAATTATTTTACTGGACTACTATTTAAATAGTTTTATACTATATACTACGGACTAGAAATTAGAAATTAGAAATTAATTAATCTGTGTACTAAAGGTTTATATGAAATATAAATTTAAAACAAAACCATATGATCACCAGTTAGTTGCCTTGTCTAAATCGTGGAATAAGAAAGAATATGCTTATTTTATGGAAATGGGAACGGGTAAGTCTAAAGTTCTTATAGACAATATAGCGTTGCTCTATGATAAAGGAGGAATTAATGCTGCTATAATTGTAGCCCCTAAAGGAGTGTATCGAAACTGGTCAGAAAAAGAGATACCCGCACATATGCCAGACCACGTAGAAAGGTATATTGCGGTTTGGACTCCTGCGCCTACGATAAAACAAAAAAGAGAACTAACTAACCTTTTTGAAATAAACCACAATCTTAAGATACTTATCATTAACGTAGAAGCTTTTAGCACTAAGAAAGGCGTAGCTTTTGTAGATAAATTTATACTGGCTCATAACGTTTTAATCGCGGTTGACGAATCTACTACAATCAAAAACCCGAAAGCACAAAGAACTAAAAATTTATTGAAATTAGCGGTTAATAGTAAATACCGTAGAATTCTAACGGGTTTTCCAGTTACTCAATCACCATTAGATTTGTACAGTCAAAGCACTTTTTTATCCCCACACTTACTGGGGTACACATCTTTCTATTCGTTTCAAAACAGATACGCAAAACTAATTAATAGAAAAATGGGGGCAAGAACTTTTAGACAGGTTGTTGGGTATCACCATCTAGAAGAACTAACTAATAATGTAAAAACATTTTCTTACCGAGTTCTTAAAAAAGAATGCTTAGACCTTCCAGATAAAGTATATCAAAAAAGAGAAGTAGAATTAACTACAGAACAAAAGAAAGTTTATAAAGAACTTAAAGACCATGCTATAGCAGAACTAGACTCACAAGAATTAGTTAGTGTTACTTCGGTTCTAACACAAATACTAAGACTGCACCAAGTAGTTTGTGGTTTCGTTAGAAACGATAGCGGAGATGAAGTTGAAGTAAAAAGTAATCGCTTAGACGAGTTAATAAACATTCTAGAAGAAGTACAGGGCAAAACGATTATTTGGGCAAACTATCAATACGATATAAAAAGAATACTAAAAACATTACACAATATAACAGGGGTCGACAGTGTCGCTACTTATTATGGCGGAACTCCAGACGATCAACGTCAGGAAATAATAAGAAGATTTCAAGACCCTGACTCAGAACTTAAATATTTAATTAGCAATACCCAAACAGGAGGGTATGGCATAACGCTTACCGAAGCCAGCAACGTAATATACTACAGCAATAACTACGACCTTGAAAAACGATTACAGTCGGAAGACCGCGCTCATCGTATCGGTCAAACCAATAAAGTAACTTATATTGATTTAGTAGCTAAAGGAACTGTAGACGAAAAAATCGTTAAAGCTCTAAGAAATAAATTAGACCTAGCTCAAGAAGTTTTAGGCGACGAAAAATGGAAAAATTGGATTAGTTAAGACTGATTAAATCTCATTAAATCCGCTATAGCTCGGTCTCTATCAGACATACGGCCACCAGATTGACCCATAACATTAGTCATAGCTTGTTCTTGTATTTCAGGTTTTTGTAGATTGTCCATAATCATTTGCCGTAGTACATCATCGTCAGCCATAGTACCACCGTCTTCACGATACAAAGGTCTTCCCATATTAGCATACATAGGTCCACCGTCTCTTCTCATAAGAGGTCTTCCCATATTAGCCATCATTGGGTCTTGACTACCTTCAACACTAGACATAAGCATAGCTTTAGCATTATCTAAAACAGCAATCGCTGCGCCTATATCGCCTTGTGTTCTATCTACAACAGCTTCCGCTAACATAGCTGAGTCTTGTTCTACATTAAGAGCTTCTTCTACAGGAGGGCCACCCATTTCGCCACCCATTCCTACAGGAGTTTCACCCATTCCGCCACCCATTCCTGGAGGAGGGCCGCCAGCCATTTCACCCCCCATTCCTGGAGGAGGGCCGCCAGCCATTCCTGGAGGAGGGCCACCCATTCCGCCGCCCATTCCCTGAGGAGGCATAGGGGGCACGTTTGCTGTACCTCCTTGTGTTCTTAAATTCATTAAATCTTCTATGCCGGGCATGTTATCTCCTTGGTCGGAATCCGCTTTGGAATACCTGTGTCGTTAGTGTATCACCTTGTCCATTCATGGGCAACTGAGAGATACCTTTGTTTAAATACCCGCCTCCTGCAGCAGCAGTAGGGCTAGGCAGAGGTTGTAAATTATCGTTTGGTCCAAATCCTGGAGCATTACCAAATTCTTCAGGAGTTATTAGCTCTCTCCTTATTAAAGGCTCTGCTCCGCTATCCGTTGAATACGGTTGATACGGATTTCGCATAGGCGCTCCCGTATAAGGGTTTCGAGGATTTGTATTCGGTGGAGGAGCAGGCTCTAAATCTTCTCCTCCGGGCACATAATTAGGATGTCCAGGAGGAAATGGAGCTCCTCCAGGCAAAGTTGTTGGGTACATTATATCGGGCATTGTTGGTGCAGCATACGGCACATAATCAGGATGGTAAGGAGAAAGAGGATAATTCATTATATCGTCAAAACTATAATTTCCCGGCCCAAAGTATGGCTGTCCGGGTTGTGGTCCGATAGTATAATTTTCGTCCATATAATTATTATCAGAACGAGTAATAAAATCATAGGGGTTAAACGTCTCTTCAACATTTTGTGGACTATTATTAACCGCAGGGCTTATTGGCAAAGCAGCAATCCCCTGCTCTAGCTCAGTAGCTTCGGTGTTTTTAAAATCAGCAACGTCTGCTTCGTACTGGTCAGTAGCTCTACTTGTAGCATCGTTTGCGTTCTTTCTAGCTATAAGAGCTTCTAACGCTTCCGGAGGCGGAGGCGGATTAAAGACTTGAGGCGGATTAGAGAATGTTTTTGAAAAAGGATTAAATCTTTCTCTAGTTCTTCTCATATCGTTTGGATATTCGTCAGACATAGCCATTAGGTTTCTTGTCCATAAAAAAAGTCATAAAATCGGTTAATGTATTTGTCATACAGTTCGTTTTCAGTAGACGGAGTTTTTTGTTTTTTATCTGTTGTGTCGTAATACTGCATTTCGTTGCCTATATCGCGAACATAAATAGTGCCATAAGAAGTTAAAAAACGTATAAATCGTTGTCTGTTTTCTACTCCTCTTGCCATATCCATAGTTCTTTTAAAAAGTATTGGATCTAGCATCATCTCACCAATAAATTTACGAGAGTTTTCTATTTGTCTACGTGATGCCGCTGTTATTCGTCTACCCGTTTGTGTTAAAGGACCGATTAAAAATTTTTGTATCAACTGACCTCCTTCTATAGTACTGCCTGGACCATATTCACCCGCTTTAATAGCTCTAGTAATTGATTCTGAAGGCTCTACACCAACTTCTCGTTGAACCATATTATTTAAAAATTTCAAATTCTTAAGAAGCTCTGGGCCATCTTTACCGAGCAAAGGAAGGAAAAAACTATCAAAAGTTAATTTTGGACCGACAATTTCTTCAGGACCGAAACCTTTTTTTAATAAATTACTGAGTCCAACAGCGTCTAGTGTAAAACCCCCACCTTGTTTTGGAATTACAACGTTGTCTAACATCCACCTTTTAGTAACTTGGGCTATTTGTTTTTGTAAAACTTCATCACCTTTAGTAATTTCAACAAGATACTGAATATCTTCTGCTATACGCCCAGATTGTTTTTGGGTTTTTCCGGTATCTAAGATACTTTCAACAATATTAGTTACTACCCTATCCGGATCGCCTTGTTTAGCCATGCCAAAACGTGCTTGTAACTTTAATATACTTTCATTTCTATCGTCTAGTTTTTTAACAAGTCGTTTAAACTGATTAGCGTTGCCAAATCGTGTTGAATAGTCATCTTTAAAAACAGCTCGTAAAGTTCCTTCATTGTCTTTAACAAATTTTCTAAATACCCTAGCTACTTGGTTTGCGGGTATATCCGGATTGTCTAAAATTTCTCTTTTTATGTACGCACCAAGACCGTTTTGTATATCTATTATTTCATCTGCACCGTTTTTCTCTAATAGAGTCATTAAATCGGTCATTACTGAATTCTTTTTACTTCCTTTAGACGAGGTGCTAAATATAAACTCAGCTACTGCTTCAGGACGATTTTGTCGTACAAAAGAAAGTATGTTTTCACCGTTAGCTAGCTTTAGTGCGTTGGTTTGTGCGCCCCATGCTTGTATTAAATCATCTCCGTATCCGGTACTTTGTATCCATTCACTTAACTTAGCTGTTGATGTCATCGGTATATCTGATGCACGAGAAGCTCCTTCTCTTACTAAAACATTTATTTGTTCTTCTAAACCGCGTTCTAACTTTCTAGCTAACTTTTTAATGCCTTCTTTACCTTCAGGCAAGTCACTAGCAAACTCGTTTAGTCTAACTCTAGCCATGTTTAGTTCGTTTATCGAAAAATCAGGATTTTCAAACTTACCGCCTTCTCCTCTACCAGCTAATCTTCGTATAGTATCGTTACTATTTTCAGGAATCAGCTTATATAATTCGGCAACTGCTTCATCTGCATTAGCAGAGTTAAGAAGTTCGTCTGCTTGCGCTCTGCTTGCGTTTCTCCAGTCGTCAAGAGGTCCTTTAGTTTTTCCTGCTCCTGTTCTTAACTTAACGTAACGGTCGCTGTTTACCACTGCTGTCCACGCATCATTAAAAGGCTTTGTGTATTCGTATCTAAGCTCTCTTAATCTTGTTTGTGTTCTTTTAAAAATAGGAAGACTAGACGTATTAGGACTCTCTACTTGTTTTAATAAAGTTTCTCCTGCAAGAGCAGCATCTACCTCTGTTGGGCTTACTTGATTTCTTACTTTATTAAGCATTGCGCCCATTTGATCTTCAATAAGATCGATATCTCTTTGAACTAATACTCTAAGATTTTGTCCTAGCTCTGCCCCTGTTGCATCCGCTGCTTTTGAGGTTGATGGCCCAATTTTATCAACTATTATTCTAACAAAACTATCTATAACTTCTTGGTTGCCGTTTTTAATTTGTTGATAAAGTTCTACTAGTTCCTTATCGTCAGCGTATTTTAAAAACACTGTTTCTAAATCAGAAGCACTTTGAGTACCCGCTCTTGCTGCTAAAGTTGGATTATAAGAACCAAGGTCATCCCCAAATTTTTCAGCTAATAAAGCTAGTTGATCATTTATTTGTGTTACTGTTATGTTGTCGCCATAAAGCAGTTTCGGAGTAGCCGCACTTTCACCTGACTTTTCTGCCTGTTTTGCAGCTTGCATCGCATCATCTATAGCTTCAAATACTTCGGGAGGAGTGTCACTTTTTGTAATTGCTTTCCACACTTTAGAAACAAGCATAGCACTTGAACTTATTACAGCCGTTCCTGCAAAAGCCCAAGTACCTGTTATTCCTGCTTCTTTTAACAGGTCTAAACTATTTAAGTCATGCGCTCCTTGTTCTCTACCGTGTAACAAACGTACAAGATCAAAAAAACTAGCGCCAAGACCTGCCGC
>Ga0209337_1003817_pt1 | contig 10555 bp, 14 predicted proteins | sample LinPmetageLP53_FD_184044 | JGI IMG/M metagenome (GOLD analysis project Ga0209337, IMG submission 184044) | Marine viral communities from the Pacific Ocean - LP-53 (SPAdes) (version 2) | ecosystem: Environmental > Aquatic > Marine > Oceanic | place: Pacific Ocean | collected 2010-02-08 | reverse complement strand
TTGTTTCGCATACTCTTCTAGTGGCACACCTAATTTTTTAGCGATTGTGACCTGTGATGGTGTGAGCCTCACAGTTTTGCGACCAGTTTTGGTACTTCGCTTCGCTGAAGCTACTGTTTGTACCGGAGCAGATCGTATTTGTTCTCCTGAACTATTACTATTACCAAATTTGTGCGGAAATTCAAGTCTTATTCTTTTATCTATTTCAGAATAATACTCGTCCGTAGTTGGATCAAAACCTTCATTCTCAGTTAATTTCTTATGAAGATCAAAAGCAGTGTAAGTCATAGCTGTATCTTGACCAAACCATGAATTTTTATCACTCCATGCTTCAGCTTTACGATCAGGTGCATTTTGTTGCACTGGCTGTTGTCTTCTTAAATTAACCTCTGGTTTAGGCTGATTTACTATAGTTTCCCTAGCAAGTTTAGCTTCTTCAAGTCTAGCTTTTTTAAAACCTAATTCAGAGATAGAAGCCATTGCATCTGCTTCAGCGTCTAGATCATTTGCTTCTCTAGCTGCTGCAAGTTTAGCTTTTGCTGCTGCAACACCTGAAGTAATACTTTCTTCAGACACAGAAAGAAAATTAGGTTCTATTTTACTTAATTTTTCTTCTGTTTGTTTTTTCTCTTTAATGGTTCTTTCAGCGTAAGATAAAGCTTCATCTTTTTGTCTTTCAGCTTCTCTCCACTTTTTAGTTAATTTAGCTATTCTTTTTTGTACACCATCACTGTACTGTTCTAATTCTTCTTTAGGTTCTTTCTGGTCATCAAGTTTGACCTCTCTTTCATTTTCGTAAGTCTTATCCTCTTCAACAGGTCTTACATTCGGCTGTTCTTTTACTTCCGGTTGTTCAACTTCTGTTTGATCTTTTTCTTCAGAAACATCGACGTCCATTGATGGACCAGAGGTATCGATATCAACTGTTTTATTCACTTCTTCAGTGTCTGGCATAGTTCCTCCTATGATTGTTAATATTGATGAAGTATATCTTCAGGGTTTTCGATGGTTGCTAAAACTTCATCATCATTTAGCAATCTTACTTCCCCGCCATCGATTTGTATCCGGCTGCCTGCATATCTTGCAAACACAACCCAATCACCTTTTTTACACCAAGGCCCTTCAGGGAATTTTTCTTTGTCATAACAATGTGGACCCATTGCTAAAACCAAACCGCATTGAGATGCAACTTGTTGTTTCTCTAAAGTGTCTTGACCTAAAATTAAACCACCTTTAGTTTTCTCTGCCATCTTAAATGGTAGAAGTAACATTCTCCAACCAGTAGGTTGAGGTAATTTTTCTGATTCTTTTGATTTTAATCTATCGTAAGTTTTTTGTTCTTTGTCTTTTACTTCTTTATTTTCTTTTTCGTACTTATCAGCCAAAGCATATTTAATCTTCGGTGTCTCCGAATTTGACAACTGTTCCTTTTTCATCTTTTTGCTCCTTATCGTTTAGCAGGTTAGAGATATCCTGTGATATTTTATAATAGGCATGTGCCTGTCCCATCATATACTTATATTTTTCCATATTGTCAACAGTACCAGCAATCATAGCGTCACCAATTTGTTGATATGATTCTTTTAGTTCTCTTCGTATTTTAGTCAGTATTCTTATTTCGTCCATTTGCTATTTTACCTTTGTTTATACCTTTCTTAATTATGTAATCTTGTGTTCCGTTTGCACCTGTCTCAACTTCTTTACGAAGGTTTTTAAACAGACTTTTTTGTTTTTCTTCTTTTTCTTTTTTTATTGAAAAAGTTTCTAATAGTTTTGTATCTCGCATCACACCAACTATCTATGTAATCTGTAATATTGTCAATAGTATCACAAAATTTATATATAAATTTATCTAACATTTCCATCTTTTCCTAGCTTGTCTTAATCTAGAATTAGGATCTTTAGCAGCTTTAGGAAATTTTTTCATTTGCCCTGCACTACGTGCACAATAAGACTTACGTCTATTTGCATCTTTAGAACCAGGTTTTACTTTACCGGTTACAGCTGTTTTTAATTTTGATCCTGGATTTTTTCTTCTGTAAGCAGCAACACCTTTAGCTGTCATACCAGCACCAGATTTAGTAGATCTAAAATTTTTTTTATTTCTAGCAGGCATGTTATCTTCTTTTCTCATGCTATTTATTTTTCTTAGTAAATGTTTTTACGTTAGTAGGTTTACCGCCAGGATTCCCCGCTGCTCTTTTTCGTTTGACAGCACTCGCCTTTTGTGAGCTTGACATCCGTGTGGCTTTTGCAAGTGGGACGCATTTTGGATATTTCCTCTTTGAGCCTTTGCTTCTCCCGCAAGGTTGATATTTCCCGTTCTTCTTCGGCGCTCCAATGTCCACCCATTTGTCGGCTACCCATTTTCTTAAACCACCTTCTGAATAATAAGTACGCATTAAACATCGACCATTATAGTCATGTCTTCGATTAAGCCTCCGCTAGCAGCTTTTTTTCTTTTACCCTTTTTACCACCTGGAGTAATTTTACCAGAGCAAACACCTGACGCATACATATTAGCATACGCAGAAGGGTAAACTTTAAATTTACGCTTTGCTGCAGCTTTACCTTTTGGACAAAGTTTAGCCATAACTACCCTTTCAAAAATCCTTTAGGTATTGTTCCTTTAGGATAATAACTATCATAAGATTTGTTTCCTACTTTTACTCCACCTAAACTAGAACCACCCATAAAACTACCTGAGTAATCTCTTTGAGCTTGTTTTATCATAGAGTTTTCACCTGAACCTTTAGAAAAATATTTTCTACCTCTTAAAGCTTCTGCTCTCGCATCAACTTTTTTGACTTTTTTCTTTTTCTTACCAGCCATTTTTTCAAGAAGTTTTTGAATATTTTTTTTAGACATTATTTTTTCTTGTTAAGGTCTTTTACTATTCTTTTCTTTTCAGCTTTAAGATTTTTTTTACCTTTTTTAGTAAAAGCTTTTTCAGCATCAACTCTTCCAAGCTCTTCAAGTTTGTTCATACGTTTAGTATTTTTTTTGACTTTGCCACCTTTTTTATACATAGCTCCGCCTCTCATACCCATGTCATCTTTGAAAAAACCAGACGCCATATCTTTTCTAGCAGTGGACATTCCACCACCCATTTTTTTTGCTCTTCCACCATTCATCAAAGCTTGTCTTGATTGAGTGACTTGTTTATTAAATCTTGGATTTGCCATTATTTTTTTCCTCCGTTTTGTTTAAATATTTGTGTACCCTTTATACCATAAATTGACGCTACGACAAGGATCCATAAGTTAGTGAACCATTTTGGAAGCTCCGAGAACATGTCAAAAAACAATTTTACCTTGTCCATTGCTGTTGGATCGTCTGATACGACTGCCCAGGCCAGGATTGCTATAGGCAAACTTAAAATTATCAAAACTGCCTCGTCCTTCCAGTCCGATTGTCTGGCTTCAAGTAGTTTTCCTTGGTAAGCTTCCTTACCTTCAGCCATTCTTGATGCATGCATAAGCTGTGCATCTGACATAGCTATCTTCGTCTTCTGCTTATTAGCGTAAATTTTACTTCCAGCAGAAACGGCTAGTTTAATTGCCGAAAACCACATGTTAGTACCAAGTTGCTGTTTTCTTTTTGTCTTTTAGCATTCTTTTAGTACCTCTAACTTCAGTTTTATCTCCAGTTGGTATGTAGTTTCTTGGCATACCATTGGCTGTAGTTATAGATCTAGGGTCCAACTCTATATTTTGAGAAGGAATTCCTATTTCTTCAGATGCTACAAAAAATTTATCTTTTTTGTTCATATTTTCTCCTTATTTTTTTAACTTACCTTAATTTTTTATTATTTGCTATCTATTTTCACCTTCATATTTTTGTATTTCAATATTTGGCATCATTTTATCTACATTTGGAATAGATTTACTTAATATTGTTTTTTCAATTGATGTATCAGCTCTCATTTGTGCTAATTCTGCAGTTTGATCAAGCTTTTCTTCATGTTCACGTTGATTCATCATTGCTTTCATCTTATCAAGGTTAATTCTTTCTTCACCTTCTTTTCTTTTTCTCTCATTATCTTGTGCTCGAAGGTCTAATTCTCTTGCTCTTAACTTAGCAATTGGATCATCACCAAAACCAGAGGTAACTTCTCTTTCTTCTTTTAAGAATTCTTCCATCATGTTAGCAATCAAGACAGCTTTCCTTGCTTCAATCTTTTGATTTAGCTGTTGAGCAGCTTGTCCTATCTGTGGATTAGTTTGAGCCATCTGATTCATCTGAGCTAGCTGTTGTAGTTCTTTAGGAAACTCTAATTCAATCTGTTCTTGAGACATTAAGCTAATATGTTCAAAAATATTTTTCTCCATCGCAGCCATGATAACAGGATTGTTTTGTGCCATGTTAGTTGCCATAAAATTTAAATGTGAAGTTATGTGTGCTCTATGATCTTGACCAGGGAAAGCTTGAAAATTCTTACCGCTTATAGCCATGATGTTTTCTAAACTAGGATCAAGTGGTTGAGGCTGTTCAGGTTTAAGTAAAACAGTATCAATATTTTTTACACCCAATGCTTCATACATATGTCTATACGCTTGATACATATTGTGCATCTGCGGATTTGATTGTGCCAGCTGCAACTCTGTTTGTGCGAGGGAAATACGCTGAGTTTGAGAAAAGATGTTGGGATCAGCAACTGGCAATATATCTACTCTATCATCAAAGTCAGTTTGTTTAACTGTTCTTTGACCCCCAACTACGTCATACGGATATTCCGGTGGTAGATATAATTTGAATACTCTAGCTAATAATTTGAACTCGTTTTTTAAAGAAGAGTAAATTCTTTTGTGAATTGCAGACATAGTTCTGCTGCCACGTTCTAATAATGCAACTGTAGTTCCAACTGCTGCTTGTTGATTACCATCACCAACTTGTAAATCAGCAATCGATGCAAACCTTTGACCGGCTTGTACCACAATACCCATCAAGTTTAATAAGGTAGCTGATGGTTCTTTAAATGGTAACATCATAAATGAATCTTTCAAGTTTCCACCTGGTGCATCTACATCTCTAAATTCACCTGGTTGAATTGACTGTGCGTCATCTCTAATTCTAATACCACGCATTTTAAATCCAGCAGGTAAATTAGATAAAGTTCCTGCATCCAATAATTGACGGAGTGCGGCAGTTGCAGTTCTGCTTAAACCGCCAATCATGTGGATTAGACCGAAGCCATAAAAGCCCAGCCCTGGAAGAAATTTGAAATGAGTAAAGTATGGAATTTTAGTTTTAGTTGGATCACCAATTTCATAGTTACGTCTAATAGATAAAACATTTCTTGTTGCTTCATCAACTGTTACTATGTATGGAATTTTAATTCCTGAAGCTTCGCCTGCTTCATCAGCATCTTCAAAACCTTCAATGTCTAAATTAACATGACATTCCAAAAGAGTATAAACATCATCATCTTGAGTTTTTCTTTGACCTTCTAGTTCTCTCTCTTTTTTCTCAACGTCATCTTCAACTTGTCTTGGAGAACCAAGATCAACATCTAAATAGAAACCTGCTACTTGTTGTTTTTTTAATTCGTTCTTAGAAATTTTTACCCGATGGATGATTGCCTCTGCATCGTCTAATGAGGTAGCCGTGTAGGGTACAATCAAATCATCTGCCGGTACGAACTTTGATACTGCTTTTTTAGATAACTCATCATAATAAGTTTTCTTAAAAGCTGACCCTGCTAGTGGAAGATAAAATAGCATTTGATCAAAGTCTGGCTCATAGTCTTTCATTTTTTCCATGAGCTCATAATTCATAAAATCTTTAACACGTTCTGCTTGTTGAGACTTTTCTTCACTTGGCGCACCAATCACAGCTGTTCTAACTGGACCATCTGCTGGAAGTAATTCTTTATAAGCTAACGCTTGAAATTGAGTAACAGCTTCTGCAAGAACTGGGTGAGTTGCACCTGAAGCTCCTTGAAAAGGTTCTGTTCTCATATCATATTTAAAACCTAATAAATCTAAACCTTGAGTGTAAGAACGTTCCCATTCTTTTCTACCCATTTGATAGTCTTGATATTTTTGAGAAAGGTCTGCGCCCATCTCATCTAAAACATTTTCTGGTAAAAATTCTGCTAAGTTTGCGTAGTGCTCATCGCCACCTTCTGGTTGCGCTGTTCTAGGATCAAAATCTATTTGTACTGATCCATCTTCTAATTCTGTTGTTTCTATGTCCCCTGATGCCTGTTGCTGTTCTTCTTGTTCTATCTCAACTGCTTGTTGAAGTTGTTCTTCACCCGGTATAATTGCCGAGCCTCTTGGACCTTGCGTCAGGGACTTGTCTACTTGATCTGCCATTTTTTATTTTCTCCAGTTTCACTGTCTTAACAGTATTATAGTTAATATTCAACCCTTGAGGCGTGGGTCCTGATTCAGGCGGCAGGAGCCATTTCTTAGGGTACAAATTCTTCGAACTCATCCGATTTACCTCTTACACTTTCTTTAAATTCAGAATAGTTTTTTGCAACATCTGGACCAGCTAAATATGCAATACCAAGATCATCTGGTTTTTTTGTAAATGTTGAAGCCTCAGCTACATCGCTCATACCCATACCTACTCCAATAGGACCTAGAAAAGGAACAAATGGAGCAGCTAGTCTCACTACAGGTTTAGCAACTGCTTTTGCATACTTACCAAATTTTTTAAACATATCTCTTGTTTTAGATTTTTCTGGTGTAGGTATTTTTTTACCTTTCATTTCTTTTAAAAGTTCTTCATAGTTAGCTCTGGCTACTACATCATCTGCGGTTTTTGCTTTTAAATTTTGTAAAGTTGTATCTGTCATACCTCTATCAACTGATCTTAAAGTATTAAATCCTCCTTCAGGTAAATAAACTTCTCCTGATACCACATCAAGATTCCAACCTCTTAAAAGATTTGCAGCTTTTTTTCCTTGCTTGCCTCCGCTTGCAACTAAATTTTGTATAGCTGTATTATTTTTATCAATTAAAACTGATATCTCTTTAGTAGGAGTTTGATCAAAAGCTCTTTTTAATTTTAATTGTTCTTTGTATAAAGGTTTTAATTCATCATTTAATATTTCAGCGTACACTTGATTTTGTTTTGAAGTTTGTGGAGCTAAAGCATCGGTAGGGTATTCTACACCTAATGCTTTGGCTTGAAAAATATTTGCAGTGTGTGCATTTTCTAACTCTTTACCAAGACCTAGTTTTTGTTTGTCTCTCATAAATCTATTTTCAGATTGTTTAGTTTTCTTGGTAACGTTTTTTCTTTTTTTAGCTGCATCCTCTTTACCAGTGGCATTTGGATCTAGATTACCATGTGGTATTTTAAATCCTATTTGTTCTAACTCAGAAGCAGCTTCAGTTACATATTTGGCGGCACCTGATTTAGGATTTCTAGTCCCTTTATATTCTGCATTTATTATTTGAGAAGCCTTTGCTTTGGAGTAACCTTTTTCTAATAACTCTTTAGCTCTTAATTTTTTTTTATCAAAAATTATTCTTTTTTCTTTATTTAATTTTTCTATATTTTCCTGTACTCCAGGATTATCTTCACCAGTAGGAAATGAATATCGTTCTCCTTTAAATCCAGGGTTTGTATTTCCTTTTTTAAACTCTTTTCTAAAAGCTACATTTGCATAAGGATCTCCGAATTGATCTATACCTATGCCTGCATTAAAATTACCTTTGTTATAACTTAACTCACCTTCCAAAGGCTCTCCGTATATATCCTTATCTAAAAGACCTCTTGGATCAAAACTAAACTTAAGACCTAAATTTTTTGTAATATCTTTACCGAAACCAAATCTGGTATTTAAAAAGTCAGGGGTTTGATTGAAACGTATAGGTGGTGGTGTAACTTCAACTTGATCTCTTCCATCGCCATCGCCGCCTCCTAAACCTGAACCACTACTATCTTCTTTTCCTGTTTCTGGATTAAAAGTATCTTGATCTCCTGGATTAGCTTCATCATCAGAACCATCTGCAAACTCTGATCTAGGTAAAACAACACTTTGTTCTTTTATATAATCGTCGTAAAATTTTTTTCTACCTTTAATAAACTCCAGGCCTTCTTCCATTGTGATAACATTTTCTTCCACACCTTTATCTAATTCTTTTTGAATTAAATCCATAAAATATTCTTTAGAAGTAGTTCCATAAATACCTTGTAGTAAAGTATCTGATCTTTTTTTAAATTCTAATTCGTTGTAAGGTTTCTTTGGTGGAGGCGTATTATCTTCAGTGGGTTTTGGTGAAGGTGTGCCGTCGGCAAAATTCTCACGTCGTACCAGATACGACATCATCTCGTTGTACTCGTGGATTTTCAATTTACAGTCCTAGTATTGCTGCTAGACCGCCTGATTGTTTATCATCTCTTTTGATAACACCTCTACCAATTAAGATATCTTCTTGTGTAATTTCTCCATCACCTGATAGATCAGGGAAAGAACCGCCAGCTAAAGTAATTCTAGATTTGTCATCTTCAACTAACTCAGCCATCATTTTCATTTCAGGGTTTTTACCTGAACCCATTTTCATTTCATAAAATTCTTTTATCTCATCTAATGAGTTTGGCTTACGTCCTTTTACTTTAATAAATTCTTTTACGATTGCTTCAATTGTAACTGAAGGATCGATTGATGCTTGATCACTCATAGCTTGATCTCTAAATTGTTCAAAAGACATAGGGTCTTGACCCATCTCTAATACTTCAAATCTGTATTTTTGATATTCATCTTCTAACATAGGATCTTTATCTGCCATTTGCATGATCCCTGAATCCTGAGCCCTGACTTGTTCACCAGAGGGAATACCTTGGTCTTTCATTAATTCGATTGTATCTAAATCGTCTTCTTGAAATTCTTCTACTTCATCGCCAGTTGCGTACATGTTTCTCATAATTCCTCCGTTAGCCATTTTTTGTGGATCCTTAATTTTTATATTATTACCTTTTATGTAATCAGTCAAGGTTGCATACCCTTGATTGTCACGTTCATAAGCGTCTATAATATCTTTGTAGTCTTCTTCCATCAGTAATAAGTCCTTTGTTGTTGAGGCATTTTTTCGTCCTCATAATCGTCAGGGTGGTTTATTAAACCTCCTTGTCTAAATCTCATAACAGCTTGGGTCATAGAGTCCACTAAATCGTCGTGATCTCCATAAGGAAAAGCTGCACATTCCTCAATGACTTCTTGCGCAAAGTCCATATCTTTGGGCGCCCATATCAGTCCCGACTCAAAGAGCGGAGATACTGCGTTTACCCTCGTGTGTTTATCGTTACCACGAGATGGTGAAAAATTTATAACAGGTATCCCCATCTTACGCAACTCATAAGTTAGAGGAAGCCCTGATGCCTTACTCTCGATTATAACTGTTTCTGGATTCCAATATCCATATTGCTCCATAGCAATACGCCGGAGTTCAGGGAATTCATAACGACCTTTTAAACAATCTACTAATATTAAACTTGGTGGAGAATCTTCATTCTCTTGAAACACACCCCAGGTGGTTATAGCAGAGTAATCGGCAGTTTCTTTTTTCATAAAAGCTGTGTCATAAGATTGTATGATGTGTTGTAGCGGAGGCATTTCATCTCCCTCCCAGTTTCTCCACCATTCACGTTTTATTAATGCACCTTCTTCTGAAGTAGGATTCTGCATGTATTGTGCATTCCATTTAGTTAAAGGGATACTAGCCTTAACAGATTCTAAATCTTCCAGTTTCCAATACTCTGGCCAAACAGGTTTACCTGATGGCATGATTGCAGGGAATTGTACAATTTCCCACTGATCAGCTTTAACTCCTTTTTGAGCTTTTAATAATCTTCCTGTTAAATCTTTTTCATTCCATCTTGTCATTATGACAACAATAGATCCACCAGGTTGAAGACGTTGTCTAGGTCCTGATGTATACCACTCATAAGTTCTATCTAAAGCTTGGTTGTTCATAGCATCTTGCTCAGTGTGTGGGTCATCAATAATTAGTAAATCAGCTCCCCTTCCAGTAATCGCAGAGCCAACACCGGCAGCGTAATATTCTCCACCTTGTTCGGTTTCCCATTTACCAGCAGCCTGAGAATCAGGGTTAAGTCTAGTTTTAAATACTTGTTTATATTCTGGTGAGTCCATCAAAGATTTAGCCTTACGGCCAAACCTTACAGATAATTCGGTTGTGTTAGTAGATTGAATAATTTTTAGTTTAGGATTTCTACCAACCATCCAGGCGGGCAAAAGGTAAGAACCAAATTCAGACTTAGTATGTCTAGGTGGCATATTAATAATTAATCTTTTAATTTTACCTTGAGCAAGTCTATCAAACTTATCAGCAATTGTTTTATGGTGATTACCTTCAATAAAATCTGGCCAAACATGCTTTACAAAATCCATAAAGTTATTTTGTATTCCAGCAGTTTTTTTCTTTTCACCATATTGATTAGCAAGTAATGAGAATTGTCTTCTAATGTCAGCAGGTAATTTCTCGAAGTTCTTTAGTTTATCTTTATCTATCATTTGAAAAATTTTTTCTAGAAAATTTTTACACTATTTTTTTATAAAGTAAAAAAGTATTAT
>Ga0209337_1003813_pt1 | contig 10562 bp, 13 predicted proteins | sample LinPmetageLP53_FD_184044 | JGI IMG/M metagenome (GOLD analysis project Ga0209337, IMG submission 184044) | Marine viral communities from the Pacific Ocean - LP-53 (SPAdes) (version 2) | ecosystem: Environmental > Aquatic > Marine > Oceanic | place: Pacific Ocean | collected 2010-02-08 | reverse complement strand
CCGCCTGTAAGCTGGTTAAATATACCTCCAACACCATCTTTAAGATTCTCTCCAAATGATCTTGGTCTTATTAATTCTAAAACCTCTTGGTCGGTTAAATTTTTTAGTGTAGGATTTTGTAGCCTATAGTTCCTGATTGCTGCTTGTTCTGCTTCTATAGATACAGGATCTTGCTTTTCTCTACTAAACAAATCCCCAACAGCACTAATTTTATTGCCAGTGCCTTTTACTAAATCACCTAGTGGATCTCCAAACAGGGTTTTTACAGGTTGATACGAAGAAGGAGGGGGTGGTCTAAAGCTTTCAGGAAATGGAAGAAGTTTTTTGGCTCCTTCCTCAAAATCACCTAAAAGATAATTCCTTAAAGCACCTTGAGCCGCTCCTCCCGCACCTGACTTTAAAGCATCTTTAAGACTTTGACCACGGGCAAGTCCTACTCCTGTTCCAGCCAAAGCACCACCAATACCGCCTTTAAGTTTTGGACCTAAGTTAACGCCAATTAATTTATCAGGCAAAGCAGAACTAAAAGCCTCTCCAAATCCTGCGGTTACTCCAGCAGTAAGACCGCTTTTTAAAGAATCTTTTAAGCTGTCTCCTGCCGCTAAACTGACCAAAGTACTACCCGCAGCAGCTTGAACTCCCGTTAAAGTCGCTCCAGCAAAGGTTGATGCACCTATGTTAAATCCAGCAGGTCCCATGTAATAGGTTGCAGCAATTGTTAAAGCAATTCTTCCAACATCACTTTTTGCTACTTTGTTAACCGCTTTTCCTACACCTTTTAGTACACTTTTAGCAGACTTAAATATTTTTTTAAGAAAAAACTCAGGTAAACCAGTTGCAGGGTTAATTGTTCCAGAGCCTCCCATTCTTTGTAAAAGAGCTGCTTCTTCTGGAGTAATGTGAGCAAGCAGGGTATCGCCTCTGCGACCCATACTGGCAATAGCTTGTGCAACCGTAGCAATTCCTCCGTCTGCCATTGGCATAGGAGAATCTATAAGAGGAGAACTTTCTAAGTTTGGTAAAGCAGAAGAACCTTTTTCTAATTCGTTAAGAGCAAGCTCTAATCCACCAAAAAAAGTTGGATCAAATATAGCTGGTAATAATTCTTCAGGTACTTCTTGAGCTAAATATTTAGCTCTAATCTCTTCGTATTTTTCAGGCGAAGCAAGTATCTCATCTACCATCACTTGAAGTGCATCTATCACTTCGGTAGACAAAGACATCTGACTTAATTCAGCCTTAAACTCCGCAACAACTTGCGGGTCAACCTCTTCTAAACTAGTTAAAAGATCGTTTTTAAAAGCTTTAGGGTCGCTTTTGGCTATGTTTTTTATCTCTGTATCAAATAAGGAGGGGTCTATTTGTGGTCTTCCCTCTGGCAGAGACATAATCCCTTGTTCTTCCATTATCATCCTCTTAGATTAAATAAAGACTTAATAATAAGTCGCACGCTATAGAAGAACGTGTTGTTTTCAAACATTATACTAGTTTCTGTCAACAAGCAAAACACTTATTATAACGTCAGAACTAGTAAGGTCAGTATCAAATTTTAAAGTATCTAATTGTTCTAGCACAACGGGTCCCTTGTTCGTGAGCAAATCTTCATAATCACTAGGTAAAACAGCTTCAGCAGGTACTACTTTTACAGAACTCGTGGTAGTTGAAGACACGCTCATACTTATGGTGGCGGTGGCTGCATTATTATTACTTACAAGAGCAGACTTAACAATTGCCGTTGTAGCACTTGGAACCGTCAATAAAGTGCTAGAAGCTGTTGAAATCGTGGCAGTAAATCTTTTGTATTGATTAGCCATTTACTTTCCAAAAAACCATGTTTGAGCCTGATCTTTGTCTTCAGATACAGTAACAGTATAGGCAGTATTTAACTGTAAGACAATTTGTTCTAAAGAACGTATTAATTGATTAAATTTTTCTGCATCATATTCAACACTTGGATTTGGTAACCTGACATTTACAATTTTACTCATCGTTTACCATCTGGCTTAACATCAACCCGTAAAGTTCCATATCTCCAAGTAGACTCCGCAGAACTACTTTGTATCTTAACAGAGATTTGTCTTCCTCTTGCCCTAGTATCTATCTTAGTAGTATCTGGTGTAACTATATAAGGATCTAAACTACTATTAGTAGCACTTGCTTCAGGATATTCTCTTAAAAATAAATTTACCTGAACATTGCCTGATTGATCCTTAAAATCAGGAACAAACCTAGACATAAACATCATTTCGTCACCATCGCCAATGTCAAAATAACCAGATTGTAAGCTAGTTGCTATTGGTGAGCCGTTAGCCTCTGTGCCCTCTTCGTGGTTATAAACCAAAAACCTACCGTTTGAAAGACCGTTAATCGTGCTTACTGTGTATGTTGCAGAACTATCTGGAAAAAACTCAGTAGCAATTGGCTTATTATAAGCACCAATATCTGTCCAACTTGTTCTAGGCATTGAGCTACCAATAGACCAAACATTTTCTAAATAATTATATACAACGTGTCTGTCTACAAAGTCCACATTAGAACTTGTATACCACCAGGTTATCTCATTAAACTGTGAGTTCAAACCCACATGAAACTTAAACGCATTGAGCAAGTTTATGTCATCAAAAACATAGTCTTGAACCGTGCATGGTAGCTTTTTAACGGTTCCGTCATACACATAAAAGGCTTCTTTACCCATCCAAAACGCTAAACCATTTACATCAATCGCTGCGTGAGGTCCTACACACCCACAATTTGCACCTAATTGTTGAAAACCAAACGTGAACGGAGGACCAATAAACTGCATACCATGTAAGGAAGTATCAGTAAAAATTAATATCTGCCCACGAGATCGAATACCCGAAATAATCCTATTTCCATCCGTTAGTCTTTGACCACCTGCTGTATTAGTAGCAGTCTCTGCAAAAGTAGTAATATCTTCTTGGTTAGAAAAACGCACAAACATAGGATCCTGTGTAGAAGGATCTCTTATTGTAGATTCTGTGCCAAGCATTACTAAATGCCTATCAGGAGTAGAAACTAAAGAAAAAGTGCTTGTAGTAGGAGCTGCACTTACCTCAACTGCACGATTTCCTGCGAACCCCTCACTGGTATCCCATCTGAATATAGGTCCGTTTGACAATTGACAAAGCAAATCTTCTCCAAAATTATCAAACTGCCACACTCTAGATTCTAGAGCAATACCCGTTGTTCCTGCAGTTCTGGGAACTCCCCACTCCTCATCACCCCAAGCACCTGTTCCCCATCCAAAATCTTGGTAATTTAAATTAGAACCCACATTTATTTGATAAACCGCAGTAGCGGAACCTTTTGCTACAGTTGTAGTAGCTGACGCACTTCCTGTAGTTAAAATAGTATAGGTATTAACAGAAGAAACACCCGTTATCTCAAACTCTCCTGATAAAACCGTGGGGTCAATTCCAGCACTTCCTGCTACAAATCCCACATTAGAAAGAGTTACAAAATCGCCTACAACTGCCCCGTGGCTAGAATCCTCTACTTTGACACTAGGTCCTGCCGTAAATGTAATAAACTGAACACCAGCCTGAGTAGCTCTTTCGGGAGATATATCATAATAAACACCACCGTAGTTAACATACAACTTTTTCTCTGTACCTAGAGCAAGATAAGGTGCTCCGTTTAAATCGTTCCAAGTATGTGAATCACTGGGCATACCAATTAAAAAAGTACCACCTGTAGTTAAATCCTCAAACTCAACCCAACCGCCTACTTTTTCAGGTAAAGCATACCGAAAACGTACATTATCGCAGTCAATCCAACCGCCTTCTGCACCATATTCAGTGTTTTGCTTGTCAATTCCTGGCTTTAAACTAAGCTTAAAATAGCTCATTTAGCCCCCTAAATCAGTTACTTTTTTCTCTAAAACTGACACTTTTTCAGATAATTCTTGAACAGCTTTAATTAAAGGAGAAATAAACTCGTGATATTTTAAAGATTGACTAGAAAGAGGGTCTTCTTTATCGGCTAAATGCCAAGCTCCAAATAAGTTTTTGTCCACTCCTTGGTTATCTAAAACCTGTTCTACTTCCTGTGCAATTAAACCGTAATGAAATCGTTTACCAGGAGCATAAGAGTATTCTTCTGGTTCACCGTCTTTTGCTTCTTTTATAAGAGTGGCTTCTCCTTCATTCCACTTATATTTTCTAGGAGTTAAAGCTTCAACAAAAGAAAGACCTAAATCAGATTCTTGAATATTGTTCTTTAATCTACTATCTGAAGAGGTACTAACTCCATCAGTTGCAAAAACAGTTCTAAAAGGTTGACCAGTATCTCCTATGTCCTGCCCATTAAAGGCAGGAAGAAGTTGCCTGTAAATTACAACGTGTGTGTCATTAACATTTAGTCTTGCCTCTCCTTTAGCATAAAGAAAAACTCCATTGCCTCCTTGAATTGCTGCATATTCGCCCGTGGAAGGACCAAAGAAAATAGTAGCATCAGATCCACTACCACCTGTTAGTTGAAAATTACCTTGAATGGATTGTACGCTAGTGTTTACATTGTTTATTATTCCAGCATTATTTAAGCTAGTGGCTCCCGTACCTCCATTAGCCGCAGGCAAAGTGCCTGAAACATCAGCCATATCAACAGTGCCCGATAGACCAACTGTGCCTGTGCCTGTAATAGTGCTTGGAGATAGCGTTACGCTTACTCCACTTGCTGTAGCTGAATCACTAGCAGTTAAAGACACACTTCCACCACCTGATCCACCTGATTCCGTTTTAGATTCCCAAGTGGTCCCACTCCACTTTAAAACATGACCTGCTGATTGACCTGCAAGTTCAACAAGAGCACCTGTTCCCGCACCTTTGACTATACTTCCCGCAGTTACCGAGCTTATACCTGTTCCACCACTAGGCACGCCCAAAGCTGTGGTTATGGTAGCACTTCCAATAGCCAAATTAGGTATAGAATCAATTGCTGTCACAGCATCCGTTCCATTCACATAAACAATGGCTGTCTTGTCTTTTGGGATTGTAGTACCTGTTTGACCACTTACTTTTACGGTTACCGTATGATCTAAACTATTTTTAATAATATAAATTTTTTCAGAGTCAGGAACAGTGTATGTAAACGGTCCACTAGAAGACCCATCAAGTTCCAAAAACATATTTCTAAAATCTTGATCACTTGTGTTAGCCGCTGGAGCTGCTAAAGTACCCGAAGTACCCGATAAACCAGTAATCTGTTTAAAACCGCCAATAACTTTTACAAGCTGATCTAAATTAGAATTTGTAACTCCTCCCCATGTTCCCGACTCAGTACCAACGTCAATTAAGCCAATCCTAAAATCATTTCCTGTATATTGTATTGTCATATCCTATTCCTTAATTTTGAACAATAACCCATTGAGCGTCTTGTTCGTCATCAACAGTTTGCCAAATGAGCACTGTACCAATTTTACCATTGATTGCAACAGGTGCTGTAACACTTACGTTTGCGTTAAGCAAAACACTTAAAGCACCTACTTCTCCTGTAGCATTTACCCCAGTGACAGAGATGTTGTTAGTTGTTACCAAGCTAACTGTGCCTAACCCAAGAGTGCCTGCAACTCCGTCAAGTATTACAATAGTTGGTAACGGATCAACAAAAGCAGCATATGGTGTCTCTGAAAAACTGGTTATACCATACATTTAATAACTCCAGATGGTTGGACGAGGTCTTGCAGGAGAACTTTCAATAGTGTCTAGGTGCAAAAACCTCGCCCCGCCTTTCTGATTAACTCCTATTCCTGTAAAACCCACTAAGAAAGCTAAAGATAAAAGTTTGAACGCATCTTGTCGTTCTATGAGAATATCACAAGCCTGACCTGTGGAATGTGCCCCTGCGGATTTTTTCATAGCTTCAACAGGGTGTGTTGGGTCACGATACCCACTGGAGATAGTTAATGGTTTGCCAAAGTTATCCCTAAGTTGATTTAGTTTAAAAATAAATTCTTCATCCATTTCTGACTTGCCTGTATGAGAACAAACAAACTCAGTAGCTTTAAAATATTTAGATTTACTCCAATCTACACTCATTAGTTTTTCTTTGCTTTAGATTTAGCTAAATTTTTTCTAAGAAGATTTGCTTGTCCTTTATGTAAAGCAGATGCCTTGTCAAGCTCTCTAATTAATTTACGTTTTTGTGCTGTTGTTAAGTCTGTCATAGCTTAGGTTCCTTTTTGCTAAACATATCTTGAAGTTCTTTACTTTTCTCCTTAGAGCCAGTGCTGGAGCCGAAGTAGTAGTTTATGCAACTCATTAAGGCTCCTGATAATAACCCTAAAATATATAGGGATATTTCGTAATTTTTACCAGACTCTATGTCCATGAACAAGATTGCCGACATCATGCCGAATGTTAAAAATACAATTAGTATAGCTAAACAAGGCACTATGATTTTATTTACCATTGGGGCGAACTCTGAATTAGCTATCCGCATTTCACGTTCTCTTGCACTTGCAGTATTTGCGTGGTCAGCCGATAACCTTGCTAGTTCACCTGACTGCTCCATTTGTTTTAATTCTTTTAGAGCTTTTTGCTTTGCTTCAGGATCAGGAATCAATTTGTCCACTAATTTTTCACCAATTGGTAATAAACTTCCAAGTAAATTTAACATTAGCCACTCGCTTCCTTAATCATATCTATTAAAAAATAAATCATACTTACTAATAAAGTTCCTACAATGGTTATAGCTCCTCCCATTATAGTATTATAGAAAAAGGATTTACGTCTACGAATCTGTTCATAAACTTCCTTTTCCCGTTTTTTCTTTATTGCTCTACGTTGATGAATAAACTCCTTATACCCAGAAATCCCAAGATGACATAATGCTCCAACATAAAACATACTTTTTATTTCTTTTTCCTGTTCTTCGATTTTTCTTTTGGCTACTAATATATCAAATGCTTCTGCTGTTGCTGATTTTTTGTAGATTATTTTTTTAAAAATAGAAGGTTTGGCTTCCTCCTGTGACATCCATTCTTGCAAATCACTAATATGTCCTGCCCACTTAGATAAAGATTGATATACTGCATCAGCTTCATCTGCTGCTTTAGCAACCTTCTTTACTACCGTAAAAGCAGTATTTGCCGCTGCTAGTATAGTAAGTGGGTCCATGTGTTATCAAGGAGTAGTTAATACCCACCCAGTAGAATTGTCAGATTGATAGGCTGATTCATTCCACAAATAATATTTTCCTGCCGCTATTTCAGAATCAGTTAAAGTAGGTTCAGTTATAGGAGCATCCCACTTACCAGTTGAAGCGTTTAATGTCCAACTTGCATAGGGTTGTACAACAGCAAACAAATTGCTGTCTGTGTAATACTTCATACCAACACCAGCATAATTTTTTCTAAAAGTAGCATTATAGGAAGTTTGTTTCCAGTTGCCACCATAAAGTTTTTGGCAGTGAGCAACCCCAATGCTTTCTACTTCAGTTCCATCAGGTTTTGCTGTGTCTCTATTGCTAACAACAATAACTCTTAAAACTATATTATTTGAATCTAACTCTGCAAAATGTGCCATCTTAATTCCTCATCTAGCCATTGTTTGTGAAATAGCTTGTTGCCTATTTAATAATGTATCTTTTTGTTCTTCTTTCCAAATGGTATCTAATTTGTCTTCAAATTCTTTAGCTAGTTTTTGTACTTTTTTAACTTCTTCCATACTAGGTTGTGGTCTGTCATCATCCCATTTTGAAAAATAGTTATTTGTTATTTCCCATTTAGCACCTGGTCTTAACATTTCAACTGCACTATCTATTCCTGTAAGTCTGTATATTTTTTCTTCCAACATTAGCCTCCGTGTACAATAATTACAATTCCTGAACCGCCATTACCAGCGTCCCACCCAACACCGGGATTTGAGCCACCGCCTCCACCACCGCCTCCACCTAAATTTGCAGCAGCGTCTGGCGCACGTTGATTGTCACCAGTATTAAATCCTCCATTAGCTCCACCTCCATCACCTCCGGGTTTAGCAGAAGATATAGCAGTACCTGAACCACCACCACCGCCTCCAGAATAATCTACAGAAGAACCTGTTATATCTGAAGCTGAACCATCCCCACCATGACCAGTACCATCAGTGTTTCCAGCTTCACCTTTTCCTCCACCACCTCCGCCATTACCAGAACTTCCTGTGGTTGAGTTTGAATCACCACCAGCATTGCCTTGACCAGCAGTACCTCCACCACCAGATTTTTGAGCTGCATATCCTCCCGCACCCCCTCCAGAAGCTCCAAGTACTCCTTCGGAAGAACTACCTCCACCTTCACCACCTCCACCACCACCAATAGATATAATATCTACAAAACCAGCTTTGGTAATTTCTGAAGAACCGCCATTTAGTCCATTAACACCATCCGCATTTGAACCTCCGTCAGAATGTGCTGCTCCCCCAGAACCGACAGTAATTGTATAAGTTTCACCAGCCGTTACGGCTACTCCTGTGCCCGTTTTAAAACCTCCAGCACCTCCACCACCTCCGTGATTTCCACCTCCACCACCACCGCCACCAATAACTAAGTGACGAATAGTTGAAACTCCTTCAGGACAAGTCCATTGTCCAGAGCCTGTAAAAGCAATAATTTGATTAGCTGGGTCTACTACATATTTAATAACTATTATTCCTGAACCGCCAGAACCTGCAGCACCGGGATGTTTAGAGCCACCGCCACCAGAACCTGTACTAACAGTTCCTGCTACTCCATCATTAGACCCTCCAGCACCTCCGCCACCAGAACCTCCTGCTCCAGTAGAACTATCACCAGAACCGCCTCCACCACCTGCTCTAGTAACACTTGAACCTGTGATGTCTGAAGCTGTGCCGTCACCTCCAGCACCTCCACTATTGCTCGCTGCATCTGCACCTGCTGCTCCAGCACCACCACCACCTGCACCTTGAGTATTACCAGAAGCGGCAGAATCACCTCCATCATTACCCTGTGAAGGTGAAGTGGATGGTGTATTTCCAGAACCTCCAGAAGAATTGCTACCACCTCCGCCTGATCCACCATCACGACCAGCTCGTTGATTGTAAGCACCACCTCCGCCACCTCCAGTAGAAGTTACATTTACAAAGCCTGTTTTAGCAATTTCAGAATCACCCCCATCACCTCCTACTGCTCCTCCTGCACCTACATCTTCAACAGTACCGCCTGCACCTACTGTTATTGTGTAAGTTTCTCCAGCAGTTACAGTATATCCAGTGCCTGTTCTAAAACCACCTGCACCACCACCGCCACCTCGTCCATCACCTCCAGAACCTCCACCAGCAACAATTAAATAATCTATTTCAGTTACACCAGTAGGACAAGTCCAAGAACCTGTTCCAGTAAAAGCTAAAATTTGAGTTACGCCTCCGCCTCCAGCGGCAAAGTTAGTAAAGAGAAGTTGATGTATCCCCGTCATTAGCTTATATTCCCTGTAATAATACAACCTCCAGCACTTGTAAATAATACTGAAGAAACTCCGTTATTAGTTATTGTAATTACCGCAGTTGACGCTTCTGCTCCTGCAACAAATGCGGTAATTGCCGCAGAAAATTTAGTGGTTGAATTAGCAGATTGACCATGACTAACTACTGAAAATATATCTCCTGCTGTAAAGGTGCTTGCTATTATCGCTAAAGTTTGATCTGAAGAATGTAGATGTATAAAGTCACCTACGTCTGTAGCAGCAGCGGTATGCTTACCGGGTGTAGTAATATACCTAGATTGTGGTACTTGTCTTACGTTACCAGATAAATCAAAATAAGTTTTGTTAGTTATAGTCGCTGTTCCTGCTTCAGACACTAATGTAGAATTAGCACCTTTTGGCAAAAGCATTTCATTAGTAACCCCCTCGCTATGAGGTTGGGCCATTACTTTTTGACCATGTGAATTATCTCTACAATTAAATTGTACTGTTCCATCTGTAGAACCACCACCTTTTACTTCTACTATTTGTGTAGTAGGGGCAATTACAAAATTACCCACTTCGTTACCTACTTCCCCTTCAACATTTAAAGTTCCTGCAACAGAAGCAGCACCACTAACTATTAAAGTTGTTCCAACAGAAGCAGCACCACCTACACTTAAAGTGGTTGCTATATCCATAGCACTTGCACTACTAACAGCAGAAGTTACAGCCGACCCATCGGTGTATACTATTGCTGCACCTCCAGCGGGTACTGTTTGAGTATTAAATAAGTTTGTTCCTGCTGCTGTACCGTTTCTTACTGAAACATCTACAGTAAGCGTATTATTTATAAGATAGCTTTTTTCAACAGTAGGTAAAAGCAAAACATGACCTGCTGTGCCTGTACCAATTAAGTTTAAACGAAAGTTTCTTCCAGCCTGCAAAGCATTTGAATTGGTTAATGTTACAGACGCAGTTGGAGCATCCGCAGCAAAAGTAACATCCGTTGTCCTTGCAATGGCTTCTTCAATAGCAGAAAGATTATTATTAGTTACAGTTCCCCATGCTCCAGAGTTTTCCCCTGTTGCCATGAGTTGAATTTTTAAATCTGGTGACGCTGACGAAGCCATAATGTTCTCCTATG
>Ga0209337_1003812_pt1 | contig 10564 bp, 5 predicted proteins | sample LinPmetageLP53_FD_184044 | JGI IMG/M metagenome (GOLD analysis project Ga0209337, IMG submission 184044) | Marine viral communities from the Pacific Ocean - LP-53 (SPAdes) (version 2) | ecosystem: Environmental > Aquatic > Marine > Oceanic | place: Pacific Ocean | collected 2010-02-08 | reverse complement strand
AAAAATATATTCAGTAGTTACTATAACTGAAATAGGAAGACCACGTAAAGGTGATATAGCATATGCAGCATCAGCAGGTAAGTTTAAAGGGTATGTTAGTACAACAGCCACACAAGCATGGGAAAATTTAAATTGAAAAAGAATGAATTTTTTAAACTTCTTAATGAAAGTACGTATATAGGAAATATAAACTCAGGACAAGTTATACCACCTAACATGTATAATTCACAAGAAATTGTAAAGCCTATAGCAGACTCTTCAAAAATAGTGTATAATAGTAATAGTAACTTTATAGCTGATAATACAAAACCACAATCAAATTATATGAATATCAGAGGAAATAAACCATGATGCAACCACCAGGTAGAATAGAGCAATTAAATAACTTTCAGGATTCAATACAAAGTCCTGATGGTTTAGATAGATTAAGAGCTTTACAATATATAGAACAAGCACTACCTTCATCACAAGGTTTAAGTGGTATGCCACAAGTTACAGTTCCAACTCCACAAATGCAACCTCAAGTTCCTATGATGAATAGAGCTTATGGTGGTGAAATAGGTACAGGTGGTTTAGTAAATGTATTAGAAGATGGTACACAAGTATTTAATAATAGTCAAGAAGGTGCATTAAATAGAGCTACACATGGTGGTATATTAGAAGGATATAACTTTACACCTAGTACAGGTGGCACAGCTACAGCTACACCAGTTACAGCTACAGCTACACCAGTTACAGCTACAGCTACACCAGTTACAGCTACAGCTACACCAGTTACAACTAATAGTTTAGATGCTCCAGGTACATTAGCTAGTGGTATAGCAGCTCCTTCAAGTTCTACTAATGATATAATAAGTACACCAGCTAAAGCAACTGTAAAGCGTTATATGGGTAGAGGTGTTTATAGTGATATGCCTAATGATTCAGGAGCTCTTGGTCAAGTAAGTATTTATGATTATAAACCACCACCTTATCTTCCAATAGAAGGTTTTGATAAAGATGTATCTGGACAATATAATACTTATTATGATGCTAATAAAGCTGCATTAGATGCAAATTCTCCAACATTTATGTATGGTAATAAATTAGCAAAAACAGATCCAGGATTATTGCCTGGTTATCAAGGAGGTATGAAACCTTATTTAAGTAATCAAATTCCTGAATCATTAATAGATTATGCAAATACTTTAACTCGAGGACAAAGTGTATTTAATGCTATAGGTCAGAAAAAAAGTTATTATCCAACGTATCTAGGTAGGGGTGTTTATGCTAAACATGGTGGTCCAGTTATAAATAGAGCTTATGGTGGTGAAATAGGTACAGGTGGTTTAGTAAATGTATTAGAAGATGGTACACAAGTATTTAATAATAGTCAAGAAGGAGCTTTAAATAGAGCTACATATGGAGGTGTATTAGAAGGATATAACTTTACACCAAGTACAGGAGGTACAGCTACAGCAGGAGTAACAACTAATAGTTTAGATGCTCCAGGTACATTAGCTAGTGGTGTAGATTATTCAAGTTCATCAGGAGTACCTGGAATAGCTAGTGGTGCTTTAGCAGACTTACCTAGTGTTCAACAAAGACAAGGTATATATAATGCAAGTGAATTTAAAGATATTGGTATGTCTTTAGATAGACCTAGTGATGCACCTGAAACTATACTTGGTTATCAAGCACCACAATCAACACTTAGAATACCAACAAGATTTGATAGTTCAGGTGTTCCAATTCCAGGATCAGAGAAAATACCACAAGGAGCATACGTACCAAAAACTATACAAACATATGGACAAGGATATGATTTAAGTGGTTTAGATTATATTACAGCAAATCAATTAGCTTTAAATGAAGGTGCTGATAGATTTATGTATGGTGATAAATTTGCACGTACAGATCCTGGACTATTATCTAATTATAATTATTATGGAGAAGGTGCTAAACCTTATATGGATGCAGACTTTATGCCTAAGAACCAAGGTGACTTTGCATCTGCTGGTGGTAACTTTACAGGTATGGGTATGACTACACAATCTAATATTGATAATCAATTAGCAAAAGCACAAGGATATAAAAGAGATTTTAGTGGTCGTCTTGTAGATAAGTTTGGTAATCCAGTACAACAAAAAGCAGGAGGAGGACAAGTAGATCCTTCACAAGCAGCACAAGGTCTAGCAAGTTTTGGTAGATATGGAGATAACATATTAGTCCATATGAATCCTGAAGAGTTAGATGGTCTAGCATCATTAGGAAATATAACATACAATCCAGTAACAGGATTACCTGAAGCCTTTAGTTTTAAAGGTATATTTAAAGCTATACGTAAAATAGCACCTATTGCATTAGCGATAGCTGCACCTTATGCCTTTGGAGCTACAACAGCTTTAGGAATAGGAGCATCAACAGCTCTTGGTTCTTTCGCAGGTAACATGATAGCAGGTGCTAAACCTGGAGATGCTTTAAAAGCTGGTTTAATGTCAGGTTTATTTGCAGGTGGTGGAGCTTATTTAGGTGGTGCATCATCTGGATTTGGTAGTGCTGCATCAGGTGGAGCAGGTGGAGCTGCAGGTAGTACTGCAGGTGCTGGAGTAAATGCTGCAGGAGCAGCTACATATGGCAGCACAGCAGGAGCTTCTACTGCAGGTAATTCTATATTAAATGCAGGAATATCTGGACCAGGATTAAGTGGTGCAGGTCGAGCTATGTATGGCAGTACTCCAACTTTTGGTCCTCCAGTAGGTTCACAGTTTACTCCTAGTATGGGAGATGTTAGTAGTTCTTTAGCACAAGCTCGAACACCATTACAGTTAGCTAATCCTAATATAGGTAATCCTATGGTTCCTAGAATAGGACAAAATGTAAATGTAGGTGGTCAATCATTTACAAATGCTTCAGAATTTACTCCTTATCAAAATGCATTACCAGGAGGTGCAGATCCACGTGTTATGGAAATGGGTGCTATAGATCCTCCTGCACCAGCAGGTTCTGAATTTACTAGTTCTCAATATAGTAATGAAGGTTTACCAAATGCAATAGCAGGTCCTGATGGTGCTGGTTCTGTACCTAGTGTTGGAGATCCTTATGGTAATCAAACAGTTGTTAGACCAGAAAAAGTAAGTATATTTAAAGATCAGACACCATCAAATATAAATAGAATATTTAATGAAATTAAAACAGATTATGCTAACCCAACAGGTATAGCTAAAATTGTAGGTATGGACCTAGCAACTCCAGACTGGGAAGCTCAATATGCTGCAGAAGCTGCTGCTAAGAATCAACAACTAACAGATGCAGGGTATACAGTTGAGACTGGATTTGATGGTCAAACAGTTATAAGAGATTCTAGAGGTGTAGTAATGCCAAGAAACTTAACTGTCCAAGATATATTAAATAGAGCATTAGGTAAATCTCCACGTACTAATCTTGTAGCACGTACAGATTATAGAACATCTACTCCAGAAGAAGTAGCTGCTATGCAAAATAGTAGAAAAGCTCAAGGTGGTTTAATAGGTTTAAAACATGGTGGTGAGTTTAGTGGTATGGTTCCTGGTGATGGACATGGTATGGAAGATAATGTTTATATGCCTATAGTAGAAAAAGGAGAAGGTAGTCAAGTAGGTACACTAGCTGTATCACCTTCAGAGTATGTAGTAGATAGTTATACTATGGCAGCACTTGGTAATGGTAATGCAGATGCAGGTGCAAAAGTAATGGATAATGTTGTTAAAGGAGTACGTAAGAAAGCTTATGGAAATATGAAACAACCTAATGAAATCAATGGTCTTAGTGCTTTACAGCCTATGATAGAAAGGGCAAACGCATAATGGGATTTTTATCATCACTATTTCAATCAAATCCTCCTACACAACAAGTAGCAGGAGCACCAATAAACACTTCAAAGTTACCAGAAGAGTTAGCACCATATTATAAAGATATAATGGGTAAAGCTCAAGCACTTTATAATGATAGAACTGCTGAAGGATATAAGCCTTATAGTGGTCCTACCATAGCAGATTTTACACCTGAACAACAACAAGCTTTTACAGGTATATCTGGATTACAAGGATCACAAGCTCCTATATTTGATGAAGCTTTAAATATGACACGTACTGCTGCAACTCCTATGACACAAGATCAACTAACATCTTACATGTCTCCTTATCAACAAGCAGTTACTGACATAGAAAAAAGAGAAGCTACTAAACAATATGAATCACAAGTAGTACCACAATTAGCTGCACAAGCTGCAGCAACAGGAGGTTTTGGTGGTAGTAGACAAGCTATACTAGAAGGTATGGCTTCAGATACACAACAAAGATTACTTAGTGATATACAAGCTAAAGGGAGTGCACAAGGTTATCAAGATGCTGTAAGCAGATTTACTACAGATCGTACAGCACAAGGACAAGCAGGTGCACAACTTGCACAAATAGCTCCTAATCAATTTAAAGCACAACTAGGTGAAATAGGTGCAATGCAAACTGTTGGTGAACAAAAACAAAAACAATCACAAACTGCATTAGATGAAGCCTTTAGACAATATCAATTAGAACGTGATGATCCTTATAATACTATGGGTAAGTATCAATCTGTTATTACAGGAGCACCTGTACAACAAACAACTTTTGCTCCTGTACAACCACAAGCTCCATCTACAGCACAGACATTAATAAGTGGACTAGGTACAGTAGCAGGTGCTTATGGTGCCTTTACAAATCCTAATGCTAGATCTTTATTTCCTTCTAAAGAAGGTGGTGGCATAGCAGATAATATGATCTATGCTGGAAATGGAACAACAGGTGGACTACAAGAACTTTTAAGAAAAATGGGTATTAATAGATATACAGAAGAAGAAGAAAAAGAAAGAGATACAGGTGAACCAGGTGAGCAAGGTAAAAAAGTAGTAGACTTTGTTAAAGGATTAGGTAAAAAAGCAGTTATAGCAGGTGAAAATATTTATGATCGTGTTGTACCTGATGACCCACGTGATACTAAAGAGTTTAAGGAATATGAAATTCAACAAGAACTAACTCCACAATCAGATGCAATTAATAGAATGCCAAATCCAGCAGCAGTAAATGCACCTCCAATACCTAGAGGATTAGAAAGTATTCCATTACCTAATCAAATAGTTCAACCAAATTTTGAAGGTGTTAATCCTAATAATCCTCCAGTAGTTAATCAATTACCTCAACCTATAGATGGTTCAGGGATTACAAAACCTTCTTATATAGATCCTTCAATAGCAACTGAAAAAGATTTAGTAGCAAAAGAACAAGCGTATTTAGATTCTTTACAAATTCCTGAAGGACAAACTAAAGAAAGAACTGCACAAATACAAGATCAAAGACAAAGAGCTAACTATGCAGCTATGGCTAAGTACTTTGCTCGTTTAGGTTCAACAGCTCCTAAACAAAGTGGTTTACTAGGTTTTATAGGTGCAGCAACAGAAGCAGCTCCTGACTCTATAGATGAAGTACAAGCTACTAATGCAAAAGCAATGGCAGATATCCAAGCTTTAAGAGATAAAGAAGATGAGGTTAATAGAGCAATAGCAAAAGCTAATGCTGGTGTAGCTTTAAGTAAAAATGAAAGAGCAGTATTAAGAGATAATAAACGTACAGAAAAAATAAGATATAAAGAAAAAGTACAACTTGAAAGAGATGTATTAGAAGCTGAAGCATTAAAACAAAATGTAAAAACAACAGATTATAACTATGTTAATAATCTTATAGATGACTTCTTAGGTGGTGAGACTGAAAGATCTGAAGATGGAAGTTTTATAAGAATAGGTGGTATATCTTTAAAAGGAGCTACACTAACAGCATTTAATAATTTAAGAACTGAAGCAGCTATAAATTTAGCAAACTCTCAAGATCTTGCTACCTTTTTAAAAGTTCATGGAACTAAACTTAATGCAGATGTAAATGGATTAATAGATAAACCTGCAGGAGAATTAGATAAAAAAGGTAATCCAGTAGGTACTGAGTATGATTCTCAAGGTAGGATAGTTAAGAAAAAAATAGAAGATGTTCGCTTACCAAAGGCTGAGTAATGGCTGAGATTATATCACCCAATAGTAGAATCTTTACAGATCTACAATCTGAAATACAATCTGGATTTGAGGGAGGTACTCTTAAAACTGGAAAAGATATAGGAGACTATATCAGAAGTAAAGGTCATACTGTTGATGCTTATAACAAAGCTAAAGCTGAGTATGAAGCAGGTCCTGATCTAAAAGCTAATCCACCTGGTGTAGCTCTAACTCGTATGGGTGCTGATCTCTTAGGAAGATTTGGAGAAGGTGTAGAGAATGTATCAGAAGCAGTTGCACCTGAGACTACTCAAAAGATTAGAGATAAAATTCAAGATAATATACCAGACTGGATGGAGAAGACTAGACAAGAGATGTTCTTTCCTGCTTCAGGTAATGTTGTAGAAGAAGCAGGTAAAGACATAGTTCCTTATATTGCATCTTCTATACCAGTATTTAAAGGATTAAGTTTAACAGGTACAGCTTTAAAGTTAGGTGCTGCTACTGCTAAACAAAAAGTAGCTAAAGGTATGGTATCTTATGCAGTAGGTGCTACTGTAATAGAAAAACCTGAAAATAATATATTAACTTCATTTTCTAATGAAATGGTTAAAGACGAAGATGGAAATAATGTAGGTACTTTAGGTACAGTATTACAAGTTTTAGAAGACAACCCTGAGAACTCTACATATTCTAGGTACTTAAAAGCTTTTATAAATAACCTTGCACTTGAAGGAGCTTTTGTTGGAACATTAGGTGCAGGTGGTATGACACTTAAAGCTTTAAAAAGTAAACCTGTTAAAGAAATTTTATCTTACGCAAAGAATGGTACTGTTAAAGCTGTAGATATAGTTACACCTACTCTTCTTAAAGACGCTGCTAAATATACAAAATCTAAAGCTAACATTGGGTTATCAGCAACTAGAAAGTTTGCTGCACAAAATTTTACTTCTCGTATGGGTTTAAATGATAAAGGTTTAGAAGCATTAATAGAAAAGAAAGGTGCTGGAAACGCATCTATAACTAGAGCTTCTATACTAGAAAAAGAATTTGCTAAAAATCAAAAAAAAGAAATACCTAAAAAAAATATGACTAAAGAAACAGTCGAGTCTATTAATTCAGCACTTGCTGGTGATAAAAAAGCTATAGATAATTTAAAAGTCTTTGCTCCTAAAACAGCCATGACTATAAATAAAATGAGACTATCTCTTACAAGTCTTTCTAAACAAGCTAGTGATGAAATAGCAACAGGAGATTTAAAACTTGTTATAGATAACAACCTTGATTTTTATTTAACTAGAAGTTATCGTATCTTTGATGATCCTTCTTATCTAAATAATATACCTGATGAGGCAAGAGATGGAGCCTTAAAATATTTTAAAAGTTTAAAAGGTAAAGATAAGAAGCCACTTTTAAATGATGCAGAAATAAAAGAAGTTTATAAACATTATACAGAAGGTATGGTAAAGGGTGAAAAAGGAGAGTTTATTAAAGGTGTATCTAACTATGGTAATAAAGTATTAAGAAGAAGAAAAAAAATACCTGTTGCAATAAGAAACCTTTGGGGTGAAGTAAAAGAAGCTGATAAAAATTATGTTAATACTTTTACTAAATTATCTAATATTATAGCAGAACAAAAGTTTAGAAAAGAAATAGTAAAGGAAGCTCTTCGAACTGGTAAAGCATCTAAAAAAAGTATCAAAGGATATAGTCAAATAGCAGAAGCTAGTATAGGAGATAAGGATGCTTTTTTACCAGCTAGTAGTATAGGACTAGGAGGAGTAAAAGTAAATATTAATAATCCTTTAAAAGATTTATTCTTAGATCCTGTTTGGAAGAAAGCTATAGAAGAAGGTACTGATGTTAATTTAAAAGTAGGTGATGGAATTTTACAAAATGGTTTAAGAACTTGGATGGGAGCTAAAGCAGCATCTCAAGGAGCTGCAACTATATACTCTATTCCTACACATGGTAGAAATTTTATGGGTAATTTTTTTATTATGGCAGCTAATGGTATTAATCCTTTAAAAATAAGACAAGAAACTAAAGACATTGCTAATAGATTTAGAGGTAAAATGACACCAGAAAAAATGGAAGAGATAGCACACTATCAATTACATGGTATTATTGACAGCTCTGTTACAGCAGAAATATTAAAGAAGACAGCAGGAGAAAGTTTTCAAGCATCCTCTAATAGTTTAATAGGTAAAGCATTTAAAAAGTCTGGTTTAAAATGGTTTAATAAAAAAACAGTACAAGCTTATGAAGCAGAAGATAATTTATTTAAGATAGCTGTTTATAATAATTTAAACAGAAGATATAGAAAAGCTATTCCAAATAAATCAAAGCTTGAGATAGACAGATTTACAGCACAAAGAGTTAGAGATATGATGCCTAATTATAATCTTGTTCCTAAAGCAATAAAAGGTTTACGTGCTGTACCTTTTGGTAACTTCGTAGCTTTTCCAGCAGAGATAGCACGTAATTCAAAAAACTTATTAAAGTATTCTTGGAAAGATATTAGTGGTTCAACAGCTAAAGAAATGGGAGTAACAAGTCCTGAAGGTATAGCACGCCTAAGAACTATAGGATTAAAAAGACTTGCAGGTATGACTACTGTATCATTAGGTGTTGATCAAGTAAAAGAACAAGCTAAAAGTATATATAATATAACAGATACACAAGAAGAAGGTGTAGAAAAAATAGTACCTGAATGGGAACAAGGTACAGATAAAATATTTACAGCTCCAATAGAACAAGATAAAAATGGTGATTGGAAAATAAAGTATATTAATATGGGACAACTTAATCCTTACTCTTATATTTTAGAACCTGTTAAAATATTAATGTCAGCTATTATTAATGGTGAAGAGTATAATGAAGCAACTGTAGATGAGATGTATTTAAATACGATTAAAAAAATTGTATCTCCTTTTGTTTCCCCATCAATGATCTCTTCTAATATTTATAAAGAACTTACAAATGATTATGCTGTTCAAGGTGAAGGAGTTGCACCTAAATTACTTAGAGCAGCAGCAAAATCTTTTGTACCAGGAACTGCTACTTTTATAAAAAAGAAAATAGAATTTAACAAATCAAGAAAAAAATATGGTGAAGGTAACGAAGTAAATAAAAGAGGATTTCCTATTAATGAAGGATCAGTAAGTGGGGCAGCATTCCTTGGAGGTAAAGAATCAGAAGTTAATATATCAAAAGGTATTTCTTATAATTTAAGACCAATTATTAAAAATATTATGGAATCTAAAAGAGAATATACTAATATGATAAGAACTTATAATGGATTAAATGAAGGTGTTCTTATTGAAGCTTATATGGATTCACAAAAACTTAAACATAAAAATATGCAACTTTTACGTAGTGCAATAAAAGCTTATAAAGATATAGGATTAAGTATTGATGATATTATTATAGAGTTAAACAGTAAAGGTATGGGAGGAAAACAATACACTAATACTATAATACTTGCTGATGAAAATATATTTATTCCAGATAGAATAACAGAAAGAGATATGATTAAAGCACAAGAGACTGGAGTTAAGATTCCTTATAAAGATTTTGATAACTTATATAACCAATACAATAACTTAGAAATAGACTAGGAGAAGACAATGCAAGATATAATGTTATGGAATGCTATACTTACATTAGCTGTGGGTGCATTCCTATGGTGGATACGTGGTACTAATAGTGATATAGATAAGCTACGTGAAGATTTAAAAGAACATGCGTTGTCTGATGCAAAGACTAGAGAGTTTATGGCTACTAATTATTCTACACGTAAAGAAGTGTTTAATGAAATAAATAAACTACTAGCAAGATTTGATAAGTTAGAAGAAAAACTAGATAGATGGATGGAAAAACAATAGTATTATTTTTATTATTATTTTTATATGGAACTGAAGTAATGGCTGATATATACAATAATCCTACAAACATTGAAGCAGGTCAAGGTTTTGCAGGAGAGACAGGCAAGGTTTATGGTAATAGGTTTTCTGAATTTGATACACCAGAAATGGGATTACGTGCTACGTTTAAAGATTTAAGAAATAAGATGAAAGAGTTTGATGGAGATGTAGACAAAATGATTACAAAGTTTGCACCACCTACAGAAAATGTTACATCTAAATATATAAAAAGAATTAAAAAATCTATAGGAAAAGATAAAAAAATAACTGATAAAAATTTAAGTAAAGTTGTTAAAGAAATGGTAGCTATAGAGTCTGATGATAATCCAGAAATGATAAGATATTATTTAGATAATCCTAATATAATAAATGCTGCAGAAGAATTATCTTATATAGATATGCCATCTAATACTACAGGAACAACTGCTAAGAAGTTATACTATGAAGGCGAGTTTGCTAGAAAAACTGGTGGTATGGTTATGCGTAACTACTACGACTATGAACCAAGGAGTATCTAATGCGTATAGGACAAATAGCAGTATGGTTGCCAGTAGCACTAACTATTATTGGTGCAAGTTATGGTATGATAAACTTTGTTAATAAT
>Ga0209337_1003811_pt1 | contig 10564 bp, 31 predicted proteins | sample LinPmetageLP53_FD_184044 | JGI IMG/M metagenome (GOLD analysis project Ga0209337, IMG submission 184044) | Marine viral communities from the Pacific Ocean - LP-53 (SPAdes) (version 2) | ecosystem: Environmental > Aquatic > Marine > Oceanic | place: Pacific Ocean | collected 2010-02-08 | reverse complement strand
CCGGTCATGGGACTCGAACCCATGAAGCAACCAGCCGGACAGATGCTAACCCGTGCGGGAGTCGAACCCGCTGCCCTCTCAGCAGTGTGCGCTACCAGCGACCGGACGGGCGCGGAGCCATGCGAGACAGATCCTCGCGAGCGCCCTGCACCATCTCCAGCATGAAGTCGATGCTGTCGCCGGTCCCGTTGTGGGCGCGGCGGGTGGCGATGGGCTCGATCACCGCGATGGCGGCGGTGAGGGTGTCGCGCCTGCCGTCTCCGAAGAGATCGTGCATCGTGAGCACGTCGAGGGCTTCGATCTGGTTCATCTTTTCTCTCCCTTCTTGTTACTCTTGTAATGTAACCTGTCTGGGTTCTTCTGTCAAGGGGAAAGTGGAAGGAAAGTTCGCTCAGTCGGTGCTGGGCGCCCAGTCATCGACGGGGATGATGCCGAGGTCCTGCGCGAGGTACCGGAGGTTCTGGCGCAGACCCGCATCGTTGCGGTTCAGGAGGACATCGTTGAAGATGACAGCGGCGAAGTGGTGGAAGTAGGGGAACATTGTTATCTCTCCTTTCTTGTTACTCTTGTAATGTAACCTGTCCCGCTCCACTTGTCAAGGTGAAACGGGAAAGAATGTTCAGTCGATTCGGTAGGTGGTCGAGCCGACCGTCCAGACAGTGCCCTTCTGGGCGAGGTCGGCGGTGACCTCCTCACCGGTGTCATCGTGCTCCAGTCGGTACACAGAGCCGCGAACGCGACGGATGACAGTGTGGAGGGTCTCGCCAGTCTCGTCCGGGTCCGGCAGCATAACCATCGAACCAACAGTGGGCGGGCGAAGTGCGCGGAACTGCGCACGGGGGTCGTTCATGTGCTCTCCTTTCTTGCATGTAATGTAACTCGCTCAGGGCGAGTTGTCAAACACTTTCTGCTGCGATCTTTTATTTCTACTTCTCCGTGATGGCGAGATTGCCGTCTGCTGCCATGTTCTCGGCAGTCGAGAGCAACACCGTGTCACACAGCCAGGACTTGCGCTGCCCCTTGTGCAGGCGCCACACGCGACCTCCGCTGATTCCAGCGGGCTCGGCTGCGTAGCCGATCACGTTGCGGGGCTGGCGGTTGGAGCGGGTGTCGATCAGGATATCGCCGTGGAGGCTTGGGGTCAGCTTCTTCTTCTTCATTCTCTCTCCCTCTTATGCATGTAATGTAACCTGAGGAGCCTAATCTGTCAAGGACTTTCTGTCAGGTGATCGTCAAGGGGAAGGAAGTAGGGCTTGACCTCTGGATCTCCCATGGCATTCGCCCAGGCACGCACCAGAATCTTCAACTGATCAAGTTCTTCCTGCGTTTTCGCCTGCTCCTCCTGCCGGAGCTTGGCGCGGTGTTCGCAGAGTGAGACGAGAACGCCCATCAGAAGGGCATCTTGACGAAGAGTGCCTTGAACTGCTCTGGGAGCATCACTGTGTCTGCGACGCGCCTTGCGAGCCCGACGTGGCGGCTCGTGGTCTGCGAGACGAACAGTCCACCACCAGAGGTATAGTCACTGACGACCACACCGGCGAGGGTCTTCTCGGCGATCTTCAGATCGTAGGAGTAGAGGGAGCGACCATCGGTGCGGAGTGCTCCTGCACGAGCAGGGCGACCGGAGGCGAAAGCGGAGACGACGGAATCATTGCGAGTCATGTTATCCTCTTTGTGTTCAGAGTACGAAGTAGCCAACAACAAAGCCAAGCGAGAACCAGCAGGCATAGTCAACAACTACGGCAGCAGCCATCTTCTGTCTGGTGGTCATCTCTCACTCTCCTTGTTACTCTTGTAATGTAATGCGGCAGGGGGTTTCTGTCAAGGTGTTTCTGTTATCTTTTTTTTTGAGCGTTTCAGAGCTTCTTGCAGCATCTGGCAAGATCCCACCATTCCACCCCGCCTACTTTCAAGCGAAGATGCTGGCGACCGGGGTCGCCGGAAGTGTCGATCACCAGGGCAGGTCTGCCGGGCTTCGCTCGCGCGAGAGTCTTTGTGTGAGAGATCACAAGGTCACCAACTCGATAGATGCTTACCATTCTCGCACCTTTCCACGGCAGGCTCGCTTGTTGTTCATCTTCTTCCTGTCAGGATGGCGACCAGCGCCTGAACGGGCGATCGCAGCGACAGCGATCACGTTGCGACCCTTGGGGGTCTTGTTCTTGCGCTTTGCCATGGTGGACCTCGAAAGTAAATAGTCCGGGCTGGGGCAGCCTACAGGGTCCATCCGAACTCTTGGAAGATTGAGGCGAGCAGGACACAGATCAAGATCCCAGCAGCGCAGAGCATAATCACGTCGCACTGGAATCGGAGATCCTGGCTCATGCTTCTGCCGGAGCGAGCATGGCACAGTAGGCGATCAGGAACGTCTCGGAGTTCTCTGGAATCAGGGCTGCTGTCGCCTGCGTCGTGATGGCTGCGATCACTCGGTCAGTGGTCTCAAGCGCGATGTCCAGGGGGGTCAGGTCTTCCATGTTCTTTCTCCGTCTCTGTTACTCTTGTAATGTAATCTGTTAGAGCCAATCTGTCAAGGTGTTTCTGCTACGATCTTTGTCTTGGAATGTCTCAGAAGCCGACCTTGCGCGCCTGTGGCTCATCATCGGCGGGAAGTGCCTTGAGCGCGGTGGAGCCCTTCGTTGGGACAGCAGCGAAAACGATGTCCTGCTGCTGTTCCTGGGGCGCTGCCAGTCGGAAGGCGAGAGCCTGTGCGGACAGGACGATGATGTCCTTGGCGATTGTCTTGAGAAGGGGCTTCATTATTCTGTTCGTGAAAGTAGGGTAAACCTGCAAACAGGCACATATTGGACATGATTGCCACGGACGTACTTGACATCCACATAGGGCTCGCCGTCCACATTGTGGACATCCGTGACGAGGGCGAGGTTTTCTCGGTTCATTGTGCTACGCACAAGATCACCAGTCTTGAAGGGGTGTTTCATTCTTACCACTTCTTGGGGGGAGTGGAGGTACCGCAATCAGGGCAACCCTCGCCGCCCCAGTGAGCAGCCCACGAGCCCTTGCGAATGCGCTCGCCGTCCCTCTTGGAGCCGTGCCCGCAGTGGCGGCAGAAGAACACCACCGGCTCTGGCGGGAGACGGAGGTGGCGGTGATGGATGTTGAGGAACATTTTCTCTCCTTGTTACTCTTGTAATGTAACCCGATAGGCTCAGCTTGTCAAGACTGATCGGAAAGGGTTCCTACATCTTCATCGTTGACCCAGCAGAAGTTACCCTGCGGGACGCCATCCCACTCGACTGGCTCATCCCAACGGACATGAAAGAGGGTGCAACCCGATGCAGGCTCAATATCGACAATGATCCCACGACCATGTGCAATGTGATGGACAAGTGTTCCAATCATCTTCTCTCCCTGTTACTCTTGTAATGTAACCTGCTGGGGTGAGTCTGTCAAGTGTCAATCGCTACGATCTTTGTCTTCAGATGTCTCACTTGCGGTCAATCGCCACCACGACCTCTCTTGTGGAAAAGTAGGGGTTGTGGGCGTACTCGCTGGTCGTCATCCACATCCTCTGACACTTGCTGGCGATTGGCTTGGGAGCCATCATGTCGGTGAGCACGATGTGTCCGTCGAACTTGCCATCATTGACGAACCGTGTGGGCGCGTCAAAGTTTGTCCCGCCGCAAAGCACTCGCTCAGCCTTCCGGCGCTCGCCCTTCTTCCACACATAAACCTTGCCGGTCGCAACTTGCGTGTCAAACGGGATCACGGTGAACTCGGCAAACTGCGCGAGGTTGTCCAACTCAGAGTAGAACGCAGCGAGCATCCCATCATCCACAGAACCGGACTGGTCGATGGAAATGGCGATCTTTGCCTGACGACGCACCCGCTTGCCGGGATGAATTTTTGGGAACCGCTTGTTGAGACGACGCGGAGTAGACCGCTTGTCGGCGCGCTGACTTGTGCGTACAAAGTAGCGAAGCATCTTCTTCCAATCTACCTTCGTGGCGAGGCGCTCCTTGATAGACTTTCGCATCGAGGAGGACACAGAGCCCCAGGAGCCCGCCTTATCGGCTTCTTCTGCTGCCTTGCGGATCGCATCCTTCATGCGCTCCTTCGCGATCTCGTTGGCTGCCTGATTGCCACCGCCCTCGCCGAAGCCGTCGTGGTCATCGAACGAGTCAGCGTCACCGAAAGGATTGCCCTCGCCGTTCTTCTCTGCCTCTTCCTGCATCTTCTCAAGAGCAGCGAGGTACCACTCATAGGTCTGATTGGCGGGCAGGTCAGCAAACTTGCCCTCGCCGGGCAGACACGCCTTCATCGGCTCACCGCCGGGAGTGACGACGGGACCTGGAGAAGCCTCACAGGGCAACTTTCCACGCATCTCGGAAATGCCGTTGATCGAGAGATCCATGGCAATGTTATCGATCTGACGAATGCCGCCTTCTGGCTTACGAGTCGTCACATGCTCGAAAACAAGATGATAGAACTCGTGCATGAGCACGCCCATCTTGTGGTCGTCAGACAAAGAACTCATGAAGTCTGGGTTGTAGAAAAGCTCAAACTGAGCGGTGTCAGGGTTGACCCGCACACCGGCAGTCGGCACACTGTCAGTGCGGATCTTGTCGATGCGCCGTGAGAGTGAGCTAAAGAAGGGCTCTCTCATCAACAGGCGCGCTGTGTGAAGGTTCAGGTCAAATGGCTTCTTGTTGTCAGGCATGGTGCCTCCTTGCTACTCTCATAATATAACCCATCCAGCCCTGTTTGTCAAGGCTGGACGGCTACGATCTTTGTCAACGGATGTCATCGAAGTAGGGGCTACCGGGCAGATAAAACTCAACTTTCATCGCTGTGTCAATCTTCCAACTTTGCCGCCCGTCAGGAGAAAGTAGTAAGAACTTCTTTCTGCGATTTCCCGATGGTCCTGCTCCGTAGACTTTTCTTTGATATCTCTTGACCTCCAACACAATGTAGGGCTTTTTGTCTCCTCTGCGGACAACAAGGTCACCTTCTTTAATTTTGTCGGTCCTATTCATAACGCCTCACACCATCGAAACTAAACCTATAGATGCGCTGCGACTTGGTGAACTTTACAACGTAGACGATAACATCCCAGGAATCCTTGTGATCGATCTCGATGATCACCCCGAACCCGTGCTTCTGCTTGAAGGCAGGACTTGTAGCACTGGCAGGGGTGACCAGATCACCGACCCGGAGGGCAGGCTCCATGAATCACGACCCGCGAAGGATTGTGACCATGTGCTCACTCACACGGGTGCCGTCTGCGGCGGTAGCCTTGTGGAGACGAATGGCGTTAGTGCCGTTCTCGTCCTCACAATCGCCGATCGCTGACCAGAGCTTCATGCAGATCTCGGAGGGCATGGAAACAAACCAAGTTGCAAGGTTGGTAACCTGCGAGTCACTCAGGGTCTCGCTGAAAGTGGAGGCGTGCTCCATCTTCTCAACCATAGCAGCGTGGTCGTTGATGCCCCACTTCTCGATCTTGTCGAAAGAGCCATCATCGAGGAGGTCTGCGATGCTGACCTGATACTCGTACTTCTGCACGAAGTCACGAAGAGACACGGCAGCTTCAAAGCCAACGAAGCCAGTGGCAAGGTTGAGAAGCAGGTCTCGGTCGGCTTCTTCAGCGAACAGGGCGAGAGGCTCGACAGTGCGAGCAAACCTAACCCAAGAACGACGAGACGGGTAAACCTTGTTGGGCTCGTAGTCGTCGGTGTGCTCAAGGTGCTGGCGGTTGCCGTTAATGAAGTCCCACAGGACACCATCGACCTTGCCGGAGGACCATGAGAGCCAATCCTCGACGGACGGCTCCACGTCAAACACAGTCCAGCGATCCAACTCAGCCGGGTCCATCTCACCGACTTGGTACTGCGACCCGTGCTCGCCACCATTGACGGCAGCGACGATCAGGGTCTCAGGGTGCAGGTGCCACCCGTTGATCTTGCGACTGTCAGTAAGCTCGAAGAGACCCTGGCGGACCTCCATCGTGGCGCGGTCAACCTCATCGAGGAAGAGGACCACGGGCTCAGTGCAAGCCGTCACCAGCCAGTCTGGGGCGTTCCACGTCGTAGCCTTGCGACCATCGGAGAGGTCGGCAGTGTCAGGCAGACCAAGGAGGTCGCCCTCGGTCATCTGGCTTGCGCGGCGCTCCACAACAGGCAGCCCGCGCTCCTTGGCGATGCTGTACACCACCTCGGACTTGCCGACGCCGTGGCGACCACGGACCAGCACGGGGAGCTTGGCATCGAGGATGCAGGGAACGGTGGTCAGGAAGGTTGCGAAGTCGAAGGACATGCTGAACTCTCTTTCTCTTGTTACTGTCAGGCGAGAAGGTCTATCCCTCTCACCCTTATAATCTAACTACTCTGCCGATGTTTGTCAAGCAGTTTTTTTATTTATCTTTTTCAGTTCTCGGAGGAAACGACTATCGTCTCCCTCACCCTTGTAATGTAACCTGACGGGCTCGATCTGTCAAGCACTTTCTGCTACGATCTTTGTCACTGATTGTCACAGCCTGAGACAAGCGCCCACCGGTCGGCACGATCGAAGAGCATCTTCAGATTCTTGGTAGCGCCACGGTTCACGGGTCTGTTGAACTTGACGCGGAAACCGCCCCAGTCGCCATCGTACATCGTGTGCTCGATGACGATTCCAAGTTCTCCGAAAACTCGGTGACGGACAAGTGATCCAATAGTGATGCGAGCCATTCTTTCTCCTAAGAGTTGTGAACCAAAGAATCCCACCTTTCATCCACGAACTTCTTGGAGTCGCGGAGAGAGGAGTCCTGCTTGCCCTCCTCGGCTCGCTTCGCAACAGTGCGAACCAGCTTGATCAGGGCGATCTTTCCAATCTTTGCCTTCGGCATCCTCGACTCGTAGCCGGTGCCGTGGTTCTTGTTGAGCAGCAAGGCGATGTCCAGCGCATCGCGAAGACCCTGTGGGTCATCCGTGTCGAGGACAAGTGTAAACTTCGCTCCCATGCTCTCTCCCTGTTACTCTTGTAATGTAACCGTCTGGCGGATCTTTGCCACTCTTTTTTTGTCTCGACTTGTCGCACTTGGCGAAAGAGCAGACCACGACGACACCCGCGACGAGTGCCCACCCTGCGATAAACAGGGGGGCGATCAAGGCAGAGCGAATCTTGCTACGCATGGGCATGAACCTTGATAATGTTTTCACGGATAGACTTCTCAGTCCACGCCGCGAGGTTGCGCTGGGCTTCAGCATAGGTGGGGCTATCGGGAGTACACTTCTCGTACCGCTCTATGGTGTTAAAAGCCCACTCACGGCAATCATCTGACTTGTTTCCAGAGCGTTTAAAGTACCTGTGTTTTGCAAGCATTTCGATTCTTACCATCTTCTTTTCAACCCAATCATCAGGGATCGGACTCGCTTCTGCGGAAATCAATCTTACTGGGTTGTAGTAGGAAGTGTCGCCACGTCCAGAAGTAAAGGCTCGCAGGCTCTTGGGAACTTTCTCACCTGTGACAAAGTCAATCATTTCCAGCCAAGGGCGCGGGTTGAAAATCATTAGATCACTGCTAATGTCAAAGCCCGCCACTACCAGCTTTCGTTCTTTTTTCTCATATCCTGTGTCTGTCCAAACATCGCGACTCTGGCTGAAGAGAGATCCGATGCCAATCGGACACGAAGAGATGTAATCGCGGACGACCCGCAAGACCATGTTATGGTGCTTTTCGTAAATGACCTTATCTCTCTCCATAACCTCACACTTGCGGCGAGTGTGCCCTACGCCAAAGCAATAGCCACAAACCATGTTGCTGAGCTTCTGCCCCTTCTTCTTCTTTGGCGCGATACGCTCTTTGTACTTCTCGACCACCCATGAGTCAGGGTTGCCAGCAGCGATTGCTGCGTCCGCACGCTCCTTCAGCTTGGCGGTCAACTTCGGACAGGTGCGCCTGTTGTGCCCATGTGTGTAACAGTAGCTACAGCGTGCCATGCTTCCTCCTCATTACTCAGATAATGTAACCGCTCACATTCAATCTGTCAAGGCTGATCGGCTACGATCTTTGTCACGAGATGTCTGGGTTGTAGACGGGATGATCGCCAGCGACGATCGCGACCACCAATAAAGGGGTCTGACTCTGTGCGTCCTCAAAAGCCAGTCTTTTGTCGTGAGAGCCAACAAAAGAGAAAGAATGGCTATACTCTCCCTCACTATTGACAACAATGGCAGTCCATTTCATTTCTTCTCCCTTTTCTTGATCTTGCGAGGTTGTGGGTCATTTTCTACTTTGTCCGTCTTCTTGGGAATAAGAATGACGGGAGCGATTGGGGTGACTTTCATTTCTTCACCTTCACTTTTGACTTCTTCTTCAAGAAGCGTTCTTCTACCCAGTAAGTCTCGGCAGAACCAAAAGGCAACACAAGGTAACGCTTAGAGCCTTTGGCAGCAGACTTGATCTTGTCGTCCACAAAAAGAATGATTCCCCCGCGCCTCTTGAAGTCCGCTCGAACTGCACTGGCTGGAACCCTTCCTTCACGAGTCTCCATCATAGACATGCTATGGGAATAGCCAGCAAGAAACTTGCTATTTGGGACGATGTGATCATCTGTGCTAAAGCGCGGCTTGCGCTCAAGCTCAGAAAGAACCTTCTTTGCGTACTTGTTGTTACGCATTTTAAGGTACTTGGCGCGTGGGGGAACTTCGTCAGCCAAGACAACCTTGACCACATCACCAAAGTAGCCAGCAGCCTGGGCGCTGTAATAGCTTGCAATCTGCTTAGCTTGTTTCTCGTGCTTTGTCTTGTAATCGGTCTCCCAGTTAGCAAGCGACTGCTGTGCTTCTTCGTTGTTTTCCTTCAGGATCTTATAGCAGATCACCTTCTGTCGGTCGGAGAGCATCCGACCCTTGCTGCTCTGTTCGATGATCGATTCAGCGAAACCAACAGCCCACTGAGTGCAAGTCGGCAGGCTCTTGACGGCACCCAAGCGCGTGACGATCTGTTCATCGGTCAAGTCCATCGTGTCTCCTTATTCTTTTAATGTAGCCGGTTCAGCGTCATCTGTCAAGTCTATTTCTGAGATTATCTCCCAGTCTCCCGCATCCCACCAGTCTGTGTCGCCTTGGCGCTCTCCACAAAGATCAACAACTTTGATCTCCAAGCGTGGCTTCGCGTCCTTATCTAACGCAATAATCATTCCAAACTCTGGCTTGCTGCGATCGCCTGGATGCCTCCACATTACCAAATCACCCACATTCACTGATCACCTCCAACTCGTCAGAATCGGCGTACCAAATAAAAGACTCGTAGAAGTCGAAAACCATCCACTCAAAGTTGCTTTCTTCTCCCATTCCAATAATGATCCCTTTCCAGATAGAGCCCATTGGAGGTGGAGGGATCTTCCGCTTTACCAGATCACCCACCTTCATTCTACTGCCTTAAGATACTTGAAGAAAGAAATGTCAACACAATGCTCCGTTCCATTAACAAGGAAGAAAGCGTTGAGAAGAGGGGACTTTTTGTCTATGCCCTCTGGTCTTTCCCACTTTGTTAGGAGATAGACTTTGCCGTCACTCCAAGGGTCAGCGCGAATGATCCCGTGTGGTGCCTTGTAGCGATAGAGACCGCCGACAGGATGAAGGCTCTTAAACATTTGATAGCCGTTAGCCATTCTGTCTCCTCTTACTCTTGGAATGTAGCTCGCTCGGAGGCATCTGTCAAGTCACGCAGTTCGATTTCCCAAGATCTCAGCCATTCTTGGCGATTCTTTTTCATTGAGAGACCGGACATCACCGTAAACCAATGGACAAGAAACCAAGTTTCATTATCCGGGTGGTTTGAGATAACATCAGTTTCCAGAATGATTCCGTTCTGATCAACAAACGCTGAGGACTGGATAAAATCACCTACTTTCACTGAGCACCTCGATAAAACACTTTGTAGTTTCGCACACATGCAGCAACGTACTATCTTGCATAAAGTAGACTCGCCAGTTTAAGTGGGTAGTGTCTTCTTTCCAGTCTTCGATAACAATCCCAACACCATAGTGCTCATCTTTTACCAAGTCGCCTGTCTTCATCCCTTTTCCAGTAGCGTAATGTGTTGCCAGATGTTGGGATAGGCGCGCAGCTTCTTGCCACGATAGTTGACCCAGCGTGTGTTGTGGCGATCTTGTCCAAGATAGATAAGATGGTCCATTGGGCGAATCTTTGCGCCTTCGGTTTGGAAAAGCCCATTGCCCAAATGAACATCAAGAAATCCACGCCGAATAGCGACATGTGTCTCTCGATCTGAGCGAATCTTGTAAAGTTCGCCAACTTGCAAATCTGATACTTTCATTCTACCTGCCATTTTGTAGTCCAGCCGGACAAAGTAAATGTTGTTGCTGCGACGCCATCGTCGTCATTATTCTTTTCTTCTTGTTTCACAAACCAAGAGAGAAACTGTAGCTCTTTGGCGATGCGGGCGGCGATCTGTTCGGGGTCGCTGGTGTCGCCAAAGGGGATAACAAACGAAATCTGCTCCACCACTGCTCCTCCCTCATAATGTAACCGACCGGGTCGAGTCTGTCAAGGGCTAATCGCTACGATCTTTGTCACAGCACCCTGTTGCCTTTTTTGA
>Ga0209337_1003810_pt1 | contig 10568 bp, 25 predicted proteins | sample LinPmetageLP53_FD_184044 | JGI IMG/M metagenome (GOLD analysis project Ga0209337, IMG submission 184044) | Marine viral communities from the Pacific Ocean - LP-53 (SPAdes) (version 2) | ecosystem: Environmental > Aquatic > Marine > Oceanic | place: Pacific Ocean | collected 2010-02-08 | reverse complement strand
TATCTCCAGGTTCTTTAAAGAGAATGGAGAAAAATATGGCTAGAAATGGTCAAGAGTTTTTATTGACTAAACCATCAACTTTGTTTAAAGGTTTTTAAGTTATGACAGTATCTTCAACTACAGTAAAAAATTCCTACTCTGGTAATGGGAGTACAACCCAATTTGCCTACACATTTAAAATATTTGCGGACTCAGATTTAGAAGTAATTATTAGAACAGATAGCACAGGTGCTGAAACTGTTAAAACTTTAACTACACATTATACAGTAGCTGGTGCAGGAGATGCTAGTGGAGGTTCAATAACTTTTACATCTGGTAACATTCCTGCTTCTGGTGAAACAGTTGTAATAATTAGAGAAGTTCCGCAAACTCAAGCAATAGATTATATTGCTAATGATCCATTCCCTGCGGAATCTCATGAAGAGGGTTTGGATCGTGCTACAATGACTATCCAACAAATGCAAGAAGAGTTAAATAGATCATTTAAAGTATCTGCAACCAACTCAATTACAACACCAGAATTTACAGATGATGCAGCAAGTAGAGCATCTAAAGCATTAGGATTTGATGAAACAGGTCAAATATTAACAACAGTTGCAGACTTCCTACCAGCAGGTGGAGATAGTGCAATGTTTCAATATTCAACAACAACAGCAGACGCAGATCCAGGAGCAGGAAAATTTAGATTAAATAATGCAACAATCTCTAGTGCAACAATAATGTACATAGATGATTTAGAATTTAATGGCACAGATGTTTCTGCATGGGTACAAAGTTGGGATGATGTTACTGGTAACGATACCAATAGAGGAAGAATAAGAATTTCAAAAGCAAATACATTAGATACTTGGATGGTATTTAAAGTTACTGGTGCAATAACAGATGCTACTGGTTATTCTAAAATAAGTTTAGTTTACATTGATAGTGCTGGTACTTTTGCTAATGATGATAAAGTATTTGTTTCTTTTGTATCTTCTGGAGAAGATGGTGCAATACCAGGATATTTATATAATTTTGACACAGGAACATCTGATACAGATCCTGGTGCTGGAGAAATAGCTTTTAATAATAGTACATACGCATCTGCTACAGTAATATTTATAGATGATGCTGATCAAAATGGAGTAACTGTATCTACAGATATTTTAACTTGGGATGATTCTACATCTACTATTAGAGGTAACTTAATGATCTACGATATTAACGATAGATCAACTTATGCAAGATTTAATATAACTGGTGCTTCAACAGATGCTTCTGGTTATGTAAAACTAGCAGTTACTCATGTAGCAAGTAACAACACATTTAGTGCTGCTGACGAACTATCGGTACATTTTTCAAGGTCTGGTAACAAAGGAGATACTGGTTCTACAGGAGCTACAGGAGATAAAGGTGTTAATGGTCTTGCAATGACATTTAGTAATTCAACTTCTGATGCTGATCCAGGTGCAGGTAAAGTAGCTTTTAATAATGGAACTGTAAGTTCAGTTTCTGTTTTATTTATAGATGATGTGGATGATGCTGGTGTTAGTGTATCTACTTTTGTTCAATCATGGGATGATATAGTAAATGCTACAGCAAGAGGAATTATAACTGTAAGAAAAGAAACAACTCCAACTACTTTTGCAACTTTTAAAGTAACTGGTGCTGTTACTAACGCATCTGGTTATAGTAAAGTTGCAGTAACACATATTGTTTCAAGTGGTACATTTTCAAATGCTGATGGTATTGGTGTAGATTTTGTCTATTCTGGAACTGATGGCTCTGGTATTACAGATGTCGTATCTGATACTTCACCTCAACTTGGTGGAACTTTAGACACTAACGAAAAAACTATTTCAACTGTTTCAAATAGAGATTTGGAATTAGCTCCTAATGGTACTGGTCATGTAACTGTTAAAGGTAATACTAATTCTGGTTCAATACAATTTAATTGTGAATCTAATTCACATGGTCAAATTGTTAAATCACAACCTCATTCTGCAAGTGTAACTAACACTATGTTATTACCTGCTGGTGCTAGTTCAACTTTAGTATCTTTAGTATCAACAGATACACTTACAAATAAAACTTTAACATCACCAAAAATAAATGAAGATGTAGCAGTTGCTGCTACCGCAACAGAAATAAATAAACTTGATGCTTTAAGTAGAGGTAGTCTTATTTATGGTAATTCTAGTGCAGCTACAGCAATTTTAACTAAAGGATCAGCTGATACAGTATTAACATCTGACGGAACAGACATATCTTGGTCTGCTGCTGCAGGTGTTGCTGACAACTCAATTACATTGGCTAAAATGGCTCCTGGAACAGATGGAAACATTATTAGTTATGATGCTTCTGGTGATCCAGTTGCAGTAGCGACAGGAAGTGCTGGTCAAATTTTAACAAGTGCTGGAGCTGGCGCTCCTCCAACTTTTGCAGATGCTGGTGGAGGTGGTAGTTGGGTAAAAATATCAACTGTTACAGCTAGTAGTAGTTCTTCAGTTGATTTTGATAATGTAGCTTCAACTTATAGAATGTATGCAGTTGTAGGTACTGGAATAACACCAGCAACTGCCAATATTCTTTTTCAAATGAATTTTGGAACAGATGGCTCAACTTATGCCGCAAATAAAACATCTATTTATTACACAGCATATAATAACACAGGCGATAGTGATGGAGCATTAGAAAAAGTTCAAGGATATAGTTTAGGTAATGCAACTGGAAATCAAACTTTAGCTGCTGGTGTTAATGCTAATACTACTATTGCAAAAGGTATTACTATGTTTGCTTTATTTGGTGGATTAAATCAAGGTGGTTATGTTTCTTATAATGTTACAACTAATCAATTTGGACACAATAGCTATATTCAACAAACTGTAGCAGCTGGTCAAGTTATGGCAGATTCAGATTGCATAAGATTTATATTTTCATCTGGCAATATAGCAGCTGGAACATTTACTTTATATGGGATAGATCAATCATGACATATACACATAGAATTAAAAATGGTATTAGAATAGATTTAACAGCAGATGAAATTACTGCTTTAGAGGATAGAGATACTCAATGGAATAATGGTGCTTTAGATAGAGCATTAAATGAATTAAGAAGAAAAAGAAATAATCTTTTAAAAGAAACAGATTGGATGGCTAACTCTGATGTAACTATGTCATCTGACATGACTACTTACAGACAAGCATTAAGAGATCTTACATCTGGATTAGACACAGTAGCAAAAATAAACGAAAAAGAATTTCCAACAAAACCAAGTGGAGTATAGATGGGTTATATACTAAGAAAACCAACAGTAGGACACTTTAAGATTTGTGATGCAATATCTTTTGCATTTGTTGTTTAATGAAGTTTGTTTTAGCTTATACTATTTGCTCTGCTATTACAGGATTTTGCAACAGCACAGCAGTATCACCAATAGAATTTAATAGCTGGACCGATTGTACTAAAGCAGGTGCAATAGCAACCATTAAAGTTACCAATAAAAATTTAGAAAAATTTAACGAAAAAAAATTATATGTAAGTTATTTTTGTAATGAAAAAAAAGGTGATGATGTCTAAAAATATAGCATTACAAAAAATAGAATCACACGAAAAACTTTGTAGAATTATGCAAAAACAAACTCACGATAGAATGAAACAATTAGAAACTCAAATTAATAGAATAGAAAAAATAATGATTGTATGTGCTGGTACTTTATTAGCCGGTATGGCAGGTATAATATTAATGTTATTAGATAAAATTTAATATTTTAAAGGAGCTTTTTTTATGGCTAGAAGAAAAAAAGCAGTTACTGGTCTAGCTTCAGAATTAAAGGCACAGCTTCGTCTTGCTGAAGATCCTAATTTAATAGTGTTTACGCCAGTAGGTGGCTTGGGTCCAGTAGATATTGTTACTTTAAATATGACAACAGGAGAGTATAATGCTTATGATGTTAAGTCTAAAAATTATAGAAAAGTTGACAGTTATATTGCTCCAGATGGTTATAAAAGAAACCTTAAAGGATCTTTTATATCTAGAGGTAAAACTAAAGAGCAAAAGAAACTTAACGTAAGGATTATATACGAATGAAATTATCAGAAAACTTTACCCTTCAAGAATTAACCAAATCAGACACAGCAATAAGATTGGGTATACCCAATGAGCCTAACTCAGATCAGATTGCTAAACTACAAAACCTTTGCAAGACTTTGCTTCAACCAGTTAGAGATAAGTTTGGTGCTGTCATAATAACTTCTGGTTATAGATCTCCAGAATTATGTGTAAAAATAGGTAGCTCAATTAATAGCCAACATTGCAAAGCTGAAGCGGTTGATTTTGAAGTACCTGGAACAGATAATGCTGAACTTGCTTATTGGATAAAAGATAATATAGAGGGGTGGGATCAGATGATCCTCGAATTTTATACTATTGGTGAGCCTTCAAGCGGATGGGTCCATTGTAGTGTTGTAGATAAACCTAGAAAACAATTCTTGAGAGCTTACAAAGAAGATGGTAAGACAAAATACAAACCAATACTAGGAGATATAAGATGTGGTTAAGTGCAATTAAACTAGCGGTAAATGCTGGTAGTCATATTTATAAAAAGAAAAAAGAAACGCAAATGATGATGGCTAACGCACAAGCTAAACACGCAGAGAAGATGGCTAGTGGTGAGCTAGAATATTCTGGTAAACTTCTTGAGTCAAGACAATCAGACTGGAAAGACGAGTTCGTTTTAGTCGTATTAACTTTGCCAATTTTAGTGATTGCATACGGAGTCTTTTCGGAGGATCCTGCTGCAGCTTCAAAGATAAAAGAGTTCTTCGAACAATTCCAACAGCTTCCCAGTTGGTTTACAAATTTATGGATTCTTGTCGTTGCAAGTATCTATGGTATAAAAGGAACACAAATATTTAAAGGAGGAAAGAAATGAACTTAAAAGATCATATTCCACATTTCGTGGAAGAGCATAAAAAAGCAATAGCAGTTGTTGTTGTTATTTTAATTATTGCAATAATTTTATAACAAAAATATATAATAATAAAAAATGACATTAGCTGCTTTCGATATTGCTTTGATGAAAAATTATAATGAACCTAAACATCTTTTGCATTTTCAATGGAATGATGGATCGGAAAGAGTATATAGATATGCTTTAGTGGAGACTATAAATGTATCTGATATTGATCCTAAATTAAAACAAAAAAAAGATGAATTAGGATTAACTCAAGAAGAAATATGGAAGAAAAAATATAAATGAAAAGTATATCTAACTCATACTCGCAACAGTACAGTAAGAAGGTAACTATGTTATCGCAGCAAACTGGTAAGAAGAAAAAGAAAAAAAAATATAAGAAGAAGAAATGATTGATCCAACAGAAGATGATCTGTCTAGTTTTGCTGATTGGTACTTAAACTCTGGGGATATAAAAAGATTATACACACCATTTAAAAATCCTTTATTATTTATAGAAGGAGTTAGTGGTGTCGTTTTATATAGAAGAGATAACTTTCAAGTAGAGTTATTTATCTGTCAACCTAACACAGTTATACCAGAACATACTCATCCAGATGTAGATAGTTATGAATGTTTTTTATATGGCATGAAGTTTACTCATGGTGGAGAGACAGTAATAACAGATGAACAAGCACAAGAAGAAATAGAAGGTATGCCAAGTTATGCTTACGAAACTATAAGAGTTAGACCAAACGATTCTCATGGTGGAACTGCATCTAAAGATGGAGGTTCTTTTATATCTATACAAAAATGGCTAAATGGTGTAGAGCCTACTCATGTAAGCTCTAATTGGGATGGTAATACAATGGGTGATAATCATAAAGAGCAAACAGGATTATAATTATGGCTAAGCAAAAGTTTACTCACTTCATACCTCGTGATAAACCTAAAAAGCGTGGACCAGGTCAACATAAAAAGTCTATGAATAAAAGTGAGAAACGCCAGAAAAATACCAATCGTTACTTGGGTCAAGGCAGATAATTAAATCTAGCAATATTTTAAAAAAATGATACACGTTTCATTGGAGGTCTACCAATGAACATTGCAGAACTATTTAAAAAAAATTTTGTATTAGTACCAGTTATAGCATCTGTGCTGTTTGGGTCGTTCACTGGCGTTAAGTATATTGTCAATCTAACAGACACAATCAACGACAATCAAAGTAGAATAGTAAATCTTGAAAGAGATTTAACTGCTGCTCAAGAAAAAATTATAGATCAAAACACAAGACTAACTTCTGCAGAGTCTACTTGGCAAATGGCAGAGAATTTATATAGACAACTTGCGGATCAAGTTAGAGAACACAGCTATGATATAAAAGATTTAAATAGGTAATTACATGGAGATCGCCAAGATGAATTATTATTTTACAGGAACATTGGTTGTTTTATTTGTGTTGTTATGTTTTATAAAACCTGCACATAGTAGAAACGAATATCTTAACGAGTATGGTTCAAGATGTGGAGATTTTGAAACTAGAATTACTCAAAGTGTAAGTGAAGATCAACAGCTACAAGCATTGGATCGTAATTTTAATAATGGTAGTCGTTATTTATCTCTTACTTACAGAAAATATCTAGGTGTAGATTGTAAGACTATAAAAGAAAATGTAGATTTAAAACAACAGTTAGAGTTGATGAAAATGTGTGGTAGAGTTAATGCTAACCCAAGTCTTGCACACAATAAAAACTTTAGATTATTAGTATCAAAATGTAGAGGTATTGATCCTGTTAGATTAGATAACAGACCAGAAGATGGTAAAAGTAAATGGGATGAATTAAAAGATGATTATAAAAAAGAGAACCCTGAAGTCAATTTAATGGGAGATAAAATCATAGGACCCAAAAACAGTAAATTAAAAATACCACCAAAAGACTTTATACTATCATTACCAAAACCTAAAGATGAGTAGAAAAACTAACACAGCTTTAATAGCATTACTAGGTACAATTCTTATGGGTCTTGCTACTTGGACTTTGGTCACACTTATAGAACTTCAATTAACAGTAACTATGATCCAATCTGATTTAATGAGTATTGATAAACAGTTTGGAAGAGTTTACAATTTTATAGATTCTGTTAGAGGTAAATAATGGCTATCAGAAAAACTACTAAAGGTAAGAACGCAAACTACAGATCCACAAAGTCTGGAGCTGGTATGACAGCTAAAGGTGTTGCAAGATATAGAAGAGCTAATCCTGGATCAAAATTAAAGACAGCTGTTACTGGTAAAGTTAAGAGAGGTTCAGTTGCTGCTAAACGTAGAAAAAGTTATTGTGCTAGATCTGCTGGTCAGTTAAAAAACTCATCTGCTAAAACTAGGAACAATCCTAACTCAAGAATAAGACAGGCAAGAAGAAGATGGAAATGTTAGATAAATTAATTTACAAATTTTGTGGTTGGGTAGACGATCAATTTAAAAAAGTAGAAGATTTATTTACCTTTGACTTTACTAACTTTAGTAAAAGAAAAAAGAAAAAGAAGTGAAAAAAAAAGGTTGGAAGAAACCAATACAACAATCATTAATATGTGGTTATTGTAATTGGTGCAAGAAGATGCTTATGAGTGATGCAGGAGGGTGGATAGTTACCCACAAAAGACAATACTTTTGCCATGATGGTAAAGATGGTAGTTGCTTTGATAAATACTGTGTGGTAAAAATAAAACAACAACAGGAGAATAATTATGCCAGGATATAAAATGAAGAAACCAATGACAAAAAAGAAAGTTAAAAAAGCTAAGAAAGCTAAGAAATCAAAAGGGAGAATGTACTAATGTTAAAAGGTAAACAGAAGAATCTTCCACCTGCTTTAAAGAAAAAAATTATTGCAGCAAAGATGAAGAAAAATAAAAAGAAAAAGAAATGACAACTAAATCAATAAAAGCACCAAAAGGTTTTCATTGGATGAAAAAAAATTCAAGTTTTAAACTAATGAAAGGTACTTACAAACCACACAAAGGAGCTGTAAAGATGGCAAAATTTACAGTACAAAAAAGACATGACTAAAAAAGGTTATCACAAAACTAAATCTGGTAAAATGGTTAAGAAGGGTCTTTACTATAACATTAATAAAAAGAAAAAAGCTGGTACTTCAAACTCTAAAAAGAAGTCTACTATATCTGCGAAGGCTTATAAGAATATGAAGTCTGGATTTAAGAAATAAGTTTCTCAAATTCTTGCCATAACGATTGCTCTGGAGACCAAAATCTTTTTTGATCTCTTTTCATTTCTATAGAATGTAAAACTGTGGTATGATCTTGTCCAAAATATTTACCTATATCTGTTAGGTTCATGTGATATTTTTCATACAATAGATTGTGAATTACATTTCTAGCTCTAACTATATCTGAGGTTCTACTCTTATTCATTAAAGTTTCTTTGTGTACTTCAAAATGTATGCACACCTTATTAATAATACTTTGCACATCAGATGGTTTAGGTTTTGTAATCTTATAACCAATAATCTTTTTAACATTACTGTCTTGTATGTTTTGTTTTTGCAAAACATTTGCTGCATGTAAAAAACCTTCCGAGAACCCTACCTCATATAATCTTTCTTCTTGGTTCGTAAGAAGGTAAAATGCTTTCTTAACTTTGTATATAAAATTATTTTGGTCTAAGTGTCTGATGTGTTTATTATAATGTGTGCTTACATTTATGGTCATAGATTCCCTAAAGATTTCTTTGTTTTTTTTATCAATGTAAACTAATGACTATTTAACTGTCATTAATTCTTCTTTTGTCTGCTCAATTTGCCAAAACAATTTGTAAGAATCTTTTTGATACTTACTTACTTTTCTTTTGGCTTCTAGGAACTTCTCATGTTTTTTTGCTTGAAGGTCCTTCAGCTTTTGCAGACGAGATTTTATCTCTTCCATCTTTCTCCTTTGTTACTTTTGTAAAATCTATTTTTAAGTTTTCGATCTTACATTCTACATACTCACCCTGTGCGTTTGGGTCGGCAGCTTTCTCTACTTCATCAAATCTTTCAACTAGTTGAAAACTAGCTTCGCCAGATTTAATTCGTATATATTTAGTCATTTTTATCTCTTTTGTCTATATCTTTTTTGTGTAGATTAAAGGTCATATCATTGTAAATAGATAGGTCATGGTAGTTATCTGCCTTATAACCCTTGGTACTTCTAAACAATTTAAGTGTCATCATGATTTGTCCTACTTGATATGGTCTTAGTTTTTTCTTTAAGTTATCTGCTAATATTAAAGTAAATAGGTCAGCAAGTATAGTAAAATTGTATTGGTAATCCCCATAATCCTTTTGACGATCACTAACTATTTTCTTTTTAATCTCTTTGTCTATGTCTGTTATCTTCATATCCAATCTATTGTAGGTTTACCTTCAAATCCTTTTTCCCATACATACCAACCAAAAGCTAACATTCCACCTCCATGAGTTTTATTACCATTGTTAGGATTAATAAAAGTTATTCTTCTTGAAAAAATATATATATTTTTTATTGGTGTTTCTTGAAACATTTTTTGTCTAGCAACACCCTCTAAAAAAGTTATCCTACATAAAAAAGCAACTTTATAATTTACAGATTCTAATGCTTTATAAACAAATGGTAGAGATAATTTAAAAGGTGGGTTTGTTATTATGTTATCATATTTTTTATTACTATCTAAAAAATCTATTCCAACATCTCCATAATTTCTGTCAATTAAATCTGAGCTATAAACATCATAACCTTTATCAAGTAGTATTTTAGATATAGCACCATCTCCACAAGCACATTCCCAAATAGAACCTTTAAAAGATTCTTTTTCTAAAAAAGGTAATATTCCAGATGGTGGTGTTGGATAAAAATCATTTTCTTCTCTAGTTTTTGTAAGATCATGTCCTGCCAATCTAAATTTAGTTTTAGATTCTGATTGACTTTTTGCTAAAGATTTATCTGCGTTACTCATATTTTTTTTAAAGGTATGGCAAGGAAAAAACAATTAAGGGAGCTTTAGCAAAGAAAGGAAAGATGCTAATATGATTAACCCAAAAAAACCTCGCCACACCATTGAACTACAATTCTAAATTAGTAGTTGTAGTTAGTTTTATTATATGCTGATCCTTGACCTTTTGCAAACTTGTTATTGTTAGTTGCATAAGATTGCTGCTGTCCGCTAGGCTTGGCAGACGATGGACCAGTATTTGATGGTGAAAGGACTACATTGATAATTCCTGTGGGATTACCTTGCTCATCCATGTCATCAAATCCTGCTTGGTTGTACCAATTCTCTCCAATCTTAACACCGATACGCCAGGTTTTACCCTCTGGTGATTTTGGATTAATGGGTGCAACAAAACTTGGTCTGTTGTCTCCTGCTTGTTTGTCTTGGTTATGTGTAAGTTTTATATATATCTTATCACTCATTGTGTAACTCCTTGTTGGTTTAGTTTAGTTTCATGTGTCTCATACAAATCTGTGACCTGTCTGTACACACGAACATTATTATTAGGATCAAATAAGCCAGGATTTTCTTTTCTAAATTTCCTAAGAGCATAAATATCATTAATAGATTTTATAGCATCTCTTACTTGATTCATATCAATGTCC
>Ga0209337_1003808_pt1 | contig 10570 bp, 10 predicted proteins | sample LinPmetageLP53_FD_184044 | JGI IMG/M metagenome (GOLD analysis project Ga0209337, IMG submission 184044) | Marine viral communities from the Pacific Ocean - LP-53 (SPAdes) (version 2) | ecosystem: Environmental > Aquatic > Marine > Oceanic | place: Pacific Ocean | collected 2010-02-08 | reverse complement strand
CTCTAAGTTAAATTGTATTCGTTGCGCTATGTGTAGTTGGCAATACTCAAACAGGAATATCATGTCTCCGTATTTGCATGTCGCTATCCCTGTTATCGCTTTGTCTATCGCTTTGTGTAGGTGCTTCGTCCAATGCTTATCTATGTTGTCCAACATGTCATTCAGTCTCCTGTGTAAGTGTGTGTAACTTGATTCCGAAAACCACTGGCGGCCATATCGTAGTTTGTATGTATAAGTCGTCGTCTCTACCAGTAAAGTCTCGCTTGGCTATGTAGAATTGCTTCTTCGATAAGTATGTTAATGGCTTGCTCATGCTTTCAGTCTCCTTGTTTCAAATGTTTCACTGTATACAATGGTCTATTGTAATACTACAATTATGGGTAACCCCTTAGATAATAATAGTATAGTATAGTATAGTGTATATATTGTAATGTATGTAATATGTTAATGCTATTCTCTCTTACTTGCTCGCAGTCTTGCGGTTTCCTTATGTGTAAGAGAGATGGTGAATGTGATAATGAAAAGACCCAGTGTGGGCTGGGGTATTAGGGTGCGTGGCCTGCTGTGGCGTAGGACAGTGTTTTCCTGTGGAAACAGAGGTAGCACCCTCGGATGAGAGTGGAGGTGAGGGTGCAAGACGGTTGAAAAGAAGGCAACAGATACTGTGGAGGTAAATTGATGCTTGTCTTGCACCCTCGTGAGGGTGAGGGGGGTGGGAGGAACAAGGCCGGTCGAAATCCGTAATTTAAGCACTTGCTCCCCCCATGTTGTAGACAGACCGCTCGCTTTACCGAACTCTATGCTTCACCTAATGCCACTGAGAGATGCCGAAGGGTCAATCAAGCCCAAGGTTTACCCTCTCGTCTGTGCAGGTTCGTTGCATGTCTTTCGCATTGAGCGGTCTGCCGTGTAATGTTTGTCCGTATATTATTCCTACCCGACGGACATCGGGAATCGGTGACAAGACTCAGCGAGTTATCTGCGCTGGACTTGATTACTGTGAGTGATTACTGTGCGTGCTCAGTCTTCGAGGAGCGAGACATGTTGCTCGCCCTTGTGTAGCCAAGAACCCTTGTTCGCTCGGTCAGTCCACCAGTCACCCTTGAGAGGATGGTTGGCACGAACCCAAGCCTTACTTGCGAGTTCACGGTTCTCGAATGTGCGAGCAGTGCCATCAGCGAGTGTAACACCCTCTGCGACATAAGCACGACCTTCTTTGAGAGCGAGAGCGAGAGCGGCATGCTTCGCACGAGTCTTGTTCGCTCGACGATGAGCACCCAAGCCTTGCATCATAGCGTTCACTGTGCGAGATGGTCGGTCACCACGAGCCTGCGTAGTGTAGTTGGTCGTCAAGAGAGCCATCGCACCCGTTTTACCAGCCTTAGTAGGCAGGTTGGCACATGCACTGTTGCCGTCATCAATCGCATTCTTAGCACATTCTGCAAGTCCAGCGTATAGTGCGCTTCGCTTGAAGGTGTTCATTGCGTAGTCTTTCGTAAACTCGACCAATCCGACACTTAACTTGTCATCGCATATCGGCAGTTGAACCGTCTGTGCTTTACCTCGCACAAAGGCAGTCATATCGCTCACGGTCAGTGCGTGTTGCACTGCGTAACTCTCGCTTCTATCTACATTCGTATATTTGTTATCCATGTTTTCACTTCCTGTTATCTGTGTGTTTGTTGGTTACCAACAACCATCACCTTTGTTGGTTTATTATAAGGGGTCAGTCCTCAATCGAATGACTGAGAGCCTGACACCCCACATAACCTGCCTCGCCCCACACCCCATGAGAGGGGAGTGGGGGAGGTGGGTGGTGGTGGTGTTTGTTGGGAATCCAACGACCATCTCCTTTGTTGGTTTATTATAACCACTGGGCCTCAGTCTACCGTTTTCTCTTTACAGGTAGCACATGCGTATAGGGCTTAGACGAGATGGGCTTAGGCGTGTAAGAAGAATAGACAGACAGACATATCCACCCATATGTGTGGGTTGAGGGCGTAGCCCCACGCCCAACCACACCAACGCACACAGCCACGCCTATGAGAATCACAGCGGAGTGTCTCGTTTAGGAGACAGCGAGCCGTCTCGCTCATAGGAGAGAGACGCATGGCTTTTCGCATGACAGCGAGGCGGCTCACAGCCGTGAGCCCTACGCCTGTGAGTGTCAGCCCTACGCATGAGAGGCCGGGCTTAGACAGCCTCGCAGTCTATCGGTCTATAGAACAGGACACTGCGGCTTAGACGGTCGGTTTAGACGGGCGGGCTTAGACGGAGACATGGGTTTAGACGGCGGTTTAGACTCCTTTTAACCCCACACGGCGTTCCGAAAAAAAAATTACACAGAGACTTTTGGTATACCAAAACTTCCGCTGGTTTCTTAGCCTAAGCCCTCTTGGGTTTAGACATGCGACCGCTGGATATTGCGTGGACTCTCCTCAAGGCACTGCCGGAACAGAGAGAAATGGCTGACTCCGGTCAAGTTACTCCGAGTCCTTACATGGGCCCCGAACAGTATGAGGATGTAGACATGGGAACCATTCATCCCGGTGCGCTTTCGGCAATGCGTCGGCTTCAAAAGCCGTCCTCTTATGTTGGGCGAACTTACGACGACACAGGTCAAGTAATGGACCCCGGTAGAGTCGATACCCGCTCTTACGACCCATCGGCAGGGCCCGATGCACCCCCCGGTCTTTTAATGGGAACTCAGCATGACAGAGCCATCTCTCGGACTGGTCGACCTGCGCCCGATATGCGATTCTATAATCCGGACACCGGACAGATGGAAGACATAGACGGATATAACGAATGACATGGATAAAATTGACTGGGCTGGCTTAGTCTTTGGCATCCTTATTTTTTCGCTGATGTGCTACACGCTTGTCATGCATCATCAGTTACTGCGGACTCGTTAAATAAGACAGCCCTCTGTGACTACACATGACCGCTCTTGTTTCTGCTTGGACTCTGTTAAAGAACAGAGGTCAAGAGTTGGACTTACCTCCTCCTCGTGAGTCCAGCGAGAGTCTACGCCATAGATACCGTGATTACCCTACTGCTGGCCTAAGTCCTCAAGACATTACTGACCGAAGAGTAGATGCTCGCAACGAACGCAATAACCTTGAGTTTGAGCACGAACTGTCGTTTAGTGACTTAGCAGGGCCTAATGCTTTAGGAGTTACAGAGAATTACCTACCTATGGCAAGCGAACAGGAGTTACAGGAGAAGTTACTTAATGCAGGTAAACTTGCTAATGCTCCATATGACCCTTACTATGGGTCGGGGGAATATCAATCCGAGTTGCGAGATGGGATGCAGGATGCTAAAGAAACAGAAGAAGCATACGAGCACGCCCAAAGACGACTCGACCAGCAGACGATGACTCGTGAGGGTCAACAAGGCGAGGCTGACGAGATGGACGCAATGGGCGTTCCCGACATGGGTCGCTCGGTTGGCGGTAGGGCACCACCTAATGTTGGTCGGGCTGGTAACAGTCAAATGACATTCCCTTCTCATAGTTTAACAGCAGAAGAAATAGAAGGAGGACTTGATGACCTTACGCCTCCTAATCCATTCCCTAAGCCCACTATGAAAAGCCTCGATGTCGCTTGGTCTTTACTCAAGGCACTAACCGAACAACAGATGGGTTATGACGACGAAGGTATGCAGTGGAATCGAACCATGCACCCTGCTATACAAGGTTTGCTTTCTCGGACGGAGCCGGGGATGGGTATGCAACAAGCATCACCAGCGACCGGTCGAACTCCAAGTCCCTATGACTTTTCTGCTGTAGGAGGCGACCCCTCCGCTTACATTCAAAACTTACCGGGACACCCTGCTGAATACCGATACAATCCAAAGGAACAAGGTGAATCGTTTCGACGAGAGCCTCATCAATATCCAAAAGAAGGACAGCGTGTGGCCTCTCCCGAAGAGATGAAGAGAGTAAGCAGTCAAAACATGCAGTCTCTTTTTGGACATGACGACGGCTCAACTCCCGACTTTACTGAATTACTACCCGAAACATACAAAGAGCGAAACGCTCGTATATGGCAGGAACACCAAGCGAGAGAGAACGCACCGTTTGTCGAGCCTGCCGAACGCAGTGGGTTCAGCGGCTCCGGTAGGAGCCTTGACTCATACCGAACGCCCGACCCAGCCGAGCAAGCATTTACAACACTGCAAGAAATCCAAGACCGCGGGCTCCAGCAAAAGCACCCATTAGGAGATTTTGACACGAGCAATGATTTACCCGAAGCAATCATGGCACGCAACAAGCAAAGAAGGCGAGCGAATATCGACGCTGGGTATGATATAGAAGACATGTTCCGAGCGGCAAATAGAATATCTCAAGAAAACTTGGGCGTTCAAGAAGGTGACGAGGATTATCAATTCCACGCTCCGGGTCGAGAACACAGAGCCGGTTATTTCGACGAAGACCCGCCATTCATGGAGCCATACATTAGTCATTTTGAGTGAAGGTCAAACTAAGCGAAAGGTTTAACTTTTACACCGCGCTGTCTCCGCACATGAACTTACTTCTTTGGTTTTTTGTCGGCCTTGTTTCCGGATTTTTATGCGTTTGGTTCCTTGCGACTCCCAACCCAAAAGACACAGTGGTCTACATTGAAGACGAAGAGGCTTTCCAACTTGCTTGCTACGAAGGTATGCGGAGGGGTATTCGGTGAAGGTGAATGTCTACGAGGTAGGTCCTCGTGACGGCATTCAATATCTCAAGCGATTCGTTCCTACAGAAAAGAAAAAGAATCTCATTACCCTTCTTTATGACAGCGGTATTGCTGACATAGAAGAGGTCAGTTTTGCGCACCCAAAGCGTCTGCCGCAGATGGCTGATGCAGAAGAAGTCTTCACAGGAAAAGGAGCAGGACTCGTTATGAATAAGAGAGGATTCGATAGGGCTATTTCAGCGGGTGTTGAGAAAATTAACATCGTCTTTAGTCCGTGTGAAACATTCAACATGAAGAACATGGGTAAGACCCGTAGCGGTATCGTTCTTATGTATAGAACCTTCATGGATAAATATCCAAAAGACAAGGTAAGGGTCTACATCAGTATGGCCTTTGGTTCGCCTCACAGTGGGCAGTTTAGTCCTTCGACGATAAAGTCCTGTATCAAAGACGCAAGTATGTTTGGAGACACGGTGGTCTTGTCCGACACAGTAGGAGCGGCCTCGCACAGCGAAGTAGCACTTTGGGCTGAACTGGTTCAAGACGCTGGTTTAAACTGCGCTCTTCACCTGCACCATAAAGGCGAAGAAAGCCGAGCAGTGTCCTTAGTAAAGACTGGCTTACTTGCAGGTATCAAAGAGTTTGACTCCAGCATTGGAGGCTTGGGCGGTTGCCCGTTTGCCGAAGGGAGCGGGGCGAACATCTCGACTGAAACACTGGTGCGTCATTTACATGCGTGGGACTTTGAAACTGACATTGACGAATCCAAATTAGAGAAAGCGGGTCGTGTAGCCTATCGCATCGGCACTTTCTTTAATACAGACACTATCCCCAGTGTATGAGCGCATTCGCTTCTGCATGGCATTTACTAAAGGCACTGCCCGAACAACAGGGCTACATGGGCACTTTGCCCCGCTCTATTCAAGGCTATATGGAGCGTGCAAGAGCCCAAGGCGGAGAAGACCAGCGAGGCGATGTTGAACATCAGTCTATGCGAGGGATGCAACGAAACCCGAAAACTGGTGAGATGGCAAGAACTGGGCCTTTCCGTAGTGAACCAGTTGATGTCGTTGCTGGAGAAGGTGAAGAATTACCTGCAAGTAACAGACGAATCGAGCGAGACCTCAGCCCACTTCAAGAAGCATACCAAACTATGGTAGGTCACAGTCAATCCTTGAGTCCAGCAACAGCAGGACCTATGCAGGGTCAAATGGTTCCTAAAACCAGTATGGCAAATGTAATGGGTCACGAACTTATGCCCGAAGAAGCATTCTACACTCCAAGAGAAGCCCGACTCGCAAGAGAAGGCATGGAGCAATCCGCAGGTCGTCAGTTGACAAGCGGTCAGCGTGGCGGTCGAATGGATATGACTGGCGGTAGTAAGTCCGGCTCTTATCTACCTTTGAGGGGGGAAAAGGACTCTCCCGATAATTTGTCCGGAGATATACGAGTCCAGCGTCGTGGTGCTGAAAGACAGAAGTATGGTCGGCACCGAAGAGCGGCTAATCTCGGTAATGTCGAAGGTATGCGACAAGGTGCTCGCCTCGGTGGAGCAAGTGATGAGTTTGTCGACAGAACCGAAGAAAGAGAAGAACAGCGAGCCCCTACTCAAGAAGAGCGCATTGCGCAGTTGCTTCAAGGAATGGGAGACCAAAGTGGTAATGTTTCCTTCGACTCCAACATCGCTCCTGCGAGAGGCGGAGAAGAAGCAGAAGAAGAAAAAGAAGCACCACTCCCAAGAAACGAGCGACTTCGCCCTATGGGTCGTCGAGCGGCTGAGCGTCTTGAGCAATCAAAGAACGCAATGGGTAAACCAAATCTCGATATTCCTCAACAACCCGGTATGGCTGAGATGTTTGCGGACCCAAGTGGCCCCGAAGGTCAAGCGGCTATGCAGAACTTTCAACAAGTTGACTCGTCAAACCGAGCACGCCTTATGCAAATGGCAAAACAGAAGGCTCTTGAACAGGCCAACATCAACCGCCAAGGTTGAATAGTGATACCAAAGTTCAAGTATTGAGCGTCAATGGCGTTTCATGGCTGGGAAGCGTAAGAGTGAGATTTGTCATCAGTGCAAGCATCACCCCACGAGAAGAGTCTACATCAAAATACAAGGTGTATTCCGTGGTATCGCTTGGCACTGTAAAGTGTGCGGTGCGTTCACTCTTGACAAGTAAACAACCTCAACCCTTTTCTGTATAGTCGCACTGGCATGCCTATGGGCGAAAGCGTTATGCTTCACGATGCGTGGCTTTTGCTCAAGGATTTTTCGTTTAGAAGGAACTTACCCGAAGAGTATTACAACACTCTACCCGAACGAATGGTTCGCCACATAGAATCTCGTAGACCATTAGAGCATGTTGAGGGGGCAGTTCACCCACACTATGCTGACCGAAAACAAGAACGCTACCATCCAAACCAAGCATTACCAAAAGAGTTTAACACACGAGCGGCTAAAAAATACAAGTTTACTCTTGAAGACATTATGATGTTTATGGCGAACGATGTTGTATCTCAGCATCCGGAACTTAAAGAAGCGATGGGTAAGAAAAGAAAAGCCCCTTCAAGCGAGAAGCCCGATAGAGAGCCAAGTATGCACTTTGACGCACTCCAAACTTCTCGTCCCAAAGACACCAACAGTGTTTTTACTCCTCACTTTGACATTGACCCTCGCAGTGGTAAGTTACAACTAAAGACAGTCGGACATGGTATGTTGAATGATAAATCAAGACAGAGCATTCACGCTAAGCCGACCACCAGTCCTATAATGACTGATACTCATAATAATGCTACTATTGACGAAAACTTACCTCAGCGATTTAACTTTGTAGAAGCAGAGGCTCCGCCTCGTCAGCCCGACGAAACAGAAAGCCCTATCGAACCAAAAGACCCATATGCTAATTTTCCTCCTTTCCTCGCAGAGCAGATGCGACAGCGAGATGCTGATAATGAAAACAAAAGCGAACCAATGGACATCGCTATGCGGTTGTTGAAAAACGATGATGAGAGAAGGAAAATCGAAGAGTTTTTTGAGAACAGTATATGGGCTAATGATGCTGATGAAGGTGCAAAAGATTATTATTTCGGTATGGGTTATCCTTTGACTCCGTTTGATAGAATGAGTGACAGGCAAATTAGACTTTTCTCTCAAATGATATTTAATTACGGAACTGATGGACAACCTAATGTCCCTGCTTACTGGCGAGAGCCTTTTCAAGAAGCAGGTCATGATTACGCCACTGAAATACTCATGGGTGATGGGATGGAACATATACCCGATGAAGCATATGATGAGTTGATTCGCTATCATCAGCACTTTAATGATGCAGTAGAAGCGTTACCCGGAGGCCCAAATCCTCAAGATGATGAAAACCGTAGACATCATTTTGATATTATGGAGTTAAGAGAGCCGGGTGCTGTAAGTCCAAGTGGTTTTTCAAACCCTCATGATACGGCTCAAAAACAAATAGCAAGCGAACATCCTCATTGGGGAACAGACAACGAAGGTGATTTCCTAAACCATTATGGTATAAACAACGCAAATAGACAGTTTACACCTCAAGTGGATAATGAAAGTTGGCAAGATTCTATAGAAACAGGCGAACCAATGGACATCGCATTGCGGTTGTTGAAAGAGGTGGTAATATGAGTGAATCTATAGAATGGTTGACTGAAAGCGACATTGTAGGAAAGACAGACTGGTCGGATGTCAACTTCTGTGACTGCTGTAGTCCAATGGAACTCAGTCTCGCTGTCCTCAAGGCCAAGAAGAAGTCGAAGCCGTTTCACGGTTACAATCCAAAGAAGCACGCTAAGACAGGCGGACTCAATGCTAAAGGCAGAGCCGCCGCTAAGCGCAAGACAGGAGCAAATCTCAAGCGACCTGTTACAAAGAAGCCAAGTAAACTCAAGCCCGGCGGCAAAGCCGCAGGTCGTCGCAAATCATTCTGTGCTCGTATGAGTGGAGTTAAAGGACCGACCAGCAAAGGTGGTAAAAAGACACCAAAGGGTGCGGCATTAGCGAGGTGGAACTGTTAATGTCGGCTTGGTGGGAACTCCTAAAGAAAGAAAAGGATGTAGACTTGGTTTTACCGAGAGGTAAAGAGATGGTTCTACAAGCCGAAGACAAGGAGTATGAAAGAGGACTCCTTGTAAAACTGATGAAGAACGGTGGTTATGAAATGGCTTACTGGTATGACGAGCATAAACCATATCCAATAGAAGTTATAGTTGATGGAAAGTCAATCAAGAAGGATGCAAAGAAAGTCGTTATGAAGTTTCATCCGGAGTTGAAGAAGTCAGCAGACAGCACAGAGCAGATTATTTTGCGTGAGATTGAGAAAGAAGGCGGTGCTCTTGGTATGAAGAACCTTAGAAAGGTTGTATCGGATGAGCAGGATTTGAAATCGACTCTCGACAGTATGGTGCAAAGTGGGAAAGTATTCATTCACGAAGACGGAGATATTTACACACACGAGCCAAACAGAGATGTGGCTAAAGGTTGCGAGTGCGGACACTGCGTCGGCATAGGTAGTGCGTTTGACTTCTTAGAAAAGAAACTTTGTCCTGCTGGTAAAGCGGCGGCGAAGCGTAAGTTCAAAGTTTATCCATCAGCCTATGCCAATGGATGGGCTGTTCAATACTGCAAAGGTAAGTTCAAAGGCAAAAAGGGGAAAAAGAAATGACCCGATGCTCTTGCTATGATACACTGGTCGTTAAAGACTTGAACCGATGGTTCAAAGAAAAATGGGTCGATGTATCACGCAAGGACAAAGACGGCAAGCATCCTCCGTGTGGTAGGTCAAAAGCCAAGAAAGGTAGCAAAGGTTACCCGAAATGCAGACCGAGTGTCAAGGTCAGCGGTAAGACTCCGAAGACCAGCGGCTCTATGAGCGAGGGTGAAAAGCGAGCCGCTACAAAGCGCAAGCGAAGTAAGAAGCAAGGAGTCGGTGGTAAGCCTACTATTGTCAAATCAGTGTTGGTTATCAAGAATCCTGTATCTCCCGAAGCCAAGCGGCATAAGTTGGAGTATGACAAGCAGTATGAGTCAAACCCTAAGCGTGTCGAATACCGTGAAGAGTTGAACCGAGAACGAAGAAAGCGAGGTATATACGGACAGGGCGGTCCCGATATGAGTCACACACGAGCGCATACACTTGTCGCAGAGTCTCCTCATGCAAACAGGGCTCGTCATTTTAAAGAACGGGGGACACTGAAATGAAAGACTGGTGGGAAGACCTCTTTCAAGAGATACTCAAAGTCTCTCTTTGGAACTTGGAGAAAATCGAATCTCTTCAAGACGGCTCTATGGAGGCTATGTGCTTACTCGTAGAGGCCGCTGAGAACTATCAGTTTATCCAACAGGCTTATGAAAACCAGCGTAATAGCGTGAGTGATGCCGGTGTCTTCTTTTGCGAATGATGCGGCTTGGTCTTTGTTGACTGACAAGGTAGACAAGGCTTTACCTGCTATCGTCCCTCTCGCTATGGCCGCTTATGGCGGTTATCAAGGTTACAAGAATGTAAGAGACAATCGAATCACTGACCCTGTTCTTGGGATGGTGGACTTGGCCGAAGGTGACGATTCTATGGGTAGTAACCTTGCTGAGTTCGGGACTGGGCTCACTCAAGGTCTTGGTGCTGGAGCAGTAGGTAAGTTGGGTGCTAAGACTGTCGGTAAAGTTGCTGGTGCTGGTGCTAAGAAACTTGGCATAAAAAGAGCCGCAACGCAAGGAGCGGCAAGTCACGCCGCTCGTCAGCAAACCAGTAGAGAATTGACACAGAACATTGGAGCACAACCTTACCTTGGACCGGGATTTGACCCGACCACCTATACTGCTCGTATGGGCAGAGAAGCCGCAACGCAAGCAGGGCGAAGAGGTG
>Ga0209337_1003807_pt1 | contig 10572 bp, 10 predicted proteins | sample LinPmetageLP53_FD_184044 | JGI IMG/M metagenome (GOLD analysis project Ga0209337, IMG submission 184044) | Marine viral communities from the Pacific Ocean - LP-53 (SPAdes) (version 2) | ecosystem: Environmental > Aquatic > Marine > Oceanic | place: Pacific Ocean | collected 2010-02-08 | reverse complement strand
TCTGAACCCCGAAGAGTGGCCGTCTAATCCATCTCCGTCATCTGGCGAGCCATCAGGTACCGTAAAAGCGTGATGTACGCGCACCTTAGAAGAAATAATCCATTGTTTTTTTATTGCAGCATTTATTAAGGAAAAAACAGATTCTGTACAATACGATTTAAAAATATCTGGCATGACGTTTCCATATTGGTCATATATTTCTTTTGAAAATATTTGACAATGTAAATTACAAGCGCGTCCAACGGGCACAATAAGATCTTTTGTTAAGATTGGCTTTAAATATTCATTTAAACCAAACCACGCCCATCCCATGTCATTATCAACCTGAGCCGATACCATGCTATAGTTTCCAGTTTCATATAGTTCAAACAGATCCGACAATTGGCCTTCTTCTGTAAACTTCACACCAGAATCCAAATATAGATATGCTTCGAATTCCCCATAGTGTTCTATGCATTCGCGAACAGTATCGTTAAATGTAATGTTTACAGGCAAGATATCATCTATTTTATTAACAAAGTCAACCTTGCAATTGCTCATAACTCTCTGAATTTGATCTTCGGGATTTTTACAAGAAGAAAGAGCTAGCTTGTAGTCCTTAAAGCCTTGAGCTCTAATTGTATTAATTGCATCAATATAGTACTGACTATTGTCTTTCCCGGAAATACCGCAAGTATTATAGACTATTAAGTATTTTTTATTTTTCGCCATAATAGTCGCCAAATTCCACAATTAAAGTACTTTTACCGTCTGTCCTATTGTATGCTTTATGATAGGCTGGAAAGATATCCTCTGGTTCATCGCATCGAATTACCTCAATATTTCTAAGCATTCCCCTAAAAATTTGAGTAAAATCGCCCGTGTGCTGAACTTGTGGATTTAGAGGCCGGACAGAGCCTATTCCTACCCTGATAATTGTTTTTGGAACATACTCACCGTGAGAATATTCTTTCATCCTATCTAAGTGGTTGACCAATTGATTCACCGCGCACAATAAGAAATTCCACCGAGGATATATACTAATAGGCACTGTGCCTCCTACGGCCAGACCATTAGTTATACCCATCTGCATCTCTTCATTAACTGGCATCTCCAGTAGTTTACTTCTATCAACGCCCTTAAGTGTATTTGTCATCGCGGTACCAGCGTATTCTACCGCTTGTCCCAGAAACATTGTATCTGGTTGTTCTCCCAGATATTCCATAGCTCTCGATAGTTCATCAAAATATTTTCCCATTAGAATTGCACCCTTTTTCCTGCTCCGGCGTGTGGCCATTTTTCCATCGGATATTGATAATATGTAACATATTCATCACTTATCCCTTCGTGTGTCAGTTTATCCATTCCCCATGTGTCGCGAGTATTTGTACAAACAGATTTTCCATTGTCCTCGATGATAAAGTGAATCGGCAATTTATGGTTGCGAGCATATTTGATGCTTTCGTGCGCCACGCCAGTCTCAGAAGTCATATCGCCCATCCAGCAGTATACTTTGTTTTTTCCGCCTTTTCTCTTGATATCTAACGCGATACCAACTGAAATAGGAAGTACCCCTGTTACGATCCCAGAGCATAAGACTCTTTGTTTTGCAAAACAAAGCGAAATAGAGCGCCCCTGTAAAATGGCAGCTGTCAGTTCATCCTCTGGAACTCCTTTAAGAAGACATTGATAATGACTTCTCCAAGATCCCAGTACCCAGTCTTCTGGTCCTATTTCATGCTTTCTGAAAACTTCTATCATCTGTTCTTCGTTTCCATGATATAAGTGAACAGGTGCTTTTATTTCGGCATTATCAAAGCGAGCAGCCATTTCCTTTTCAAATTTTATTAGATCATGGACAGAATAATTTGGGATTTTTTTATAGTTTTTAGATGCATTTTTTTCCTTCACGTTGAGCTCCATACTTTTCTTATTATAATATAACTTGTTTTTGGCTCGGTGTCAAGGAATAATAAATAATAAATATTTACGCTTCATCAAGTATTTTTCTTTTTAGTCTTATCTTCGTCATCTTCTCTATTTCTGCCCTAGTGGTGGACCCGAACTTTCTCTCTATCATTTCTAGATAATCTATATTTTCATGATATGTTAGGAAAGCATCGTCTCTGAATCTCAAGACTTCAGCTGACGTTAAATGATTCGTTGGCAAAGGCTTTGATTCATATGAGTGTTGGGAGAATCCCACGTACTGTTCTGGAAGGACGCTCGGATCAGACAGTGCGTCTAAATAAAGCTTTGATCCCGGATATGCCATGGCACAATAAAAATTAGAAAACTCACAATTTAAATCAACAGCCAAATCTAGGGTGTCTTGCATTGAGTCCAGATTATCATCTGGAAGGCCAAAGATATAGTTGCCTATCACGTTAATTCCGGCGTGTTGGATTTCTCCTACTAAGGTTCTAATGTTAACTTCTGTAAATTTCCCCTTTGTTACGCCCTTGCGTACTTCTCCGTTTCCCGATTCAATCCCCAATGCTAACCAGTTAACGCCAGCTTTTTTTAGAGTTTCCAGATATTCTTTTTTTACTGTATCGATTCTGGCATATGCCCAAATGTTAAAGCCATAATCTTTTTCAATTAGTTTGTTGCAAATATCAAGGAAATGTTTCTTGTTATATACAAACATCTCGTCTGCTATCTTGATGTTTTTAATTCCCATCTTATGAAGCTTTTCAAATTCCTCCATGATAAAGTCCGTATTCCAGAACCTAAATTTATTTCTCCCATAGTTCCAATTTTCAAGATTATTGTTCCCAAACGGAGCATTTATACAACAAAAACTACACTGAAATGGGCAGCCCAAACTGGTGTATATTGAGGCGAAAGAACCTTTGTCACTGCCATTGCTCATGGCATGCCAATTAGAAGTCCTATATTTGTCCATTGGAAGCAGATCCCACGCCATGCCCGGAAGCTCGATGTGAAGATTCTCTTGAGAAATTAGGGGTGCGGGTGGGGTACATTTAATCTTTTCATCGGTGCGATACCAAAGTCCCGGAACTTTACTTAGCTGATTGACGTCATCCATATCCACTTCTAATAGCGCAGAGATCGTATATGGGCCCTCGCCTTGACAGACAAAATTGACTTTTTCATCCTCCATTGTTTTTCTAGAGACAGCAGAAGGGTGAAGTCCTACTAGAAGCGTCTTAAGATGGCTGTGCGAAGAATTAAGTTCATCAGACAACTGTCTTACTCCTTCCATGTTTTGTGTCGATGCAGACGGTTGTTGTCCATATACAACTATGACAGATAATCTTGGATTGTACTCGCTTATCTTTTTTGCGCTAGCGGATGCATCTAAATTATTCGCTTCACAATCTAAAATTTTAACACTGTATCCTTTGTTTCGTGCATAGTTGGCCAAGAGGGCAGCCCAAATCGGTGGCTCAATTGCAGAATAATCTTTACTTAATCCTTGATAGATCTTTCTTGATGCATTGGGGTGAATAAACAAAACGTCTAATTGGTTCATCTTATAATCTCCTAGTAGTTCGCGAACCATGGAGATTCAATAATTTCATATGCCATTATTAGCTCCCTAATTCCATTGTCAAGATCGTACTTGCATGTGAAGCCCTTGGAATAAAACTTTTCGCTACTTACAATGTAGTCCCTCGTGTCGGGATCTGTGTTAAACTCAGCTTGAATTATTTCGAGGGGCAAATGCTTTTGGATTTTTTCGGCCAACTGTAACTTATTCATATTCAACTCATCGTTGCCGACGTTATATGTCTGATTTTTACACTCTTCCCAGTTATTAATAACATAAGTAAATGCCGAGCAGACGTCTTGAATATGTACATAATTTCTCATAAATTCACATTCATATAAAACCAAAATCTTTTCACGAAGTGTCTTTAACACAAAGTTATTAACAAGAAGATCAGTCCTCATCCTTGAAGAGACTCCATATACAGTAGCTAATCTAAATGTTACATGATTTTCAACATTTTTATAAACATCCTCGGCTGCTACTTTTGTCTTTCCATACAAAGAAACTGGATTTAAGGGAGATTCTTCAGTACACACTGACCCATCTTTACTGACTCCGTATCCGGAATTGGTACATGGATATATAACCTGCTGATCTTCTCTTTTGTTCTTTGCTATCCACTCGTTTGCCTCAAAGTTTACTTCTTCCGCCTCTCTTGGGTGGTCATCGCACAATGGAAAACCAACCAACGCGGCCAGAGGAATAATAATATCCGCTTGACTCATGTGCTCTTGTAGTGCACTTACGTCTCTGACGTCTGCTTTGATAAAGGTAAAGTTTTGGTGGGCGGCATACCTTAACAAAGAAGTCTTATCGTACATAATTCTGTCATATGCAATTATTTTATAGTCATCGATTAGATGAGCTATAAGTTCGCTACCAATATATCCGGCGGCGCCTGTGATTAAAATTGTTTTCATAAAGAAATTCTCCCTAGTAATATGTCTCGAAACATTAGCCAATCTGATAATTTTGCCTTTACTGGATCAGTAAACGCGGCTGGTTTATTTTTTTCGTAAAAATAATGGCCTGACCACGCAAAAGGATAGATGATAAAAGGAACAAAGGGAATCAAATACCAATGCCAATTATATAAAACAAAAGTTGTAAAAAATATTGTAACCCATTGGCCAAGAAAGTGCAGTCTTCGACATCGGTAATCCTGATGTAAGGTTAAATAATGTTCGTAATATTCTTTAAGATTCATCCCAGCTTATCTCCCAATCTTTAAATTCCGCGGCTAGACAATCAACCTTATAGTCCTTGCGGCCGCCTGATAACTCTTGAACCTTGTTTTTCGCAGTATTCCTGATTCCATTAAGGCCATGTGTTAATTCAAGGTCGTTTCCTTCGCCAATTCCTTTGCGATAATTTGATTCGTTGTGCCAGATATGAAGGTTCATTTGTGATAAAACTACTATTGCTCTTATTGTCTTAGAATCTAATATAACACTATTTTCTTTAAGTGTCAAGTCGATATCGTGAATAATATCCTTTATTTCTTGTTTGTACTCATCTTTGTGTTCTGTAATGAACACTTCTTTAAGTTGCACAATTGACAATCTGTCAATTAGTTCTGATAAGGTTGGTAAATACTTTCTGCTCATCTTGATCTTTCTCCTATAAATATTGTTGAAAATAAGGGCTGTATTTTTTAAAATTTCTTCCAAAAATATGTGAATATTTATAAAATATTCGTGCCTCTTCTTTCTTCTGTTCTAAATTGTTTTCCTGTTGCGACCTTCCTCCCTTCAAGTACAAGCCGACGATTCTATCGGCTTTCTTAAAAGAACAACCGGACTGAACTGCTCTCAACCACATATCCCAGTCATCAGCAAAATCACACCCATCGTCATCGAAAAAGCCACAAATATCGTGAATTCCCTTTTTCCATAGCGGCATTGGGCCCGGAAGGCATTTAATCATGTTTTCTTTTGAAAAGTTATACTTAGAACTTTCTAGTGTGGCGCCGTTAGAAGAATTAATCTCAATTGTTTCGTTGGCTATGGCCGTTTCAAGCGTGGCTCCATATACCAAACAAACACCCTCATCTTCTATTTCTTTCAACAAAACCTCTATGTTATCAGCGCTTTTTACATCATCAATAAGGCTAAGTGACAAATATTTTCCTTTTGCCATTTTTATTGACATGTTGATGCATGGAGTCGGCAAAGCTTTGTCTTCTAAGCGGCGGTAAACTATATTGTCATATTTCTCCATATACTTTTCAATAAGTTCTTTTTCACTACCCTGTGAGTTCGCATCAATTATTATTAGTTCACACTTTTCAAAAACTGTCTGTTTTGTTATGTTTTCTAGAAAATGAGGTAAATATTTTTCTCCCTCACAAAAAGTCGACAACAGAGAAACAATCGGTTTTTTCTTTTCTTCGTTGATAGGTTGGGCGATTAATGCCTCAATATTTTCGACGATTTCACTTCTTTTGTGTAACATTACATCGATTAACTCTTCTCCTTTGAGGGCGAACCAATCTTCTGAAGTTGCTCCTATTAAAGAGTTTGTCGCGACTTGCATGCCCATCATGCGGGCCTCAACAATGACCCTAGATAAAGTTTCTGGTGTTTTTGGTAAAAATACAAACTTTTTATTTGCGCCTAAATCCTCTAAAAAAGACAAATAATTATCATTCTTAACTAAGGAATATTCCAGCCCATTCGAAACACAATATTTTATAGATGCTGATGTGTTTTTGTGAGATATATTAGAATCCATTATTGAACATATTGGTTCTTTTTTCTTATGAGAAATTTGCCTCATGGCTTCCAAAGATTTTAGCGACCATAAATTTCCGCCTAAACTTTCGATATTATTTAGGCCAAGATTTAGGTGCACAATATTTTTATGAAACTCAGATTGACAGTATACTTTTTCTGCATTTTTATAAAAATGATAATTAACTATATCTCGCGATGGAGCACGGAAGTCTTTATAGGTAGCAGGGTTTCTGGATTTTATATATTTATGATCATGTTCATATATAGCGTATCTTAGGTCCGACATAAAATCTCGACAGTCATATTTAAGATTTACAAAATTAAATACTATAAAAAAACTATTTTTATTATCCCTCAAAAAAGGCATATCGACTTCGTGTGATCGAATTTTTTTAATTTTATGTCCTCGGTCACTTAATATATCATATAGCTCTTTGTTGTTGAGTTCTCCACCGCCGAGAACCTGTTCTACATAAAAATCAGCTATAAATACAATATCTTTACTCATGTTCCTCAACGATACCTACAATTTTGTCGAGCCAATCTTCTTGAATTAGATTGATGTTCTCAAACGCCTTATCAACGAAAAGCTTATGTTTTTTCTCTGACTCAAAGGTATCCAAGGCCCACTTTTGTAAGGTAACTGCTTTCTTCTTCCATTTAGAATATTGTTTCCGGACCTGCCGAAGTCTCATTTTGTAAGACCCTTCTTCTGGGTAGCACCACTGGGTATCCTTTTCAATAACGCCTTCCCAGACTGCTGCCGGATGTACGGGGGCTATATTGTAATCAATCTCTGCAAAATATGGATGTTTTTTGTTTTCTGCCTTCTTTTTCTTGTTTCCTTGGAACGGAGCATAAAGAAAATCACACTGTCCGGACCAGCCGGGAGCAATGATTGGGAGACCACTATAGGTCGCCTCAAAAAGAGGTAGGCCAAAGCCTTCACCGTGAGTCAAAGATACCATTGCTTTGATTTGTGGATGCACATAGAGGGAGTGCATCTCCGCATCAGTTAGATCTCCATGGAGAAGATATACTTTACATTTTCTATCCGGATATTTAGCTAAGACACTTGAAATCATTTTCTGTGTATGGTTTCTATCCTGAATGCAGCCATTCTTAATGTGTGTTTTTAGCACTAATCCTACTTTTTGATCAATATTTTCCTCAACAAACCACTTAATAGTATTTTCCATATTCTTTCTAGGGCCTAATTGTGCTACGGCAAGAAAGTTGAAGTCGTAATCAAGATTTAGTTCGAGACTTGGCAGCGCCTCATAAATCTTTGCCGGGTAATGCACAACTTCTACTGGTGTTGTGCATTCTAAGGTCATTGGCGCGCCTGTTTGGCTATTCCGTCCTTGATACTTCGTATTGTCGAAGCCCCACTTAGAATGCTCTGAAATGGTAATAATTTTATCCATCATGTTTGCTTTCTCGAGCCAAACCGGTGCGACCTTTGTAGCTTCTATTCCTGCTGTTACTCCAATGTTTACAGGCGCTAGCTGTTCCCATTCGTTGGGTATGGTGATTTGCAGAGAGACATCAAACTGTCCGCCTTGTTGCGCATAAATTGAAGTGGCCTTGATTCTTTCATCATACCATTTTCTTTCGTCGCTGTCCTCTGCAACCCAGCCAGTCTGTCCCCAGCCGACAGGAATTATATATATGTCAAAAATGTCTTCTCGTTTCCTTAGAGAACGAACCACAAAACGGGCATGCTCGCCATACCCAGAACGCGTGAGACAAGGCCCACGAACTAAAATCTTTTTACGCAATTTCTTTAATCTCCCAAGGCTTATAGCCCTTTCTGGTTTCCCAAGAACCTTTTTCTTCTACTATCTTATCCATTAATTCAATCCATTTCTTCTTGAAGTCTTCAAAATTATAGTTTTTATTTACATGTGCGGTACCTTTCGCGCCAAGCTCTTCTCGCTCTTCCGGAGTCATATTGTACATTTTGTGTAATGCTGCTTTGAAGTCTTCCTTACTAATTCGATCTTCATTGATGTATGGAACCTCTTGAGAGCCAATCGTGGCTTTGCTGGCCGGCTCGATACCAACTCCAAACCATTCCTTTCCATCAGTTACTTGTTCTTGTAGGCCACCTGTCATCGTAACAATAATTGGCGTTCCACAAGATAGGGACTCTAACGTCCCTAGACCAAACCCTTCTGCATCTGAAATATTAACTGTGACATCTGCCATATTATACATCATCGATAAGTGGGCCGGCGGAACTTTCACTTTTGAAAGTAAAATTCTACCATCGTCATAATTATGATCGCTTAGTATTGCTTCTAAGTCCTGACCGTGCATATCACTTGGATCGGTGTGCATAATTAGACAAACATTTTCGGGCCCTACTTCTTCTGCGAACTCCGCAAACCAAAGCATCAGTGAACCGGGCTGCTTCCGTCTGGCATTTCGATTGTTCCAGAAAAATATCATCTTATCTTTTGCATCTTTTCCCATGTTTTCCGCTTTAAAGTCAGCGACATCCTTTTTTGGAAGCTTTTTGAAAACATCTGCTTGGACTGCATGAGGTACATAGTGGTTTTCAGTATCTGGCGAAACGTTATTCACAATATCATAAGTTACCTTTGAAATCGATGCTATCACATCTGTTGAATCATACCACTTCTTATTATATTGCGGGAATGGATAGTTATCCCACACGTGATAGTAAACCATTGGAACGAGAGGTCGCACTTCATTTTCAATTTGCCAAAGCCAACCATAAAAACGTGGGTCAGTCATAAACAGAAGTACATCTGGCTTCTCTATCCACAAGATGGAGCGAATCATTTCCGGAGTTCCGTACCCATCGATAGGAAATACTCGGAAATCTCCATCATCCCACTCATCACCTGCAATATTTTGCGGATCGTATTGTTCATGCTTAATAGCACCACCAAGACAAATAAGCTGATATCTTCCCGTTTTCAGCAGCGTTTCGCAAATATATTTAAGCTGTGTTCCAACCCCAGAAGGAGCCATCGGGTGATCTCCTAATAAAAGTATCTTTGTTTTTTTACTCATGTGCAGTTCTCCGTATTGTAAAATGGACAATATTTATTACAAGAAAGTCTATTTTTGATAGACCTTCCGGCTTTAATGTTTTTAAGTGCTTGGTCGAGAACCTGTAAAGCGCTAGCAGTCTTTCGTGGGCCGCTTGTGACTCTAAAAATCTCGACTCTGTTTTTCTTCGCTGTTCTTTTGAGTAGCGCGAAGTGTGTCTCTATGTTGTCTGGGTCGACATTGTGTTTCTTGGCCCAGAAGTGTTTATATAGAGTCAACTGATATGTTATCATTGGTTCGGATTTCTTTCTCATATCCCAGCCCCAAGAACAACTCTTGTGGTCGATGATGTGAATCTTTCCGTCTTCCGTCTGGATAACAAGGTCGATGTAGCCTTTGAACTTCTTTTCGTGGTCATCGATATCTTCATAAAGCATTTCTTCAGTCTTCAAAACTTTAAAGTTGCCGAAGCAATCTTTAAACGATGGAAGTATTTCGGGGAGGATTCCTTCTCCCTGTCCTTCCATCTGATTAATCAACTTCTGGTCGAGCTCAATATCTTTTTTTAGTAGCTTCTCGACTTCTTTCACGAACTCTTTTTGGAACAGTTCGGTTGGGTTTTTTACTTCTTTGACAAGTGCGCTTTCGCAATATGAATGAATGGCTGTGCCAAACGCAGTAAACTCGTTACCCTCAAACGAACGAAGACCATCAAGGTATTCTAGTTTGTGGCGATACGAGCATTCTTTCCATATTTTCATCTCTGAAAAGGAAATGTGAGACAATGAGCACCTCTATTCTACTTTCTTTTTCCTAGTGCTTTTCTTCTTAGCTTTTGGCTTATTAGCAATAGTTTTTTCTTTCTCTACTTCTAATATAACCTTCTCAGCAGGTTTGTCAAGGGGTTTTGTTGCTTTTTCTTCAAAAATCCAAGTTCCTTTTCTGCCATGTTCTCTCCAGTTATATAAATCGGATGTCTGAATTGCTTTTCCATGGTTTATTTTTCTAGTTTCTAATTCTCTTAAAACATCTTCTGTTTGGAAGCGTTGGCGCGTCACAACAGGTACCGCTCTTCTTTGTGCCGGTAGCTCTACTTCTACTATAACTTTTCCATCTTCCTGTTTGATATTAAATTTCATCGTTTATGATCTCCCATATTTTTTTTGTCAGTTTCGGACTTATTCTATTTAAGTGCTCCCTGTCTCCAAGAAAGAAGTTTTCAAGGCCATTTGCAAAATACTCGTTGACGGATGTTGCTGCGTATGGTGAATAAAACAAACCAGACGTTATATTTCCGATTTCATCGTATCCAAC
>Ga0209337_1003805_pt1 | contig 10575 bp, 17 predicted proteins | sample LinPmetageLP53_FD_184044 | JGI IMG/M metagenome (GOLD analysis project Ga0209337, IMG submission 184044) | Marine viral communities from the Pacific Ocean - LP-53 (SPAdes) (version 2) | ecosystem: Environmental > Aquatic > Marine > Oceanic | place: Pacific Ocean | collected 2010-02-08 | reverse complement strand
TTTTCTATCTCGTTCATTAACTCTTCTCCATTAGTGACATATAGTAATCGTCTTTTGATTGTGCTCGATCTACTTTGCTTTGATTAACTGCATTATCAAATGGCGGGAGGGAAAGAAATTTTTCCGTAGCTGTTGTTCGTTTAGAAGCAACTTTTTCTAAATGTTTTAATATCTCTATGACTTCATTACTTCTAAAGCCATCATCACCTATTGAAATATCTACTGCTTCTCTTATCATATCTTCACTGTATTTTTTCATTTACTGTTATTCTCCTTTAGTAAATCCGGCACTGTGTAAAATACCTTCAGCAAAATCAATAAGCTCTAGACGCTCATCTTCATTCAAATCATGATAGCCATCACCGTGATATCTAGCGCCTATCTCCTCGGCAATATGGCAATACGTTTCCACCCATATTTCAGCGGTTAACTCGGCCATTCGTTCAACCTTTTTTTTCTTTATCTTTTTATTTCCAGTAAACCAAGAAGGAAAAAGGTGTCCATTAAATATCTTCATTCGTATATCCTTTTAGTATCTGTTGCCATCACGCACCAATCATCTATGTCACCAGCGTGCATATCTCTCCTTAACATTTTCTCTGCTTCTTCCATAGTATCTGCTTCAATCACTGACTTAACTATTAAAGATACTGAATAAAGATTAAGTTCTTTATCGTAATGCGGCGGACTTGTTTCTCTTTCTAATAACTCATTACATTCTTTCTGATAACTTAAGTCCTGATCAACATGTTTATTATAGCTGTTCAAAATATTCTCCTTCTAAATCTATAGGTTTTAATCCCATCATATCTTCGTCTTCTGCTGCTTGCTGTTCTTGATGCTGCTCGTTCAATCTTTCTTCTTGTCTCGCTGCCTTCGCCAGCATTCGATTAGAATTATTAATATTTAAAATAGTATCTTTCATGTGTTCGTTAAAATCATACGTCATAAAGTACTCCTTGTTTTGTTATGTAATCAACCTCGAATTCAGCATTACTGCAAGCACTATCCTCGCCCATCGTATACCAATCCTCCTCGATCACTTCTCCTGTTGAATCTAGAATTTCAAAACCCCCCTCTCCTCGCTCATGTCCACCAAGTTCGTACCATTCATCATCAGGTGTTTCTATATCATCATCATTTTGATCAACATATCTTTTCCAATCTTCGCAAGGTTCTTGTTTAAACTCTCTAATAAAGTATCCTTTGTATTCGTACTCGTTCAGTAACCTTGTGCCTTTTGCATATTCATTATAGTCCATCTTGAATTTTGATCCGTTCAACAAGGCGCGATGATTGGCTTGCTCGTCAGTTATTACTTCAGTCATTTTGTACTCCTAAACCCGTAGACATGAGCGAGGTAGTTTGCTCAGGACAAATTCCAAAATAAGTATTCTGTCCGTTCAACAAGGCGCGCTCTATGCCGCCGGCTACCTCCTTGCTGCTTAATATTTTTGATTGAAGCCAAGCAAACTCTTCGAGTTCATAATCTACTATGTCCGCATCGTCCGCATCTTCCCAATCAAAGACTTCTTCAACATTCATCCCGATTATCTCCTCAAGATGAAGTTCATCACAATCAAAAGTATAAGAAAATTTCTCATCGAATTCCACCATGCCGTAATACTTCCCGTGGTTTGTCTCGAAATCCCATGAATCATATAAGCTGGCAAAGTAATCATTCCCAAGCCACAAGTATCTGCGATAACTCCCGTCTCTTAATTCTGCATGTATTATTTTTGAAGTAATCATTCAAGCTCCTCATTTAATGAAACAAAACGAAACGAGCCGTCTTTTTCTAGGACTGCACGCTTAACAGTTTTACCATTCAAACTAAAACGATATTCACGCCTTCCGTTATCGAGTTCTCGATGTGTTGTTTTATGCGTTATGAAATGATGCGAGTTCCTCGAGGATGTACCAACCAAGACCTCAACCTCCCCATCTTTTTTTACACCGTATGACTTATCACTTTTATATATACATGCAGTAATACTATTCCAAATTGGATACTGTCTCATTTTATAAACCCCCATTATTAAAAGTTAAATTGCGAACACTGGTTTCTTGTTGTGTCGAGCGGCAGCGGAAATAATCAATCGAGCCTTTGCTTCCTGTATAGATGTGAGTTCCTCGACTGATCGAGGGCAACCCTTTTTGAGCTAGCGCGTTCGACCATGCTGTGTTTCTTGATTTTGTATTATAGCCCTTGAATATTCTTTTCTGAGCCTTGCCGTTTAATGCTTCATTTATAATATTTTCTAATAACATTTTATAAATCCTTTTTAGTTTGATGGGGCTGCTTAACCCCATCGAGGGGAAAATCATTTCTTAAAAACTCGAGTGATTTTCGTTCTTATGTTACTTCTAAGAGGCAGCTCTTCAGCTAAAAACTTTTTCAACTGCTGCTGCTCTCTTTCATATGATGCCTTAACATCTTTACGATACTGATAGTTTTCATCCATTATCAAAGCCAGTTCATGATCTTTATAATATGATATTGCATTAGCTGTGATCATCATCACCACCGAAGCAACCATTCCTTCAGTTCCATTATATTGTTGGATATAACGCTGCACCGCTTCCGGCGTTCTGAATGTATGTGCCAAACCAAAATGTATTCTCTTCATTTCTTACCCCTTTTCCATTTCTATGATTTCACCAAACCGATTAAGATCAACTAAATACTCGACTGCTTCTTTCCAGTTCATGAACGGCAGATCAGTATTATAATTGTGGTTCTCGATAACTTCTTGATAATCTTCTTCGAAGCCGAAGCAGCCAGCCATTATGATATTATCATCCGGGCATAAGTGACCGCCGTAACAATCGACGCTTTGATCTTTATATTTTATATTTTGCGGTTTCATTTTTTTCAATCCCCTTGATTAATGTTGAACAATAATTATACCTTTTTTTTGACCGAGAAGTATAGTACTTTCCGAATTATTTTTTACTCCGCCTTATCGCCGTGACGGGCGGTTTCATCCGCTTCGCTGCTTCACTGGCCGTCTCTCTGAACCGGCGAGCATCAAGCCTCGATCATAATCTTTTTCAAAATTTCAAAAAAAAATTTCTTCGTCGCTTTGCTCCTCAGTCTATAATTGTCGCTTGCGCTCCTCAGTTTATAAAAGCAACAGCAATATAATTCTTTCTCGCTAGGCTCGAAAGGTCTCTTTATTGTTATGCACAAACTGGGGATAACTACAGTCTCCCTTCGATCCTAAGGGATCTCCGGTTCCCCTATAGTTACCCACAAATTTGCACACAACTCTTGGTGCTAAACTGAATTAAATGAACCCCATTATCTCTTCATGCCGACCCGCCCCTTTGCTTCCCTTCGATAAGATTATGAATAAACATATTGTCAATAAAATCAATAAGATCTCCAAAGTTAATAATTAATCTGGTTGGTTGGGTTGTGGAGTCTATCGAGACTTTAGAGTAGTAATTATAGTCTTTACAGGTCGCTTGTTCCCCGTAAACCAGATTAGTTACTTTAAACGTACCCCTAGCTCTCCTTCCCCCTCTAGACTCTGTAGATCTCTGGAGTCTTTTGGGCTAAAGAGTTTATCCGAGCTTGCGAGGGCTTCTATTTGCACGCCATCGTCTACAGAGACCTATGGGGGGGCAGGAGACCATAGGGGTACTGGGTGTATATATAGCAAACATATACATTTTGTAGAAAACTAGACCATAAACCAGATTGACGCTACACTCTATAGTCTCTATAGACTTCATAGACTATAGTATCTACATAATATACATATAAAGTATAGTAGTAAGTATAGTAAACAGGTTACTATATAGACTATATAGGGGGGAAAGGGGATTACTTTAGTATATAGTTCAAATTACTGTTTGTCAAGACATATCGTAAATAACTTGACAGATCTTCATATGGACTATATACTATTTTAATGGCAGTATTAAACACAATAGAAAAAAGAGAAGTAAAAAGAGAGTTAACAGAGAAGCAACAAGCTTTTCTTAAGCATCTTATAGAAACTCAGGGTGATCCTAAAGAGGCTGCGAAGTTAGCAGGCTATTCTTCACCCTATCACCACGTTGTTAAGAGTTTAAAGTCTGAAATACTGGAGCTAACTAAAGAAGTACTAGCTACGTCAGCCCCTAAAGCCGCTTTTAAGCTAGTAGAGATCATGGAGTCTAAGAAACCTATAGTCCAAGCAAGTAATAAACTAGCTGCGGCCACTACTTTGCTCGATAGAGTAGGTGTAGTGAAAGTAGATAGAGTAGATGTCAACCATAACGTAGGGGGCGGTATCTTTCTAATGCCAGATAAAGCTCCTATTGAAATAAATCAAGAGCATTACACAGTAATAGACGAGGAATAAGACTATGGACATATTAATAGGATTAGTATTTGTAGTTGTAGTAGGTGTAGTTATGTTAAAGCGAGTTAAACCTGACCTATATGCAAAACTAAGAGCTAAGCTACCTTTGTGAAGAACAAGGTGCGCTCAGCTGCCGCCGATTGGCATAGCAGTTACTTTAAAAAGCAAGCACAAAAGAAACAAAGGCATAAGTTAAAGAGCCGGAAAGATCAATTGCAGTATCAAGATGCTTTAGAGTACACAAAGGTTAAAAGGTGACTCTAAGTGCGCTTGTATCCCAACTATATCAAATGAGTTTATTAGATTCAGATAAATATGTTAGAAGAACATCATCTACTGTTCCTTTTGGTTATGAGCTGTCTCCTATTGATGGTTATTTAACACCTATACCAGAACAACTTAGTATTCTTAAAGAAGTAGCTGCGTCAGTACACGCAGATGAAATTAGTTTAGGGATAGGAGTTGATTGGTTAGAAGCAGAAACAGGCCGAAGGATGTCAAGAGCAGGGTTAAAAAAACATACGGATAAGGTTTATGGAAGATTGGCTGAAAAATCCTAGAAAATACTTGACAGATGCGCAAGGGAACTATATACTAAAGAAAGACGGAACGCCGCAGAAGAGAAGGGGTAGACCGAAAAATACTGAGCTATCTGATGTAAAAGCAGCACTACATGCACAAAAAGCTTTAAGAAAGAAAAACTCTAAAGTTACAAAGTTGCGCAGAAACTTGCGGAAAGAAGAAAAAAAACTAGCAACAAGTAAGAAAGTACTGACATCAAATGTCATTACTGAAGCAGAAAGTAAAGAACTACCAGATGCTATACAACAGCATTTAGATGACACAGGTTCCTATGTTGAGTTCATGCCTAACAAAGGGCCGCAGAAAGATTTCTTAGCTGCACCGGAAAAGGATGTCTTATACGGTGGGGCTGCAGGTGGTGGTAAGAGTTATGCGATGTTAATAGATCCATTACGCTCTTGCCATAACCCTGTACACAGAGCATTAATACTTAGAAAGTCTATGCCTGAGTTAAGAGAGTTGATAGATAAGTCAAGAGAGCTATACCCTAAAGCCTTTAAAGGCGCTAGGTTTAAAGAAGTAGAAAAGCTATGGTTGTTTCCAAGTGGCGCTAAGATAGAGTTTGGTTTCTTAGAAAGAGATGCAGATGTCTACCGTTATCAAGGACAAGCATATTCTTGGATAGGGTTTGATGAAATAACCCATCTACCTACAGAGTTTGGTTGGAACTACTTAGCCTCAAGATTAAGAACAACAGATAAAAATTTACAAACTTATTTAAGATGTACGGCAAATCCAGGTGGAGTTGGCGCACAGTGGGTAAAGAAAAGATATGTAAACCCTTCGGAGTCTAACTCAGCATTTATAGGACACGACGGGCTAACAAGAAAATTCATCCCTGCTCGATTACAGGATAATCCTTATCTAGCAGAAGACGGTGAATACGAAAGGATGCTTAACTCGCTTCCTGCTGTACAGCGTAAACAATTACTAGATGGTAATTGGGATGTAGCAGAAGGAGCAGCATTTGCGGAGTTCGAGCCTGAACACCACATTATATCTCCTTTTGACATACCGTCTTGGTGGGAAAGATTTAAAGGCGTAGACTATGGATACGCTGCAGAAAGTTGTTGTTTGTGGGCAGCCGTTGATCCTGAAGATAAGACCATTATCATATATAGAGAACTTTATCAGAAAGGTCTTACAGGGAACGCGCTTGCCGACAAAATAACTCAGATGGAAGAGCCTGAAATTAAGTCTATACCGGGTGTGCTTGATACAGCAGCTTGGTCTAGAACAGGGTATTCAGGGCCTACTATTGGCGAGATACTCGTTAATAAAGGTCATAAACTAAGAAGGGCTGATAAGAACAGAGTTGCAGGTAAAGTTCAGATACATGAACACTTAAGAAAGCGACCTGAGAATAACAGACCAAGATTACAGATAGTGGGTAACTGCAAAAACCTAATTAGGGAATTGCAAGGGATCCCATTATCTAAAACTAATTCTGAAGATGTAGACACAAAAGCTTCAGACCATGCTTACGATGCGTTACGTTATATGTTAATGAGTCGACCAAGAGTAGACCATCCGTATGACAGAAGACTAAGAATTAGAAGTGATGTCTACGCACCATCAGACTCAACATTTGGATATTAAATATATGGCTGAAAAAGAAAACACTTTCCTGAATGCAAACAACATCTATGAAGAAGTTGAGGGTGAAACAGGTAAAGCTTTAAATTTAGAATCTGATCAGAAGTCTAACTTAGTAGGCTTAATTAAAAGTAGATTTTCTCAAGCCGAAGAAAAAAGAAATATGGATGAACGTAGGTGGCTTAGAGCTTACGAGAACTACAGAGGTCTATATAATAAATCAGTTAAGTTTAGAGCTTCTGAAAAATCTCGTATCTTTGTAAAAGTTACTAAAACAAAAGTACTAGCAGCCTTTGGTCAGTTAGTAGATGTAATGTTTGGTACTGGTAAATTCCCTATAGGCGTTACAGAAACTAAAGTTCCTGAAGGTGAATACGGTACAGCGCATCTTGATACGGCTAATCCAATACCTGGAATGGAAACTTCTTCTCCTGCTCCTGATAATTTAGGCAACCGTATGGAAGACGAGCCTCAAGAAGAAAACCCGTATGACGTAGGGTATTCAGGAGACGGTCGTACTCTTAAACCCGGAGCTTCCTTTGGTCGAGGTATTTTTTCAGACAGTATAGAAGACTATGCTGATGATATGTTAGTAGAAGGAAACAGTCCTGATCCTAATAAATTTGATATTAATCCTGCACAAAAAGCTGCAAGGAGAATGGAAAAACTAATACACGATCAGATAGAAGAATCTAACGGTTCGTCTGAAATTAGAAACGCTTTACTTGAAGCTGCCTTATTAGGTACAGGAATTGTTAAAGGGCCATTTAACTTTAATAAGAAATTACATAAGTGGGATACTTCGGAAGAAGGAGAACGAGAATACAATCCTTTAGAAGTTAGAGTACCCCGTATAGAATTTGTAAGCTGTTGGGATTTTTATCCTGACCCCGCTGCTACTAATATGGAAGAGTGTGAGTTTGCTGTACACCGCCATAAAATGAATCGCAGTCAGCTTCGCCAGCTTAGGAACATGCCTTACTTTGATGAAGATGCTATTAGAGAGTGTCTCAAAATGGGGCCTAACTATGAAGAAAAAGATTTTGAAAGCCAGTTAAAAGATGATTCTAACAGTAGCGAAGACTATCAAGCGAACTATGAAGTTCTTGAGTACTGGGGAATTATGGATGCCGAATACGCAAGAGAAGTAGGAATCGACTTACCCGACACAGTAGACGATTTAGACGAAGTACAAATTAATGCGTGGGTAACTGGAGACAAACTGTTAAGAGCTGTTGTTAATCCTTTTGCTCCTTATCGTATTCCTTATCACGCTTTTCCTTACGAAAGAAATCCTTACAACTTCTTTGGTATTGGTGTAGCTGAGAACATGGATGATAGCCAACAAGTAATGAATGGTCATGCTAGAATGGCTGTAGATAACTTAGCTCTATCAGGCTCTGTAGTCTTTGATATTGATGAGTCTGCCCTTGTAGGCGGACAGTCTATGGAGATATATCCTGGAAAAATATTTAGAAGACAAGCAGGGATGCCTGGACAGGCTATACACGGCTTAAAGTTTCCTAACACATCTAATGAAAATATGATGATGTTTGATAAGTTTAGACAACTTGCTGATGAGCAAACTGGAATACCTAGTTACAGTCACGGACAAACAGGTGTTCAAAGTATGACAAGAACAGCATCAGGAATGTCTATGCTTTTAGGAGCAGCTAGTTTAAATATTAAAACAGTTGTTAAAAACCTTGATGATTTCTTATTGAAGCCGTTAGGGGAATCTTACTTTCAGTGGAACATGCAGTTCTTTGAAGGAGACATGGATGTTAAAGGCGATTTAGAAATTAAAGCTTCTGGAACAAATAGCTTAATGCAGAAAGAAGTACGGAGTCAAAGACTGACTATGTTCCTTCAAACTGCACAGAGTCCTGCTATTGCACCGTTTGTTAAGATCTCTAAACTCATTAGTGAACTGGCCTACAGCTTAGATTTGGATCCTGATGAAATACTAAACGATCCCGAAGAAGCAGCTATAATGGCTCAAATAATAGGAATGCAAAATGCTGGACAAAATGCAGGCGAGGAACCTCAACCCCCTAGTCAACAACCCCCAACGATGGGAGCCGCTGGAGGAGTACCTCAAGCACCTCAAGAACTTGGAGCTACGGGTACTGGCGGTGGCAACATCGGAACTGGAAATATACCGCAGCCAGGGGAGAGTGAGTTCTCTGGAACGGTTGCTCCAGCTCCCCCAATCGGTTAAACAAGTAATTAAAGAGACTAGCTAATGGCACATAAAAAAAGAAACGGCTCCATGAAAGATCAAATGAAAGGTCTAGCAATCACTATAGCTCCTGTAACAGTTGAGAAAAAACGAGATAAAAAAATGGGAGGAGGTAAAGCTGCAAAGACTTTATATACTTATGCTGAAGGTGGGGATGTAGAAGCTCAAATGGGTGTAATGATGCCTGAAGAATCAACACACATGATGCCTGACGGTACTGAAATGCCAGGTTCAACACATGCAGAATACGAACAAAACATGATGCCTGAAGGAGATATGATGCCTGATGAGCAAATGGAAGACGAGTACTTAGATTATATAATCTCACAGTCTCTAAGTCCTGAAGAAGAAACCTCGTTAATGAATAAATTAGAAGCTGATCCAGAGTTAAGCGTTATGTTTGACAAGCTAATGGATACAGCCACAGAATTTTCAGGAGCTGGCCCAGTTGATGGCCCCGGTTCTGAAGTCTCCGATTCGATACCCGCAAGGTTATCTGATGGTGAGTTTGTCTTTACAGCAAAAGCAACAGAGCAATTAGGCGCTGACAGATTACAAAGTATGATGAAAGATGCCGAGGCTGAAGCAGACGCTGCAAGACAAGAAGTAGCAACAGGTGGAGAGATAGAAGACGACACTACAAAGGTTGACCAATACGGTAAGCCTATTGATGAGGACATCGCAGAAGATGAAATCAGAAAAGGAATGATGTCTGTTAACCCCCGCCTGAGATAACGATAGAGCCACCTTAGAACCCTAAGCCCTCTATCACAATATAAACCGAAAGGCTACCTTAACAAAAACAAACCCTGCACTGTCGACATTTGCAGCTACTTTGTTTAGAAAGCCCCTAGTAGGAGTAAGAAGATGGCAACACAAGCAAAAAAAGCAAACCCTTATAACGCCAATAAAGAATGGCATAACCAAAAAGAAAAACCGTTCGTGTCTGCTGATGGTGCTTTTTTTAAAGAACCTCAACCACAAGTTGAATCTTTAGAAGAACCACAGCAAAGTAAAAAGGAAACTAAAAATAAACCTGATTACAAAAAAAGATATGATGATTTAAAAACACATTACGATTCTAAATTGAATGAGTTTAAATCTAGAGAACAAGAACTACTAGAAGAAGCTGCTGAAAACAGACCAAGCTATGTAGCTCCGAAGTCTCCAGAGGACTTAGAAAAGTTTAGAGAACAGTATCCAGATGTTTATGAAGTAGTTGAAACTGTAGCACATATGCAAAGTTCTGAAAGAACTAAAAGTCTAGAAGAACGATTAGCAGCTTTACAAGAACGTGAAACAGAATTAGTTACTCAACAAGCAAACGAAAGATTGTTACAGAACCATCCTGATTTTGAAGATATTAAAAACAGTGATGAGTTTCACGGTTGGGCGAAAGCACAGCCACAATCTATTCAAGATTGGATATATAAAAATGCTAATGATGGTGATCTTGCAAGTCGTGCGTTAGATTTATATAAACGTGATATGGGAATAGATGCTTCTAAAGCTAAAAAGCCAACTTCAACTAAGTCCAAAAAATCCGCTGCTGATATGGTTTCAACTAAAACAACTTCGGTTGAACCCAAGCAAGATAAAATTTGGACTGAAAGGGAAATTGCTAAGATGTCTATTGATGAGTTTGATCGGTTTGAAGATGAAATCGGAAAAGCAATTCATGAAGGCAGAGTAGTAAAATAATAATTAACTTTTAATTTTGATATAATAATGGAGAGTAACTATGGCTTATAACGCCTCAGATCAGTTCTTTGAACCAAGTACTGATACAAATGCAAACTT
>Ga0209337_1003804_pt1 | contig 10575 bp, 11 predicted proteins | sample LinPmetageLP53_FD_184044 | JGI IMG/M metagenome (GOLD analysis project Ga0209337, IMG submission 184044) | Marine viral communities from the Pacific Ocean - LP-53 (SPAdes) (version 2) | ecosystem: Environmental > Aquatic > Marine > Oceanic | place: Pacific Ocean | collected 2010-02-08 | reverse complement strand
GCCTTTTAGATACTACGAAGACCAAGCTAACGAGCTAGACACGATTACAAGACGCATTACAGGCGTTATTGAAGCTTGCAAAGTGCGCGGTATTTACGATAGCACTATATCAGAAATGTCGAACATTATGGATAGCTCAGAGACAATGCTTGTCCCAGCTACAGACGTTTTGCCGTTAATGCAAGCTGGCGGTTTAGACAGGGCTGTTTGGATTTGGCCTATTGAGAAAATAGCTAGTGTTCTAATTCATCTGTACCAACAACGCGAAGCCGTAAAAACTATAATTTACGAGATTACAGGCATTGCCGACATCATGCGCGGCTCTAGTTCTGCATCAGAAACATTAGGCGCACAGCAATTAAAAGCGCAATTTGGAACGATGCGCTTGGACGATACAAGGCGCGAGGTACAAAGATATGCCCGTGACTTAGTGCGTATGGCAGCTGAGATTATTGCGGAGCAATTTAGCCCAGAAACAATGCAAATTATGACTGACGTTAAGTTGCCAACGCCAGAAGAAAAAATGCAAGCGCAAATGATGGCGCAACAAATGCAACAGCAACAACAACCAATTCCTAATCAATTGCAAAAAATATTAGATGATCCAACATGGAACGAATGTTTGCAGATATTGCGGGACGATCAGCAACGTGCGTATCGCATTGACATTGAGACAGATAGCACTGTTGCAGGAGATCAAGCTCAAGAGCAAAGAAATATAACAGAATTGTTAACTGGTATTTCATCGTTTATTCAAAATGCTGGCCCTGCGGTTGCGGCTGGTTATTTGCCATTAGAAGCAGCTAAATCTTTGTTGATGACTTCTGTGCGTAAATTTAAAATGGGCAGGGAAGTGGAAGATGCGCTTGATATGATTGGCGAAGATGAAAACGAAGAACAACAACCAGACCCAGCAATGATTCAGTTGCAACAGCAAATGCAAGAAATGCAACCTATCATGCAACAATTACAGCAAGAAAACGAACAACTAAAGGCTGATAAGAGTGCAGAAGCCCAGCGCACTCAAATGGATGGCGAAAAAGCTGTTGCTGAAATTGAATTAAAGCGTGGAGATCAATCATTGAAAGCGCAAGAATTTGAGCTTAAAGCTTCACAACCAGTTGTATCTCCCCAAGAGCAAATGGAGTACGACATGCAAATGGAGCGAGAAAAAATGGCGTTTGATGCTGAACAAAAAGCATTAGACAGGCAATATGAATCTGAACAAAAAGCTTTGGATCGTGCTGCTACATTAGAAAAAGAAATTATTACAAAATCAAACAACGGAATTGATTTGGCTTTAGCAGAACTTCATGGCAATAAAACATTAATTTATAACGAAGATGGCACAATTTCTGGTTATGAAACCACTGATATTGAACAAACAATAGAAAGAATAAGAGATGTTATTGCACAACAATCAAGTGCTGATCGTGGTGGAATGGAACAAGCTTTAACCAACATTGCTGAAATGCAAAACCAAGCAAGTCAACTAATTATTGAAAGTAACGAAAGACTAGTAAGTGCAATTACAGCACCGAAAAGAGCAATTTATGAAAATGGGCGTCCTGTTGGAATTGAAACGGTTGAATAGATATGGCTAATTGGGACGTTAGCAAATGGGACGAAGGTGTTTGGGACGCTGACCCATCATACGCAAAGGCCGCTGGTGGTGGCGCTAAACGCAGAAGACCTAACGAAAAGATTGTTTGGTACGACGATTGGGTAAAAGCGCAACAACGAAAAGACATACCAGAAGAAGAACAAATTGAAGATATTGAAGAAGCAATTGAAGTTGTTGCGGCCTATAAAAAAAATACAGTTTCAGTTGTTGATGCAAAGGCGGCAATATTAAAAGCTAAAAACGCTGAAGATATGTTAAATAAAGTGCGTGAATTAAAGATTTTAATGAAAGCGTTTTTTGCAATAAAAGAAGAAAAAGAACGTATTGCAGAAGAATTAAGACAAGAAGAAATAAGAAAAGAAAAAGAACGTAAAAGAATAAAAAAACGTGACGATGATTTTGTAAGTTTATTTGTACTAGGAGTTGTGTGATGCAAACGATGGCGCAAGCTTTAATAAGAAAACCTGTGCAAACTATGAATGGTAGCGGTTACAGCCCAGTTTTACAAACGCCTTCAGGGCAAGGTGGTTTACGAGCATGGGAACAAGCGTCTAACTTTAATAACTTTATGAACAACACAATCCCTGGTTATGGTATTCAAGCGATTATGCCTGGAGGTTTAGGTCTTGGTTTGGCGGCAAGAGCAAACAATGCATATGCAAACAATGCGTACACAAATGCAATGAATAGTAGAGAAAGCGGTGGTCAAACTCCGCAAATTGTAGCTGATAGGGCAAGACAAGCAGCTATTGCGCAACAAAATTACGGTGGTGGAATGTTCTCTGATGGTTTAGGTGGGTCAGGCGGTTATTCTGGCGGTCAAACCGATGCAGGGAACGATACAGGATCAAGAGGTTTTTATTAATGGATCAATTATATAAAACTAATTACAATAATATTGATTGGTCAATCAAAATTGACAAACCAAAAAAAGTAATTGAATATATTCTTCCAGCAAAATCACATTTGTCGTCGCCAAGAATATTAAGCGATTTTGAAGCATACGAATGCCCAGTTTCAGGTAGGCAAATTGAAGGCAGAAGAGCCCACGAAGAAAATTTAAAAGCTACAGGGTGCAGAATTTTAGAACGTGGAGAAAAAGAAGATAATATAAAAAACGCACAACTTGCAGCGCAAGCTGAAGACAAAAAACGTGATGCAGCAATTGATGGAATAGTTGATTCAGTTGCAAATGAATATTTTAAATAATCCAGACGGAGATTTTTAATGGATTTAGAAACAGCCCCAGCCACTGAAGACGCAACACCAGCCGATATTGATAACTTTATGGAATCTGCTTTTGATGAGTTAGAAGCCACTGGAGAAATAACAGAAGACTCCGACATAAGCGAAGAACAGATTGCTGATGTTGTTGAGGCTAAAACAAATTCAGATGTTGATGAAGACACTGATACAAATGACGTAGATAGGGTTGAGGAAAATGGTGAACCTGATGAAAATCAGACCATTACCGCTCCACAATCAATGTCTGCTAAAGATCGTGAAACTTTTACTACACTTCCACCCGAACAACAAAAATGGATTTCGGATCGTGCGAAGGAACAGGAATCAGCTTTCACACAAAAAACTATGGAACTTGCAGAGCAACGGAAAGGTTACGACAAGCTAGATCAGATATTAGCACCAAGACGGCAACAGTTAGCACTAGATGGTATGGATGATAGCACCGCAGTTGGTCAGCTATTTGCTTTGTCAGACTACGCAAACGATGACCCAATTGGTTTTGTTAAATATATGATGAATGCACGTCAAATTCCAATGTCTGCTTTAACTGAATCTAATGGGCCTCAACAGCCTATAGATCCTCAATTAGCCGCCATGCAACAGAAAATGCAAGGCTTTGAAAATTTCCTCACACAACAACAAATGCAAGCTCAACAACAAGCGGAAACTGCTATTAATAGTGATGTACAAAAATTTGCACAAGACAACGAATTTTATGCAGAGCTAGAAAATGAAATGATTCCAGTTGTTGCTGCGTTACGACAAAACGATCCAAATCTTTCTAACCATGATGCGTTGTCAAAAGCTTATAAAATGGCGATTGCGGCAAATGATGCAGTTTCTGCTAAAGTTGAAGCGTCAAAATCAACTAAAGCTGAAACAGATAAAGTTGCACAAGCGAAAGCTCGCGCAGCTAAATCAAAGAAAGCGGCGGCATCTAACGTTGTTCGTAGTGGTGCAAGAGCGCCAAGCAAAGCAAATGTAGAAAATGTTGAAGATTTTATTGGAGACTTGGTTGACGAACGCATGATTGCTTAAAATGAAAGGAAAGTCTAATGGCTTCTCCAAATAGCTCGTTTACCGAAATATCGGCAATTACTTATCGGCATTTTAAAGATAAGTACCTTGCAGATAACGTAACTAACCATACTGCGTTACACCAACGCCTAGCAGAAAAAGGGCAAGTTGGCCTTGTTGGTGGTGGTTGGGAAATCCAAATTCCGCTTGATTACACTGAAAACGGTACATATCAGCGTTATTCTGGTTATGACACTTTGGATGTTTCACAAAGTGAAGTCTTTACTGCGGCTAACTTCCCTTGGAAGCAAATCGCAATTAATGTTGTTGCCTCTGGCTTAGAAATTCGCCAAAACAGCGGCAAAGAAGGCGTTATTAAGCTTGTCAAAAACAAGTTAAAAAATGCAATGCGTACAGCAGGAAATAATTTTTCTGTTGATATGTATTCTGACGGAACCACAGCTAACCAGATCAATGGCTTGCAAGCTCTTGTCTCTGACGCTGGTACTGGTACTGTTGGTGGCATTAATTCGTCAACTTACACTTTTTGGAAAAATGCACTTCAATCTGCTGCTGCACCTTTACAGGGTGGTGGCGGTATTACACCAAGCGCAACAACAATTGAAAGCTTAATGCTACCATTGTGGTTAAACTTGACGCGTAATAACGACATGCCTGATTTGATTGTTATGGATGACACGTATTTCACGTTCTTTGATAACAGCCAAACAAGCTTGAAGCGTTACACCAACACAACAGACGTATTAGCTGGATCAACATCTTTAAAATACAAAGGTGCTGATGTTGTTTATGATTCTGTTGCTTCTGGAATGCCAGATCAACATGCATACTTCTTGAATACAGATTACATTGGTATCTGTGCTCATAAAGATGCAAACTGGACAGAAGTGCATGAAAAATGGTCAGTTAACCAAGATAGTCAGGTTCTTCCAATCATATGGCAGGGCAATATGACTGTTTCAAACCGTTCACTTCAGGGCGTTATGAAAGCTTAGAAGCTTTTGTGCAAACTTTATTTCCTGAAAGGAAAATCAAATGTCTAGTTATGATATAGTAACCCCAATTGCAGGAGCACAGCCTATTGCTGACACTTCTGCAACTCAACTCCACCCACTTGGCTTAATTGTTCAAGCTTCAGATAATGCATCTACAGCATATGGCTGTGGTGAATTTATCTACTTAAAAGGATTAGCATCAACTGTTGTTGGTTCTTTTGTTACTTACAACGCAGATGATAACTCAACAACGTTATTGGCAGCTAATGCTATTGGCCCTGTTGCAGTTTCCATGTCTATTAATCTTGCTGGTTATTACGGTTGGTATCAGATTAGTGGCAAAGTTGTAGGAAAAGCTTTGGCTGGTTACGCTGACAATGGCCTCGTTTACGCAACTTCTACTGCTGGCAGCATCGATGATGCTGTTGTCGCTGGTGACCGTGTAAAGTTGGCTAAAGGCGCATCTGCCGTTGGCACACCATCTTCAGGTTTAGCTGAATTTGAAATGCAACGTTCATTTATGGATGATGCAACAGCGGCTTAATTAAATTGGGGCTAACTTAACGGTTGGCCCCTTTTTACTACAAAAGGAAAAACAATGGTTGATATGCTTCCAGAAGAAAAACACGGTTTTTATGTCGAGTTTGAATTGAGAGCAGAAGAAGATCGAAACGAAACAATGAAAACAGGTCACCCAGTTTTTTACGACACAGAAATTGCAATTATAACAATGCCAGGAGGTAGTTTAGTTGTTGATAAATTAGTATCTGATGAATTATTAAACGAATGGAAACGTGGTATACCTGGACGCAAACCACCATCACCATTTGCTATTGCCGCATATGAAGCATGGAAAGATGGAAGAGAAGCACCTGTTAATGGAATTGATTTAAAAAATTGGCCTGGAGTTACCCCAGCGCAATTAAAAATGTGTCATGGTTGCAACATTAGAACAGTTGAGGATTTATCTGAAGCAAACGCTGACGCAATACGAAAAATGGGAATGGGTGGCGTTGCTCTAAAAGATAAAGCTGTTTCTTATTTGCAATCGGCTGGATTAAACAAAAACAGCGAAGAAGTAAGCGCATTAAAAGTTGAAATGGAATCTTTAAAAGAAGCTTTAACAAAAAGAGATAAACAAATTGAAAAGTTAATGGAGCAGTTGACTGAACCAGAAGACGAACCAAGACGCAGAAAAAAGGCAGCGTAATGGAAACGCATTTTTTTGAAAGAGACAGTATTAATTATATATCTATTAAAATAGATGCAAGCACTGCTATTGATTTAATTGCTACTGAAGAACATAAACTTAAATACAACAAAGAATGGTTAGAGTATAATAAAGTTGTAAGAGCGCATAATGCAGATGGAACTTTTGTAGCTGATGATCCTACAACGCCTGAAAATGAAGCGTTTGTTAAAGTTAGAAAAAAACCAGTTAAGAAAAAGGCAAAATAGTTATGACTTTGTTGACAATGGTAAATGGCGCTCAAGACACAATTGGTCTTACCAGATCATCCGTTGTCGTTGCGTCTTCAGATGGTAATACAAGAACTCTTTTGGCGTTAGCTCAAACTGAAGGCCAAGAGCTTCTGGAACGGTTTTCTTGGCCTCAGACGCAAGCAGAAGCTACACACACAACATTAGCTGCTGAGTTGCAAGGTGTAATGACTACTATTGCATCTGGATTTGGTTATATAATTAACCAGACATTTTGGAATCGAACACTAACGCAACCCGTCACAGGGCCTTTATCCCCACAAGAATGGCAGCTTCAGAAAGCTCGCGTGGTCACAGGGCCTTACTCTAGCTATAGGATACAGGCAGGTAAGCTTTTGGCTTTCCCAGCGCCACCAGCAGGCAACACATGGGTGTTTGAATACCAAACTGTAAACTTCTGTGAATCTAGTGGTGGAACGGATCAATCTGCATGGGCGGCTGACACTGATGTTGGGTTGCTAGACGAAAATCTAATGCAAATGGGTTTAGTCTGGCGATTTAAGAAAAAGAACGGCTTAGACTATTCCGAAGATTATCGAATTTATGAGCAAAAACTTGCTAATGAAACTGCAAGAGTTGGTGGCAAAAAAGTATTAGATATGGCTAACGGCAGTCAATCTAATACAGGAATTTATGTGCCTGAAGGTTCTTGGAGCTAGTTAAATGGCAAGTATGCAAGACGTTTTAAAGAACAACTACCAAAACATGAATCCTTTTGACGTTATGCGGAAATTAGGGTTAAACATTCCAAATTTTACTCCATCACCAAAAGACGCAGCGGAAATGTTGCCTGGGGCTGGTATTAATGATGGGTTTCAACTAGGTCGCAATATGTCGCAAGCCCGTCAAGATAAACGATATGGTGACGCTGCATTGCTTGGCGCTGGTTCTGTTTTAATGTACGGATCTGAATTGCTTCCAACTGTATTAGGATCGACTGCAAGAAAAAGTGTCAAAGCTGCTTTAAAAATGACAGATGCATTGCAAAAATCAAAAAAATCTGCTACAAATAAATCAAGCGGTGGAGGGCGGTCAACCCCCCCTAGCAATGTTCCCAGCAATGGGGTGTCGCAACCACTGCCTACTTACCCGCCTGTGGCTCCACCTGAGTGGAAACGTGCAACAGAGGGCTTGTCTAAGAAAGACATTGGCACTGCTAAAGATAAACAATTTCGCTATGACGCTAAAGTTGATGCAGGTGAGGCATACCCTGCAACGATGGTTTTCCCAGCAAAAGTAAATTCTCCAGAAGCGTTAGCAATAAAAAAACAGGTTGAAGCTGCTCAACGAGATATAGATGCTGGAAATTATACGCCTATGTTTGACGTTTCTAAACGCACAGACGTTGACCCAACAAATTATAATTTTGGCCCATCGTCAAGAGATGTTGCAGTCCCTGCACAAGCAGCTACTATTGCAAAATATGAAGAACTAGCCAACAACCCTGAAGGACTTCAACGCCTTGTTAACGCTTACAGTGAAGGAAAGTTGATACCTAATTCGGAAAATTGGTATTTTGTTAAACAGTTAGAAGATGAATTTGTACGTGAGTTAGGTGAAGACGCAGGGCGTTTGGCATTTAGAGAAAAATTTGCAAAACCAATGGCGGCTACAACAGGCGGTGCATCACCAAAAGAAAATTTACGTACCGCAATGTACGGCAATTATATAAGAGAAAACAACATGCCTTACCCTGCTGCTGCATCTGATATGCCTTACCCAGCAGGTGGACAATATGTTACTGGGAATATGCAACAACATGAAAAAATGATGAATGCAGGAAATATTGATGCGGCTACAAATGCAAAGCGGCACAACTTTGAATCTAACTTTCTTGGTGACACAACATCATCAACAATTGATAAGCAAATGTCTCAATTGTTTGACCCAAAAATAGCTGCACCACCTGGAGCATCTTACGGTATTTATGAAAATGCACTTGGACGATTAGCAAAAAAAGAAGGCGTTGAACCAAGGGCTTTTCAAGATGTTGCTTGGGCGGGTGCAAAAAAACAACGAGAAGGTGCTAGATACCCTGGCTCTAGGCCCATGATTGAAGAAGTAAACCAAGCTATAGAAAGAACTGCAAGGATAACTGGTTTGACCCCACAACAAGTTTTAGTTGAAGGAATTATTAAAAGTAAAATTCCAATATACGGAGCGGGTGGCGTTGTTATGGCTCCATCTATGATTAAAGCTTTACAAGGCGATGAACAGGAAACAATAAATGCTCCAGCCACTAGCAGATAACTCAAGAAAGTCACCAGTATCCAATTCGTCAAGCACCCCTGCTCCTGTCAGGGGATGGAACGCTAAAGATTCGCTTGCTGACATGGAAGAAGATTGGGCTATCACGCTGGAAAATATGTTTCCTAATTTGACAGATGTTGAGCTAAGAGGTGGCTATACCTCACATTCAACGGGCAACGGATCTGGCGCGGTTGAAACTTTAGTTGAGTATTCTGGCCCAGCAACAAAGAAGCTATTAGCATTTGCTGGCGGTGTAATATATGACGCATCTGCGGCTGGTGGATCAACGTCTATTGCAACAGGCAAATCCAATGACCGTTGGCAGACCGTTATGTTTGGAACGGCTGGCGGTAATTTTCTTTATATGGTCAACGGTGAAGATGCGCCTATTTATTACAATGGTTCGTCATTTACAACGCCAACATTAAGCGGTGTCACGGCAACAAGTATAGTTGACATAATTGCCCATCAACGTCGATTATTCTTTGCTTTTAATGATAGTTTAATTGTTGGTTATCTGCCTGTTAATAACTTAGCTGGAACAGTATCAACTTTTGACCTTGGCGGTTTATGCGAAAAAGGTGGCAAAATACAGGCATTGGCAAGCTGGACAAGGGACGGTGGATCTGGCCCTGACGACATATTTGTTGCTATTACTTCTGAAGGCGAAGTTATTTTATATTCTGGCAATGATCCTGGGACTGCGGCCTCTTGGATTTTAGTCGGTGCATCGTTTTCCATTGGTAAGCCAATCGGTCGCAGATGCGTTGAGGTTGTTGGCACTGAGGTTATGGTAACAACTCAGGACGGTGCGATTCCGTTATCAACCATGTTGCCAATCGATAGAGTTGGTGCGGCTGGTAAGGCGTTATCTGACAACATACAAAACGCTTTTATCGCTGCGGCTAGAAGTTACGGAACAGTTTTTGGCTGGCAATCAATACATTACCCGCAAGGGTCGTATGCGTTGTTTAATGTGCCAATTAGTTCCGCTGTATCTCAGCAATACGTTGTAAATACACAGACAGGCGCATGGTGCAAGTTTACAGGGCAAAATGCGGCTTGCTGGGCGTTGTTTAACGGCAATTTATACTTTGGTGCAACAACAGGCGGTGCGGTCTACAAGGCCGATACAGGCACATCTGACAACGGTGCAAATATAGAATTTACCATTAAGCCAGCGTTTAACTATTTTGGTCGCAGAGGCGTAAATAAATTATATAATCTTTGCCGCCCACATTTTACATCAAATGGCGCACCAGGCGTTGCAATTGATTTGAACATTGATTTCTCTGACGTTACGCCAACGAGTATACCTTCAGCAACTTCATTAAATGCTGCTTTGTGGGATACGTCTAAATGGGATCAGGCAAACTGGGCAAACGAAATAAGCATTGCCGATTGGTTGACGGTTTACGGGATTGGTGACTGTGCAACGCCAACAATTCGTGGTGCGGAAAATGCTTTATCTATTAAGTTTTCTGCATACGATATGATTTGGCAAGTTGGAAACGCATTATAATGGTTAACATGCGGCAAGCGTTAGGCGTTGATGATTTTAATCAAATGTCCAATTATACAGGGCAATTGCAAAATCAACGTCGAGCTGTTGGCCAGAAGCAATATGGATTAGGCGGCAAAGTATTAAACATGGCAGCGGCACTTGGCGATGCATACAATCAATATCAACCGCCAGAAACTGCATTAGGAATGATGGCGTTGCCAGCTAAAGCTGTTTATGGCTTGGGCAATATGATCGTTCAAGATGTGGGCGATAAAACCAAAAGCATTATGGGAACTGATAGAAGCAACCCAGCCGCAATGAATCAAGCGGCAACGGATGCGTTTGGTTTGGCGGCTGATACAATGGCGGGCGGTGGTGTTGTTAGCAGAATGACAGATATGCCACAGGGGGCTATATTG
>Ga0209337_1003802_pt1 | contig 10576 bp, 13 predicted proteins | sample LinPmetageLP53_FD_184044 | JGI IMG/M metagenome (GOLD analysis project Ga0209337, IMG submission 184044) | Marine viral communities from the Pacific Ocean - LP-53 (SPAdes) (version 2) | ecosystem: Environmental > Aquatic > Marine > Oceanic | place: Pacific Ocean | collected 2010-02-08 | reverse complement strand
CAGTCTTCGTTAGATTTGTTGTTTTAAAATATTTAGGTTCTTCTGTAGCTGCTACTGCTGCCATCATGTTTAATTGTTTTTTATTAGGCGTCATTTTAGCAGACATTTCTTCCATGAGTTTTCTTCTTTCAAACTCCATCTGCTCATGGTTTATGGCAAATCCAGGCTTAACTCCTTCTACACCTTTTTGATTAGCTGCACGGCTCTTGCCTTGTTCTTTATACCCTACTTTTTTATTCATTACTTAGCATCTCCCCAGTTAGACTTTATTTTATAATCTACGTTAGAGGGTACTTCAAGCTTTAAACAAGTTTCCATAATATGTTTTATTTCTTTTGCTTCTTTATCAGATTTTACACTACAATTCAACTCGTCATGCACCTGTATAAGTGGTGTAACTCCTAATTCTTCGTATACATCTACCATAGCTTTCTTTGTCTGATCCGCAGCTGTGCCCTGTATTAACCTGTTAAGTGCTTTGTATGTACCAGCTCTTTTAATGGCGCCACCCCATTTAGTAGTAGCCTCATTATGCGGTAAAGCTTTGTGAAATACACCTGCTTCATACCAAGATGGTTCCCATAAATCAAATTTACATCTACGCCCAAGACTAGTTCTTATAGAACCTACTTGATTAGCTCTGTTCATCACAGCTTCTAACATGCCCTGCATAAATGGAACTTTACTTCTAAATTCTTTTAACATTGTTTTAGCTTCTATCGGTGATATGTCTAAATCAATTGCCATTTTTTTATATCCCATTCCATACATTACGCCAAGACCAATAGTCTTAGCTAACTTACGATCAATGCCTGCCATCTCTGCTGTTTGTTTGTGAAAATCTAAACCTTTAATAAAAGCTGATTGCACGTCTGCTGCTCCTTCGTTTTTATTTAACACAGCAAAATGTGTAAGAATTCTAGGTTCTTGTTGTGAGTAATCTGCTGATAACCATTCTTCTCCTTGTTCTGGTATAAATATTTTACGTAATTCTGATCCAAATTCACTTCTAATTGGCATCTGTTGTAAATTAGGTGCATACATAGAAAATCTACCTGTTACAGTTCCACCGCTATCACCACGAATTTGATTAATATGTGCGTGAAGTCTGCCATCAGCTATATATTTAGAAATCCCATCTATAAATGTGCCCTGTAATTTGTTAAGAACACGTGCTTTTGTTATCATTCTTGGCAACTCATGTGCGTGTGTGTCTAAAAATGTTTGTGTAAAGCTCGGAGCTCCAAGGGCGGTGGTCGGATATTCTAGGTTAACACTATCAAATGCCTGGGCCACTGACCGTGCTGCCCAAACCTGCACATCATTGCCAACTAAATCTTTTATTCTTTTTAAATACTGCTTTTCTTTATTTCTTAATTTAACTTTTAAAGTTTGTGCACGGTCCATATCAATACGCACACCACGCTTAGTCATGTTAAATATAACTCTTATAAGTCTACACTCTATGTCGTAGACTCTATCAAGCTCTTCGTTTTCTATCTCTGATATAAGTCTTTCGTGCAATCTCCACGTTAATCTTGCATCAGCTTCTGCGTATTCTCCAACAAACTCTGCCGGTAATTTCCACATTTCTGCTTTAGGATCTAGACCCAACTCTTCTGCTTTAGCTTTAAGTAAAGACTCATTTTTAAACTCTCCTAAGTATTCAGCAACCATGCTGTTTAATGTAAAGGAATATCTATTTTCATTTAATAAAGCAGACGCTATCATAGTGTCGTGTATATAGCCCTTAACTTCAATTCCAAGTACACTTAGCCAACCAATGTCATACTGTGCATTATGAAATACTTTTTGTATAGATTCATCTTCACATACTTCTTTAATGTATTTAATAACAGGTTTCTTATCCATGTTACCACCACCGCCGTGTGCAATAGGATAGTAAGCAGTGAAGTCACCACTGGATATGGCTATACCTATAACCATGCCAACTTTACGTGGCCATCCTGGGCCCATAGTCTTTAGCTCACTATCGCAAGTCTCAAGATCTATAGCTACAACTTTTCTTCCCTTCATAGAAGGGAACTCTGTAGGGTGCAGCCACTCTGCTTTAACTTCTGTTTGTTTAAATAGATCCATTTTTTAATTCTCCTGCTATTGCCATGTATGCTGAGGCATCAATAAAATCATCTACATTATCTTTACCTCTTTGTGATCTTGAAATTTTTAATAGCGCCATCATTACTGCTACTTCATCAGAAGTAATCGCCACCATTGGTTTTAATTTACCATCTAAAAATATACTCCAAAACTCTGCAATTGTTTCATGGTTTATTTTAGTATCTCCATGTGTTTCTTGTCTCCCACCGTTGACTAACTCAGCAGCTTTTAATAATATTTCACTCTTATTCATAGTATAAATCCTCTATCTCTTTGGTTATTAATAATGTGTAAACTTTCTTTTGCCCTAGTGGCACCCACATAAAACACTCTGTTAGTGTCGTCTGAATCTTTCTCCATTTCTTCTTGTGCTGCTCTTGATAAATCAGTTAACAACATAACATTGTCACACTCACCGCCCTTAGCTACATGAATTGTACTCATATTAATTTTAGGATCAGCTGTCAGACCACCGTGCTTTTGCAAAGCCATAACATATGATTTATTTGATTCACCCATAGAATTAAAAGCTATGTCCCAAGGAACATGCTCATTTATTAAACCATGATTATTTTTTAAATCATTCATGCTCCACGTATTTTTTTCCTCCCCGTTATTAAAACTTTTCTTGTTTTTAAAACCTCTTTCTAAATTGTTTCCTACTTTTAAATTATCATAAATGTATCCTACATCAGTGTAATTAACTTCTGATCCTCTGCTTAAACGCTCCCAGGCATCAACAGCTCTTAGTATTTCAGGTCTAATAGGCGACTTACCATTAACAGTGTAGGGTAATCCTTGATATCTTATATCTTCTTCAACTTCATTTAACATATAGGCAGCACTAGCTAGTATTAACCAATTACCATCTCTTACATTTACGCCGCCAGGATAAGCGTGGTATCTAACTTCTCCTTCTACGTCTCGAGCTTTCCATTCTTTAGTTCTACGATTAGATATTCTTGTAACAATATCAGCTGCAACATCGTGAACAGCTTTCGGACATCTATAAGATTGATTAAGTACACTAACGTTTCCTTCCATTCTAATTAAATGCTCTATGTCTGCGCCTGCCCATCTAAATATAGCTTGGTCATCATCACCACTTATATATACTCTCTCTGCTTTATCCCAAATCTTCTCACATATCTTCCACTGTAATTTAGTTAGATCTTGTGCTTCATCAACAATAACAACATCAAGTTTAGGAACCGGGCCAAAGGCGTGGTATTGAACGAGCATGTCTGTAAAGTCATATTTATTATATGTTTCTTTGTACTCTTCAAAAGAACGATAAGCCCACAACAGTTCATTCCATGCATACTCCAAGTTAGATTCATTGTAGTAATCTTGAAGTTCCATGTCTTTCATTTTAGCTTTGTTTATATCTCTTAAATATTTATTATCTGTTTTAATTACTCCTGTGTCATCCCAGTCCATTGATATTTTTTTTAGCTGAACACCATATTTTTCTGCAAACTCGTGGTAATCCTGTGCATCCATAATTTCTGCTTTCGTATATCCCATCTGTCTTTTTCCAAAAGCATGTAATGTAGAGAAATAAGGAAAATCTTTTTCTGTTAAATTAAATTTAGCAGTTGCTCTACTAATAGCTTCGTTAGCAGCTTTACGGGTAAAACTTACAAACCCAATACGATCTGGAGGTGTGCCATTAGCTAATTCTTTTTGAACTACATTTAATAAGTTATGTGTCTTACCTGTGCCAGGAGGTCCTAATATTATATTAATTTTTGCCATGCCAATCACACCTTCCATCTTTGTAAACGTATAATAATTTTACACCTATTTTTTTCTGCGCAACACTTGTCACTCTATTTATTCTGTCCCCTTTACGTCTTCCTGTTTTTCTAATTGAAACACTTTTAACGTCTATTTTTAAAACTTTTCCTGTATTTCTATGTACTGCCACTAGATCAATTGGATCATTATCTTGATGTTTAGGATATATTAAATAACCTTTTGTAACTAACCAGGCAGCGGCCATAAACTCAGCCCATTGGCCTTTCATTGTTTTAGTCATTACTATTTTAGAACGGTACGACATCTTGTTTCCTAACTTCATGCTCTGAATCTTGCTCATCAAAAGAAGGTATACCCCATGTATTAACTCCCTTACCTTTTAGTTTCCAAAACTTATGTAATCCATCTATCTTTCTTAACTCTACTATTATCTGTGCAGTGTTATTATAATGAGTAAATTTATTTCTAATTAAATATGCGTGTAAATCTTGTAGTCTAAAGTAAGTTCTTTTTTTAGTAACTTCTTTCTTAGTCTTCTCATCTAATTCTGGTAAAGTTTCTGTCCAAGGTTTACGCAGTAATAACTCTTCTTTCTTTTGTGCCTGTGCCCGTAAAGTGCAAAACTCCTGGAGGTGAGCTAAAAACTGTCCGGACACAGAGCCGTCATTTGACACAGGAATCATAAGAGCAGTTTGCATCTTACCATTTATTAGCTGCTGCCAATCAACGTTCTTCATCAGTGGAGGCATCATGTTTAAAACTTCCATGCACCTTTTCTGAAACTTTGTTTGTATTTGTAAATCTTCTGTTGTTAATTGCATTTTATGATCAGCCTCTTGATCTTCTGTTGGTATTTCTAAAAACCATATTGGTGGTTCAGTTTGTAATTTAGATAATGACCCTAGCTGCTGTGATACATTTTCTTTACCTACTCCGTGTTTTCTTGTTTTACATACATTAACATTACAAAAAGAACTTATAGGTTGGTCTTTACATTTGTATTGATAATCTTTTTTATTTAGTTGCTTTACAACTGTAGATACTTCTGTGTGATCCAAAGGTGGATTCATATACTTTCTATTATAATTTTCTAATAGCTTCTCCCAATTGTCTGGATCAAATTTTTTAGTGTAGACACCAATGTTAAATAGTCCACTGTTACGTGTTCCTTCTGGAAATCCTTGACTACAAAGCGCTTGTAAACACGGAGGACCATCTGGCACTATCTCTGTTTTACTTGCACCTATACTATCAATATCATCAACAACATATTTTTCATATATTTCAAAAAACTCTTCTAACCCTGCACCTGTTGCATTATCCTTTAATGCAAATCTAGCTGATTTATTACCACGGTAATAAGGTAAGTTTAAAAAATTACCCAGGTCACCTTTTTCTATTGATATACTAGTTTGTTTAGGAAATACTTCTGCTGTTGCCTGGCCTATAAGTCCGGCCATTTCTGTTAATTTAGTCTTAACTAATTTTGATGCAATTGGATTTTTTAAAAATAAAAATAAATGTGCACCACCACTTTTAGATTTACAGTGTACTAACGGTAATTGTAACTCTCTTATTTTTTTGAGTAAAGAATTATGATCCAAAGGATAGTGATCAATATCAATGCATCCCCACTTAGTAGTATTATCAGCCCGAATAGGAATAATCCCAAGAGACGGACCAATCCCCTCAAGGTGTGCTTTCCATAACTCATGTGTAACCTCTTGTCTAACTATGTAAGATTTTCCTTGCTGCTTACCGTCAGCACGCGAGCCTTGCGGCTGGTGCTGACCATAAGCTACATCTAAACCTTCAAATATAGATTTAAATTTCTCAACTTCCACGAACCCTCCAGTTCTAATTAATTAAATTAAAACGGTACGGATTCGTCTTTTGCTGTTTCTTCTATTACTGTTAGTTTTGGAGCAACTGGTTTTGCATCCACGGCACCACTTGATGCTGATTGTGCAAATGCTTTGCTTTCACCATAAATGGAAGCATCAGTTACCTGTTCACCTTTTTCAATAGAAAAACCAAACCAACTACCTCTATCATTAGATTCACTTACAGACGATAGTGCATAAGTAATTGCATATGTAGGGGGAGTAAACATCCCAGATGGACCCTTTATTTTTTGTGATAGCATTAAGCTGTTCCAACGTCTGCTTTTTTTAAGCTGACTTGAAGACATGCTAATCACAGCATTTTGGTATCCACCATCAGCATTTAACATTAAGACATAATGATAAGCTGTTTGAACGATATGATTACCATTAGGCAGTGTCATTTTACCGTTCATAGGATCGCGTTTAGTTTGACCAATGATACCACTATCAGCGTCGTGAGAGTTAATAAACCCTCCACCTTGTTCTCTTGGTTTCCACTCAACATATTTGAGATGGTAGAAAACTGGTATGACTTTCATAGTGTCAAAGGTTTCTTGTGTAACTGTATTATACAGTTGCCCTGCTTTTGCTGATTCAATATATTCAGCTTTGGAGGGATTTACTTGAGGGCTTGATGTTTGCAAAATGCTAATGTAAGGAATAGCTGTATCCCTTGATAGATTAAGCGAACCAAAACCACTCATTGACTTAGAATCCTCTGCGAGAACCGCAAGGTCTAAGGTAGGCTCTTTAGTTTTTACTGCTTTATTCATTTTTATTTACCTATTTAAGATTTAATTGTTGTTTTGTGTACAATTTTAGCGCCTAGAAGATCCATAGGAAGTTCTACACCTGCTTCATATTGTTCACGGACGAATGCGCGAAGGGTGGAAGGTTCAACCCACTCGCGTTGCGTAGACTCTAGTCCTCTCTCGGAGAGATCAGATATAAGACTACTAGCTTTCTCATCTTCATTCCTTCCAAAGCTACAAGTAACTTGGTTCTTTACTAAATCACCAAATCCATTGTCTCTTAGCCAAGTCCATACTCTGTGCCTATTTTCTTTTAAAGGCGTAGCAGTGTAAGTCTCGGAAACTTTTAATTTGCGACCATCAGCTAATTTTAATTCTGACAATCCTACCTCAGAAAAAAGACTAGGTAAAACTTCTTCTGAAAGTTTTTTACAATAGCTTTCTTTCTTTTGTAATTCTTCTTTTAGGTTAGCAATTTCTTGCTCTGTATCTGCAATGTCATTAGCAACTGCACCTATTTTACCCATAGCATTTTCTGGTATAGCATTTGCATCCTCTTGCATCTCTTTAATCAAATCGTTCATTTTATCCTCTCAAGTCTATTTCTATATCGTAGTACATCTTGTCGTTACGGTCCCATTTAAGAATTTTAAATTTACCGTTATTAATTTTTGCAGCTAGTGCTCCGCAAACTGCAATTATAGCAGGGTCGCCAATTAATAGCAAGTAGTCATCATCGTTAAAATCTTTTAATTCTTGTTTAAGTTTAAATGCTAAAGGTCCAGATGCTAAAATCATTTGTTTATTATCTGGTAACATAACTTTTAAATCGCCAAACTTTTCAGCAGACCTAACATTGTAATCCATTACCTGTGGTATATATACTGTCATATTCTTCTTTCTTGACTCGGATTATATCATGTGCTATAATTAAAGTCAACATTAGAATTAAGAATGTACAAATTTAAAACTGAACCTTATCAGCATCAGAAAGATGCGTTAATTAAATGCTGGGATAAAAAAGCATTTGCTATCTTTGCAGAGATGGGAACTGGTAAAACTAAAATTGCATTAGACAATGCCTGCATACTTTATAACAGAGGAAGTATAGATCGTTTATTAGTTGTAGCACCTAAGGGTGCATACATGAATTGGGTTGATCTAGAAATTCCTACCCACGTACCAGATTATATAAACACTAAAGTTTTAGGATGGAAACCATCTACTAGTGCTAAATACAAAGCCCAACTTAAAGACATACTAGAACTTAACGATTACAAATTAAAAATTATGGTGATGAATGTAGAAGCTTTCTCAACTAAAAAAGGTTTAGAATTTGCTAAATTATTTTTGATAGGAAAGTCTATGATTATAGTAGATGAAAGCACTACTATTAAAAATCCACAAGCAAAAAGAACTAAAGCTATGCTTACTTTGGGTAAGGAAGCCAAATATCGTAGGATAATGACTGGTTCTCCAGTGACACAATCTCCCATGGATTTATGGTCTCAAATGGATTTTTTAGACCCCGAGATCCTAGGGCAGTCCAGCTTTTATGCATTTAGAACTCGCTACGCAGTACTAATCACTGCTAACGCTGCAGGGGGCACACATAAATTTCAAAAGATAGTTAAGTTTAGAAACCTAGCACAATTAGGAAAACTAGTATCACCACATTCTTACCGCATACTTAAAAAAGATTGTTTAGATTTACCTGATAAAATATTTACTAAACGTGAAATAGAATTAACTGACGAGCAAGAAAAAGCATACACAGAAATGAAAAAAGATGCCATAGCTATTCTTAAAGGTGAAGCAATGACAGCTGTCAATGTTTTAACACAGCTGATGAGATTGCATCAAATAACTTGTGGCCATATGAAAACAGATGAAGGCAATGTTATAAATTTAAAAAATAATAGATTAACTGAACTTATGCAAATACTAGGAGAGACTAGTGGTAAGGTTATTATATGGGCTAATTATGTTCACGATATTCATTCTATAGAAAAAGCCATTAAAGAAGAATTTGGACCTAAATCGTATTGCACTTATTATGGTGCTACAAAACAAGAAGACAGACAATCTTCTATTAAGAAATTTCAAGATCAAGAAAATCCTATAAGATTTTTTATAGGCAACACTCAAACTGGTGGATATGGTATTACATTAACGGCAGCCAGCACAGTTATATATTACTCTAATAATTATGACTTAGAAAAAAGAATGCAATCAGAAGATCGTGCACATCGTATAGGTCAAAAGAATCCTGTGTTATATATTGATTTAATTTCTAAAGGAACTGTAGATGAAAAAATAATTAAAGCTTTAAGAAATAAAGTAAATATAGCTAGTCAAATTAATGGAGAAGAATTAACAGAATGGATTTAAAATAAAGTTTTTAAATATTCATCTAACTTTTTCATAAAAGCTTCGCCAGCTCTAACAAAATTCTCACCACTTAACTCAAATTTTTGAAACAATAAATCTTGTGAACACATAAGAATTACTCCTTGATCTATTTCAGTGTTAAATAATTTGTTATGGGCCATAGCATAAGCTGCTAATTGCATAAGATAATTTTGAATCCACTCACGTTTTTTAGGCCTGTTTGTTTGTTTAAAATCCATTATAGAAGGTCTACCGTTGTACACACCAATCATGTCAGCTGTTCCTGCATATTTACCAGGATAATATAAATGTACTTCGCAGCCCCATACTTCACTTATTTTTTTTAAACCTTCATCATGATCAATGATTACCTGGGCCATGGTCTTCGCTTTAAGACCCGTTGTCGTTAGGTCTTCGTAAGCATATTTGTTCACGAAATGTTCTATATATAGGTGGAGCGCGGTTCCAATAGCTGAAGAATTAGCAACAATTTCCTCTGCTTTTTTCTCTCCTACGCGTTCTTTCCATTTTTTTAGAAATGACTTATCCTGTGTTTTAGATAGTATAGTAGTAACGGAAGGCAATGACTCACCATCAGGTGTCAAATATAATCTTGAGGCACCTTCTTTTCTTTTTAACTCTGCGTAATTATATTTCTTATTTAATTCCACTACTCCTTATAACATTTTTAAAGTAGGTAGGCAATTAGTTTCCCCCCAATTGCCCCTTACTTTAGCTTTTCGTTAATGTGTTTTACTTCTGTTTCTATAACAGCAATGCGTGTTTCTATTTTAATTAATAATTGTAGTGAATTTTCTAAACGATCTACATCTTTTTCCATAGCTGATACTCTTTGAGAAGTCATGCCCCAAGTTATGCCTAATGCAAGTATAACTCCTAATGTCCAAATTATATCTTTAATGGTCATTTCTTTTTAGTTTTTTTAACCATTTTTTTTATAACTTTTGATTGTTTCTTATGCATTGCAGAAGCTCCAACTAATTCTTTAGCTATTTTTTTTAATTTTTTTTTCATACTTCTAATCCTTCGTAGTTAAACGGAGGTACTCTACCTTCCATTTCTTGTTGTTCTCTCATCCTTTGCTTCATCATAAAGTCAAGCATGTAATCGTATAGATAATCTTTTTGCTCATCAGTCATTGGTGTTTTTCCCATTTCGTTTGTTTTAGGAAGACTTGCTATACCTCCTTCATCAAATCCAAATTTATATCCAAAATTTAAACCATAATCATTAGTCCCGTAATCATATTTTCCGTCAAGACTAAAGATACCTGGGCCCATAGGCCTCTCATAGTCGTACCCTATTGTTTCATCCCCTATATCTACGTCAGGTAAATAGGGTTCTACTTTGTCATAACCTTGTATAATAGGACCTAAAATAGAAGAATTTTTCATTGAACCAACAACATCCTCTGCTCTATTGGCTACCTGCGGGTTTACAATGTCTTGAAATGTTCTAAACATTTGCCCTGTTTGATTATTTGTGTCTCTTTCTCTAGAAATATTATCAAACTTTTTCACTCCTTTTTTTAAGCTGCTCATACTAAACTCCCTATGCCTTCTTTTTGAAAAGGATTATCATTGATACCACGTTGTGGTGTATTAAATTTACCTTGGTTATTCATCACTGGATTTAATTCCATTA
>Ga0209337_1003799_pt1 | contig 10581 bp, 6 predicted proteins | sample LinPmetageLP53_FD_184044 | JGI IMG/M metagenome (GOLD analysis project Ga0209337, IMG submission 184044) | Marine viral communities from the Pacific Ocean - LP-53 (SPAdes) (version 2) | ecosystem: Environmental > Aquatic > Marine > Oceanic | place: Pacific Ocean | collected 2010-02-08 | reverse complement strand
CAGGTGGGGAAAGGAATGCAACCGCATCCTTACGATCTTCTGCGATAGAAACAAGGTTCTTCGCTTCAGCACCAATAAGCGGTCCACCAAGAAGCAAGTTCACATCGACAGTTTCCGAATCCTCGAAGAGATTGTAACCATCAGTGAAGAAGTCTGTTGGTGTAACAAGTGCGCCACCAGTCAAAGCAGAGTAGACGTTCGAATTGAGAGTCTTGAACTCAGAACCAGTGTCGGCAGCGTCAGTTCCCCAGTTCGAACCAGTCGATCCGAGACTTGCGCTAGGTGGGTGATCTCCCCACCAAACATACTGCGAATCATTGTTGATTTTATCGACGTAGTAAATACTTCTACCTCTGAAGTCCTTGGCATTGGCTGCCTTGGAGACAGATTCGAATGTTTCTAGGACTGTTCCTGGCGTACCACTCCATGCACCGAGGTTATCGATGACTGCAACGTGGAGGAGGTCATTTGTACCACCACGGCTGGAGACATAGTCGGATGCTGCTGGAAGTGCTTGACTGAAGTTATTCGAATACTTCCATTCAACACTAGCAGTGTTACCAGATCCCTCTAGGGTTCCGCCAGCGGCACCAGCGTCAGTTTCGAGTTGGAAAGTACCGACCCTCTGGATGCTATCGAGCGAGAAGAGAGCGACCATATCGGATCCGCCCGATGCTGCTCCCATTCCCTCGAACAATGCTTGAGGTAGGTTGAATACCGAACCGAAGTCACCGGAAGCACCAAGTTGAGCAGTAGAAGTGACACCGCCACCGCCCTCTTCTGAGGTAAGAATTTCAATGAAGTTTGTTTCAGCCGATCCACCACTTGCAACGGCAGTGATCTGAGCATAACCATTCATTGTAACACCGATGGTTTGTTCAGTTGCGTGAGACTGACCACCAACGGATGGTACACGGAATCCACACGCAACTCTATCGCCAATCTGGTATTCAGTAGCAGCAGATACTGCGGATGGATCAAAGAAGATCGTAGCAGAACCAGTTACGCTAGGCACCGCTCCACCCAAAGAAATATCTAGGGGACTGGAGGTGTATTCATTGAACGATCCAGAGATACCCAGTTCAACATTCGTACTGGTTGCGACTGCACCACCGAAGACAGGCCCTGTCGCGGCCGAGCCCGACCCACCAGCACTGTGAATTGCAAAGATGGCCTTACCGAAGGTCGCGGCTGCTTCACCAAACGCGGTGATACCGAAACCAAACTTCGAACCAGCAGCGCCACCAAAGTTACCATTGTCGAACAAAGTACCGAGTGTAGTTGAACTGAAAACAGTTCTCTCGTTTGTTCCGTTAGCAAACTTGACACTATCGCCTGTGCCTGGTTGTACTGAACTGGTAAGATAATCGAACTTGGTATCACTTTGTGTGACAGTCGAACCATCCAGCATGTTACCAGTGAGTGGGAACGAGAATCCTCCAGTCAAGGAGATTCCGGTTCCTGCTGTGGTAAGACCAGTGTTAGCACCAAGAGCGGAACTACCCTGATTCAGCGGAAGACTACCAAAGTTGAAATTTGCAATGGTAGTATCCGAGGCAGCAATCAGAAGACTGTTGCCGTATTCCTGAGAAGGATACTTAGCAATAAATGCTGCTTCGTCAGAGGCATAACCTGCGGTAGCAACCACCAGATCATAGTTCTCTTCGTTCTTGATCAACACACCAGCAGTTCCGGCCCCATCCCATCGAGAGACAGAGTTCGCACTGCCTGCGCCGACAACACGAGTAACCTGTAGACTATTTCCGTAGCCTAGGAAGTTTGCTGCTGTGAAAAAGTAAGACGCGGTGTCCGTATCAGGCTCTTGAAAGAGACTGACAAGTTCAGTCTCACCGCTTACAGTAATTCTTTGACCTACTGGACCCCACTGGAAGTGACCAGCGAATCCTGCTCTTGTCGTAGCAACGGCGGGAATCAGTGAAGTTAGATCAACCTCTTTTACCTGAACGCCGGGACTCAGTTGGAACGCCATGTGCTTCTCCTTTGAATCTGACCACATCCGTAATCGTAATCATCATGGTTCCTCATATCTATGATTGTACGACTTTCAAGACAACCATACTTCACCATCATTCCAATACTGATCATCGACTCCATCATCAATGAAACCAAATGGTGTTAGTTCATCATCCACCTGTTGCTGTTTCTCTTCGAAAAGTGCTTTTCTAACATCAATATCAGTCATGTCTCTAAAATAATTTTGTGATGTCCACCAAGCAAAAATAACCATACACATCACCAAATCATCATGATGTCCAGACTCAGCCTGGTATGACATTCTTTTCGAAACAAAGGCAGTGAGTTCGTTGATGATGTTGTAATCATGGAAAATTAGTTTATCATCTTCAATCATTGTCTTCAGAATCGAACAACCTAATTTCTTGACTGCTGTAGTAGTCCTGACTCCCAATTGACTCTGACCACCACCGAAACCTGCATCTAGAGTCTGTCCCTTGCGGCCACGCACGGAGGCCTGCACGAGGGAGTCATATTCAATTTCAGACCACAGCAAGTCTGCCACTTGCCCACCAATATCATTGATCTCGACTAGAACAGGACATTTTCCAAATCGAGATCCAACCTCCGCAATCATTGTCGGAAACACCATAGGTGAAATTTCATTGTTACGATATACAGCAACGATCTTGTATGGAACCTCTGTAATATCAAAAACAACAAAAGCAGAATAGTCCTGACCAACACCGCGAGATACATCAACTGTCATTGCATAGTTATGACCATCTTCTGGTTCATCGTAAATACACAAACCATTTTCATATGTGTGTAGTGGACTTCTAAAGGCAAGAGACTTCAGTTTACTAGATGCAATGAGAGTGTTTGCGGAACCAATGAAGTCACACTCGAACTCAACTTTGAACTGCGATTCGCTGGTGTTTCGAATGGTTTCTTTTTTCCATCTCTCGTCTCTACCGGGAACCTCTTGCCAACCGACCTCGATTGGGATATAGGAATTATTTCCTTCTTCGGCATCGACCCACATTTTATAATACTGGTTGAGACCCTTGGGCGTAGAGATGATCAGAACCTTAGTCTCTTTACCAGAGGAGATCGTTGGATAAACGGAACTGAAGAACTCATCTGCCACATTTTGTGGGACATATGCAAATTCGTCAAGGAAGATCATGTTGAACGAACCACCACGAACAGCACTAGACGAAGTTGCTGATGCGAGAACCTTCGATCCATTTTCAAGGACAATGTTGCCCTTATTCCATTCTACAATTCCCTGCTGCAACCACTTCGGGAGATACTCGTATGCAAGTTTTAGTCTACCGAGCAACTCTCGTGCGGTAGCGAGTTTATTTGCAAGGATGGCAACATTCACAGTAGGATTGAATAATGTGTAATGAAGCAGATAGGCAATCACCGTAGTGGACTTACCAGACTGTCTAGGCATCTTAGCAATCACAAAGCGATTCTCATGAATCTTATCAATCATATTCGACTGATAATCGTACAGTTCAAAAGGGACAAGACCTTCATCAACATTGACGATTTGAATGTAGTTCTTGATGAAGTAGATCGGATCCTGAGAACACTTGATGTATTCCTCGACCTGCTCTTGTGTGAACTCTTGGTTTACGCCTGATGATTTGAGATTCTCATTACCAAGGTAAGATGATTTATCACTCTGTTCCGTCATTCTCTAATCTCTTGAAATTGTTCTTCACTAAATCCTGTAACTGCTTTGTCGAACCGACGAAGATCGAGTTGTTTGTAATATTCGATGCCTTCTGAGATGAAGATTCATTCTCGATGTCGCCCATCTGTTTGTGTAGATCGATCAAGTCTTTGTTTGCTTCTGTGACGCTCTTGATCATCTGAGACACAACTTCATACGCTCTCGGATTGTCTCCCTCAGACGCGACTGTAAGGATGCCCTCGATCGCCCCTGCTCCGACATTTACAATGTCAAGAAGATTCTGTCGAACTGTGTTGTAATCTTTGTCGAGATCCTGCTGTCTCTTATCATCGGGGACATGCTGAATCTCGGTTGGTTCAATGACCTCAGCCTCAAGAATTTCTGTTTCGGGTGGGTCTATATTTAGTGCGTCTGAGATTTTCTCAGCCGATGTTTTCTTAGTCATCATAAACTCCTAATGATTATCACGGATCGATAGAATCAGCAGATGATCCCTCAAAGTTTGAGTGAGTTTGTGTTTCGCTGAATACATTAGTATCCGCGGCAAACCATCCACTGTTTCCGGATGCACCCAACAACCAACTGTTACTTATATTTCCTACACCATTGCTATCTACAACAAGACCCTGTGGTTCATCCATTTCGATAACCAAACGAAGATTTTCTGCGACGAGTCTGCCCGGGGCTCCTGATCCAAGAGCCGAGGCATCCTCATGGATATGAATTTCGAAGTTGATCTTGTTTTCAAAGGTCTCCCCACCTTCTTCGAAAGTAGCACCAGAGCCAGTATCAAAATCAAATTGAATGTGATGGGCTGATTTTGTCGGCAAGAATGTTTGGAATCTATTGTTATCGTCAGTCATCTGGCCGCCCGTACCGCCCAGTACACCAAATCCGGTTTGGGGAACCTCTCTATACCCAGTGCTGACTAGAACAGCGAGTGCCATTTCATAACCAATAGTCTCTCCAGCATTTGCCTCAGTTGGCACTGTTCCGCCGTTGAAAGTTTGACCGGGTGTATATGGAGGAGTTCCTGCGGGAGTTGCATCAACATCAGCATACAGGTGGAATCTTCCCTTACCTGTAATTGGCGCTCCGTCCGCCGTTCCGTTTGTTGTCAAATACAATCTTGGAGTAGACCCCATGGCTGAGCCTGGTTCTTTGTATAGGTCAGGCAACTCAAAGATATAAACACCAGACCTGGCCTCATATGCTTTTATGGCCTCACCAGCAAAGTCTGTGTGGTGACTGGTGATTCCAAAACCACCCGACCTCTGATTGGTAATGTCTGTCGCCTCCACAACTGACTGGAAAAACTGTCCAGTAAATCCTGCTGCAAAGTCCGTGCCCCCATTTGATACGTCAGCAATTGCTTTGGTAATAATACCAGACTCTCTGGGCTTTGTGTAGATGTTTGTACTAGCCGTAAAAGTCAAAGTAAACATGATCGCTCTGGGTTCTTCTAATTCACCCTCTGCTTCAATAGAATCAACTACACCAGTCAGAACGATTGGAACGTCGATCTTCTTGTGGATCTCAGTGAAGTTCACGGAGACAGTAAAGTCGGGTGTGAAATTGGGGACAATCTGCTCGATGATCTGAAGACCATCGTCCATATTTCGAACTGCGATATTGAGTTCGAACTCTAAGTTGTATGGAACTTCAGCATAGTCATACTTCAGACTCGGGGAACTATTCGTAGCAGCAAATCGTTTCTGCATCGTATTTCTCTTACGAGTGGGATCGTAAGTGAGCGCGACCATCGCAAAACCCATGCGAGGTAAAACGGATCCGACATCTTTGTCGATAGACTCAAACTGTCGAATCATCGCTCGGAACTTCTCTTTGCCTGTATAGGTTAGAGGCACACGAATTTGCTCAACGGCCGTTGGCGTTCCATCAATTGTTTCTTTTCTCTGGATGTAAATCTCATTGAACAGAGAACCGAATGTGACAACGGTTTTGCGAAGACTCTCGTTGTAGAAGGGATTTCCAAACATTACAGATCACCCTCCGAGAATGGGTCTACGTCTGTGAAGTCTAAGAAGGAAGCAGCCTCTCGCTCAAGTGCATCGTTATCCGAGAATCCATCTACGTCAACGATGTTCGCTGTCACACCGACACTAGAGATACTCGCACGACCAGTAGCACCGACGATAGCGTAGACACCACTCGACGCACCTGTAATACCAATGGTTGAATCGAAAGATCCAGACGAACCGGCGACAGTGATTCTGTTTGTGTTCGTATCCCAATTGGCAATTTTCGCGGAGTAGGCGGATCCTTGAAGGATATCCTCTCCCTCGATGAATGTATTATATGACGAGGACGCAAGGGGAGTACCGGAAACGATAACATCAAAGTCTGGAACAATTGTGAATTGATCTTGAATCTCATCAATCTCGGTGGTGCCCGTTGTGAGTTGCTCGTATGAGTAACGCATCTTCTTGCAAGTTAGGGACATTGAGTGAATTCTACCGACTTGGAAGTTACCATAGTCTCGATTGACCTTCACGATCTCCCATAGAACTGCTTCGCTTTTACCTAGATCAGATTCCCGAGTATCATCTTCTCCGTAGCGAACGTAAAGGACATCACCTTCTCTTGGTTCGACAAATTTCAAGTCATCAAAGACCTCTCTGAATCTGTCAACCGAAACAATAAAGTCTGCCGTTTGATCAATCTCAAGACCGATCTGACCGAGGATAACTTCACTACCCTCGAATCCATCGACGGTCTCAGCATACATTTCGATTTTTCGTGAAGTGGAAAACTTAGATCGAGTGTCTTCACCGAATACGGTGTCAACTTCCACTTCATCTCGAACCATATATTCGACATCAATACCAAAGTTTCGGATCATCTCTTTGTGGAGATCCGAAACTAGGTCACGTTCCCGATTGGGTCTTAGTCGAATATAAGGATTTGTCGCCATTCATTCACCCCGTAAAGAAATCAGTGGGCAGTTCATACATGTCTTGCATCTGCTCTTCAATTCTTTCGACCTCTTCGTTACCTTCTGAATACAACTGTGATCCGTTTAGAGAGACACCACCGGGCAACTGAACACTCTCATACTTAGACAGATTCGATCCCCATTGTCTCTTGAATAATGCAGTGACGTACTTCTTGAGAAAACGATCATTGTAGATCTCAGTATATGTGTTTGGATTCAACGCAACATACGCTTCGAGAACGATGAACTGACCAGTCGAAATATCCTCTGACCAATTCATATCAAGATAGAGTCTATTTGTGACACGACTAAAGCGAATTGCCTTTTCGGGATCTAGGTAGTCTCGGATCAAACTAAGGTGGTTTTGAAGAATGGTATAGTCTGCCATCATTCCCGGTGAGCGAAGACCGTAGGCGTCGTTCAGAGCGATCTGATAGGGAACGCTGAAGATATTGCTCGTACCAGATTCAGAGAACTCAAACACTCTAGTCACAGACATGATCTGCTTTCCACTCTCGACTGCAATACCAACCGATGCTGCATTTGCCGCAATCGAATCCGTATCGATGTAACCATTCGAGATCTCAGTGCTTGTTATCTGATGCTTGAAGTATGTACGCATAACACCATCGAAGTGATACTCCGAAAATGTTTGCAAGGCATCGTCAAGGCGATCTTCTAGTTGCTCGTCATCGGCGTTGATCTCGATAACGGGAAAACCTAGTTGTCGCAGACAATAATCTTTTAGTTCCTGTCTACTCGTCGGCTGGGCCATCTGGTTCTATCCTCCGCTTCCGCTTATATGTATACGACCGAGCGACCTTCCGAATTTTTTTTCGTTTATCCGGTTTTCGCTTTTTGTGACTACGGTACTTTCTGGGATCCAGAATGTAAAACCCTCCGTTAGAAGTCAATCATAAGAGTCTTGCGAATGCTATCTGCGTTTTCGTACTCGGCAATCTTAGTGTCTTTTGAGTTCTCTTGAATCGTGATTAGATTGTTGATCTCAACCAAGACTTGATCGAAGACCGAGGAAGTTCCGGTTACCCCAGCAGTGGCGTTACCACCACCAGTACCGGCACGAATCGTCGATAGAGTGAAACCACCAGATGTTCCAGCAGGGCCTTGAGCCTCACCACTCAAACCTCTAACGAACTTCTCTAGAATGTAAGCGGGATGATTTGGATTATCACCAGCGACCCGGTGACTTATATCGATCTCAAGCAAGTCTAGCGTCATGATCGAAGATATGCTTCTCAGATCAGTATTGGTTGCTACATGGTCACTCGAAGCAGCAAAGGTTCCACCAGTATATCCGAACGTAAGACCATGTGTCGCACCATAGTAACTGTCATATGATGCACCAACAATCTGTTGTAGATACCTGCTCTTGAAGGAATCGGTTGAGATCAGAGTCTTCGTGGAAACAATCTCAAATCCGGTGCTGCCACTAATTTCTCCATGAACAGTCGCACCGACTGCAAGGTTACCTGCGGTCGGAGAGTGCCATACAGTACCACCACCAGCAGCAGCAGAGAATCCCGCATCAAACTGTGCGGTTGGGCCTGAGATACCTGCGTTTGCACCGAGATCTTGAGTACTTCCCACACCAAACAAGAACAACTCTAGTGTAGTAGGATCCCATCTAGACACAAAGCCCTCGACCGAAACTCCAGTGGGTCCAGTAGCATTCGCCCCGGACGCACCTGTGACGTTATCTGCAAACGAGGCAACTCTCTCACCAAAGGTAAATCCAGCAGTGACGCTGGCCGCAGGACCAGTCATTGTAAGAACAATTTCAGCACGGGGATCTATCGGTAGGTTGAATGTTGCACCTGCAACCGAACGCTTGAGTTTGGAAGAAGTACTTAGAGATCCTATACTTTGCTTCGCAGAACCAGTGATAATATTTGGCTTTCTTGTCACATAGTGCAAGAACAAAGCAGAGGAATCAAAGGGACTAGCAGTGACTCCGCCAAATGGATGTGCAGTAGTGAATCCAGCAGTGGTGTCGTAGTTATTGAAAATCTCTGTGAATTCGCCGTGTGAAATACCAAAGGCATCGCCGGCGGTAATCTGATCGCCTGTTGCTGCAAGAGGTAAGGTTACGCCAATGAAACCGCCTTCGTCTGTAAACAAGAAAGATCGGTTTGCATTGATGCCACCAGCGAGATTAGTATAATGTTCTAGTGTAAATGCCATCTATCATTTTATCCTTTTTTAGAAGTCACTACCTGCGAAATCTACTCTAACCTTGAATGGACTGGGATTTGTCGAAGAGAGAGCAATGGCGCTGCCGTTTGTGAATAGGTTATAAAGTCCCGTGTCTTTTTCCACTGTCGTGTAATGATACATGTCTAGTTTTACGACCAAACCACCATCAGACGGAACATTTACCGTGTGTAAGAGTGTAGTGTTGATAACTTCATCATTGCCTTCCACATCTCCTTGTCCAAAGGAAATGGAACTTAGACCCTGATTTGAACAACACAGTCCTAGTCCACCGGAGGACTCCGGGGCCATTACTTCATCTCCGTGCATCTTACCAGCAGCATAAGAAGCAACTTCTTCTTCTTCTTGACCAAATCCACTACCATCAACCACTGTGAAAGTTGTTCCCTTGTCTGTCGAGACGAATAGTCCAAGTCCTGTACTTGGAATGGTACTGTTCGAGCCGTCTGCGCGCAGACGGGCCAAAGCCCGTACGGAAACAGTAATACTTGCTTTTCCTGTAACAAAGTTACTTTCACCATCGTCGCATGTCAGAGTGGCCCTCTTCGCTATTTTCATGTTGCCCGACTGGGTCGAGGAATACGCCGCGCCGAGGGCGACAGAGCCTTCGATCACTTCCATTGAACCGGCATCATCACCACCGCCAAAACTCGTAATGAAACTGGTGTTAGTTGTATCCTGAGATGTTCTCCATTCACAGGAGACACCATCAGTGAATAGATACTGATTCTTACCTTCGATGTATGCTTGTGTATTACCGGCACTACCCTTGATGTGAAGGCGACCACTCACGATATTGAGTGTACCGAAACCATCTGGGTATCCTTGGAAAGTCACACCATACTGGTGTTCTGGATATGTGTTGAGAACAGCAGCGGTATCTGCCATCACACCCGCGACATTGTTCGCGTTACCTGTATAACCTGCGGTGTAACCCCAAGGTGCATCGGCAGTGCCGAGACCTAAGAAGTATGACTGGTGACCTGTGGGTCCGCCGAGCAAACCATCATCGCGGTCCTTACCGCCAATGACCACGTTACCCTTCTGGTCAATATTCAACGCGATTCGCTGGATATCAGCACCGTCCGTCTGAGTATCATTACCAGTACCGGCAGAGACGGCAAAGTTAGACATAACAGAGAAGGAACCGTCAGAACCGCGAACTTCAACGCCAATATTTGCGCCTGCTTTACCTGCAATTCGGCTTACCACATTACCAGTGGTCTTGAATCCCTGAAGTGATGTGAACTCTTTCGTTTCATGGTGTGTAGAACCAGAATTGATAGGATGTTCGTTTATGAGAGTGTCGTATGTGGGACCAAAGGTCGCACCGGGATCTCCTTCCCTGCCGTCTAGGTTGTCTTCCGCGTGACCGTGACGAATCGCAAATGTCTCGCCATCACCAAGAATGGTAAGTGGGTTGTAGTCTCTATTGAAGTCGCCACTTGGGGAGATAATAGAAAAGAAACCATCAACAGCGAGGGCACTTGTAGATCCAAGTGCAACGGTGTCTTTCTCTAGGTTGAGGGCGATGAGAGGCGTTCCCTGAACACCGAGAGTGTTTCCTGAACGGAACAACACACCCATGTTGGATGCAGCACCGCCACCGATGTCTCCGTATCGCATGTAGAAACCGGCAGTCTTAGCAGCAGCACCGGAAATACCATAAGCAATATGCTGTTGGAATAGTCCGAGTTGTGCGCCTGTAAAT
>Ga0209337_1003798_pt1 | contig 10582 bp, 2 predicted proteins | sample LinPmetageLP53_FD_184044 | JGI IMG/M metagenome (GOLD analysis project Ga0209337, IMG submission 184044) | Marine viral communities from the Pacific Ocean - LP-53 (SPAdes) (version 2) | ecosystem: Environmental > Aquatic > Marine > Oceanic | place: Pacific Ocean | collected 2010-02-08 | reverse complement strand
AATGTTACTCTCAGCGCCACCTTCTCCATTTTCAGCAACACTATTTTTCAGTGTGATTGTGGGACCGTCTGCCGTTATCTGCAACTGTGTGCCCGGAGCGGTGTCTCCTATCCCCAACTTAGCAGCACCGCCCAGTATGAGGTTGTTCTCACTCTCATCCCATAGCATGTAAGAACCAGCGGCAGCACCGAAGAACTGAACATCATACCCAGTATCATCTACACCAACAGTCAGAGTGCCATCTATATCTAGTGTGGATGTCACGAATAAGGTATCAGCGGAAGCGTCCCAGTGAATGAACTTACCAGATGTCTCTCCATATGCTTTGAAGTCTATACCATGGTCGTCAGCCCCTAGAGTCAGAGAGCCGTCAGTCTGGTCATCGTGGTCCCACTTGAGTCCAACGTGTGCTGCTGTCGCTGAGTGTAGTAGTAGGTCTGCACCATCACCAGAAACACCAACATTAAGGATAGTACCATCAAATGTAAGTTGTGCTTCACCATCTAATTCAGTAGTAGTACTTCCTATACTGACTAATCTGTTTTCTGTTTTATTATTTATAGCACTAACAGCGCCAGAGCCGCTAGATGAAGCGTTAATGAGTACAGACCATTTAGGGTTGCTGCTACTATTGTTACGAATGATAATTGCACTTTGACCTCCAGTTACCTGATAATTTAGAGGACTGCTACCCACTGTGTCAAAATTGATTGGGTGACCACTAGTTGCATTTGTGTTTCTGATATACAGTATAGAACCGGGTGCAAACTCATTACTAGTGTTATCTGGATTTAAAGTACAACCACTGCCGCCCGGTGAGACAATAAAAATATTAGGACCATCATGTGTAAAGTGATTGACACCAGTTGGTGAACCTGTGTATATTCTATCGGGTGCTAATCTTAGAGTCTTTGCTGAACCGTCTGACTCATGTGATGCAAAGAACAACACATCATCACCGATATCACCTAATCTAGTTCCACCAGAAGTCACCTTGTCTGTGGAGTGTGACATCCATATTGCTCCTAACGGTGAAGTAGCAAAATCACCAGCCTCAGTATGAAAAGCATCTAAATCGCTGTGACTATTAATTGAGTTTGCTGAGTCTTTATTACTTGGGACTCCTTTTGTCATAGGTACTAAGTAAGTAGGTGATGGTTTCAAAAATACTCTTTTATCATTTATCTCTGTTATTTTTATTTTAAGACCATTAGTACCAGTGTTATCTCCAGAAGGTGAATCATGTATGATAGCCCTAACTGTTGCTAATACTATTGTTTCTTTTACACTTGTACTAGTACCATCGTCTATCAAGTAAGCATTTGGTGATGAGGGGTACACACCAGTACCTGTGTCTACTACACTACTTTGAATAAACTTGACATGTTTAGTACTACTACCGTCATCTGCATTTAAAAATATAGTAAAAATACATTCTTTACCACTAGTTAAAGCAGTTGTGACACCAGTTTTGTGTGCACTGTTGGCTGTTAAGTCTATTGTAATTTCATCAGGAGTACCATCATTTTCATAACCATCTGCAAACTTATACACTGAACTATCTAATACCACAAATCCTCCTTGTATTTTCAGTTGATGTTGTCCTGTACCAGTTGTTATTGCTCCGGGTAAGAAATCTGGATTGTTTCTATTAGTACCACTTACCGCACCACCTTCTAGCATGACTATACCATTTCCATGTACACCTTCTAAAATATTAGTTAAAGATGCTGAAAGAATCTGGTCTCCATCTCTAAGACCATCAGTGGCTCTTCCGGCACCCGCTGAAAGTCCAGTGTTGTAGTTAGCAGATGTATGCCCTGAAAGTGGATTACCTGTTGTTGACATTACCTTACCTCTATTAATAGTTGAATCTTCATCTCATTACCACTTGTTTTTATTATTGGGCTTATAACATGCCTTGAAACTGGAACGAAATCGCTCGTGCCCCTTGACTGTATAAAGACCTCCTTTAGTGGTTCAGAGAAAGAGTGTTCGGTTCCTAACGTGCCTTCCACCATTAAAGTGGAATCATCTATTACTGTTATGGTTGGTGTTATAGTAACAGCAGGTCTACCAGCAGCGCCATCAGAAGCAGTAGCAGGAGTTCCATCAAAACCTAGTATCATTTCATTAATATTAGATGCTATAGTATCTAGCATGAGTCTTTTGATATAATCACTAGCAGGCATCACTCACCACCTCTCATACTAATCTCGCTAAACTTAGACAATCCAATCACTTTTTGTGTGTCAGCCTTACCTATAGTAGCCCTCCCAGCAGCCTTACCGATAGCAAACTTAGAATTGAGGCTTTCTACCACTCTAATGGTTATGATAGGAATTACTTTTATTTCTAATGATGAAAACAAAGATAGATTTCTTTCAATTTTTTGACTTATAGTGTCCGGGTTATGTCCTGATGATGCTGAAACCATTCCTTCATTCACACCTTGAAGAACACCTTCTACACCCTTTTGTATAGAAATAAAGTTCATGTCTGTTAGTCTAGTTGAAAGAACATGTCTAGATTCAGTAATGAGTCTTTTTTCACCATCATAATTAACAACTTTTCCGGGTCTTAAATCCCAAGAGTCTGGATGTCCACTACTTCTAAGAGAGCCTTTTTCTATTGAGTTGGCTTTGAGTATTTGTCTAGCAACTCTTTTTGCTGCTGCATTTGTTTTGACTGTGGCGTCAAAAATAGGAGTTGTTGTTTCTTGAATATCTAAATCAAACTTACCTTGTTGTCTTTCCGCATCATCTACAGTGACGGATGCATCTTCATTTAATGCTAAAGGGATACCTCTAATTGATATTCTATTTTCATTATGCGACGACGGATTAGTTTCTTCATTACCCAATCTCAATGTACTATCTAACACTCTTGTTGCTGCTGAGAATGTAAAGGGTGTATAAAGAAGATTAGAAAATCTATCAAAGAAAATTATATTTCCATCATGTCTTGATGTAAACTTAAGAGCAGATATTAAAGGAACTCCATAGAAATCTTCTGCTAAAAACTTAGTTGTATGTTTTCTTCTAGAACTGTTAGTATTGGCAGCATGTCTTAATGAGCCTATTGAGACAGATGTCAGAGTCGAAGATGCGTCTGTTCCTAATCTCATTGCTAAATCACTAGTTCTTAAACCGACATCAATTGGGTCACCTAAATGAACACCTTTACCTCTGAAATTTATATCTTTCAAACTTCTTCCTTTCATATTTTTTAAATTAACTTTAACACCTTGACTTGAATTGTCAACAGAAGATAGAGTCAATCTATCTGCGGTATTCTCCATATCATACATAAGAGTAGGTAGGGTAGATGATGGTGATAAAATCCCAGTTTCATAGAAGGGTGCATTCTTACTAGTGTGTCCGGGTCTACTCATATGGGTGAGTTGTATAGATGCTTCACCTTCTACTAATTCATATTGTTTTTCACTAAACACATTGTAAGTAGCGTTGTTTCTATTTTCAATAGTAACTTTATGTTTACTATCTGCTTGTTGAGTGATTAAAGCATGATGGACAGCGTTATCTACAAACACTGGTTTTCTCACAGTTGTCATTACTTCATTGACTGTGTTGTCAAACTTACCGCCACTTGCTAAAAGTTTAGTCACGAAGCATCACCACTGTGGTTGCTAACGTTGAAAGTTACATCACCTTTGTGTCCCTTAGGATGTAAAGATTGACTAAAACGGGGTTTTATTGAAAAGTCTAATCTTCTTACTATCTCATCAGACTCCTCTATTTGTTTTCTTCTTGCAGCATCTGCTCTATAATGTTGTAATGTATTCTCACTCATCACCATTCTAGTTACAGGACTAGTAATTGTAGTCTTATCAAAAGTAGTTTTTTCAGTTCCTAAAATGTTAGGACCTTTGGATGTGGGAGTTGTAGTACTGCTAGATGACATATAGAAAACAGGTACATACGGACCGTTGGTATTAGGTGCAGTTGCTCTTGGAAAGTTATCGTTTGCAACCCTAGGAGTAGGAGTGTTATATGTAAATAGACCATACTTACCACCAGCAGTTGCTCTGAAAAAGTCTGAGCCGGGTTGTGCTGTAGAGCCACCCACAGCAGATAAAGGTCTGAATAACTCTACATGTTGTTTATCTAAAACTCTTATTGGTCTAAGTAACCATTGTATGCTTTTGTCGTTTTGATTATTCTTTACTGTGTTTCTATTAAAATCAACATTTTGATATGGGTTTGTTGTGATTGCTGCACCGGACACACCGTCTAGTCCCCAACCTGTATCGTCAAAGAAAGCGCCGTAACTCTTAGTTTCTAACACATAACTACCACCTAATGGGTTGATGTTACTAGTATGACTAAATCTAAGTACGTTGTGCATATTACTATTGAAATTAGGAGATGTTAAGTTTAAGTCACCAACAGACTGAGAATTGGCTACTAAAGCACCATGCAAAACAGTCCTCTGACCTACTCCTCTGTCTGTGTGTAGACTGTGTGCTTCTGTGTTGATTACTATGTGGTCTTTCTCAAGGCCTTCAATGTTCTCTGCGTCTATCCCTATTCTTGGTGTGCTCCTACTAATAGCATCTTTGTGTGGACTAGAGCCAATAATCTCTTCCACTCTATCACTAACCACTGCATCTGATTTTAGTAGTCCGTCTTCTTCAATTTCTAATCTAGCACTAATTCCTCTTGGAATCTCATCGGCTTGCAGTACATCGTTACGGGGGCGTAACAGTCCTGTTACGGTTGGTGGTTCTGCTGTGTTGTGACTTAGCACTACTCCTGTAGAGTGTATAGGTTCTGATAGTTCAGTAAGAATATCTTCGTTGAATTGGCTTGGGTATCTGACCCCTCTACCATTACCCATGTCACCTATTCTCATAGAATGCGTAGGAGCAAATACATCAACTAATACAGTACTACTACCACTTAGTGATTGAGTTCCACCAAATCTAGGAGCAGTACCAGTTCTCGCTCCTGATGAGTTCATAACTCCTAAAACATCAAAGATTGGTCTTCCGTTATTGAATACTCTGGCGTGTGGTGTTCTATTGTTGGTTCTATCATACTCGTAAACATCACCACAGTCCCATGATGGTCTAATACCGAATCCTCGCACTGGAGAGCGCCTTACAGCCTCTCCACGCTCGTTACCCCACCAATCTACCATATAGTACTGAGAAGCCTCTGTAAGACTGTATATTCCTTTACCTAAAATATCTCCCCACCAATCTCTACCTTGATTATTATTGGATGCTAAAGTTCTAACTGGTGCACCGAAGGGTCTCGTCATCCTTCTACCTTCACTGTAACGTACTTGAAACTCAGGTCTATCAGCACCAAGCATACCTGAAAAGTTAGTCTGTCTTTCCATAACACCTACATAAGTTGTAGACATAGAAACGTTAGACTGCGAGACATCTCCGCCAATGTAAGACCATGTAGATGATTCCATTTGTACTAGTGGACCAGCGACATAATCAGTAGTGTATCCTGTTTCTGAAGTATTGTCATCTTCTAATTTACCTCTACCCGGTAAAATACCGTATGTAGGTTTATTGAATGCTTGTCTTAATGATATTCTCCATCCGTAAGAATATCTATTGGTAGCATGAGTGGTACTCATCTGTGTGAACTTAATACCAGAGTTACCTTGTGTATAGTTACTATCTAGACCATCATCGTCTTGCCAGTAATAATAGTCGTTTGAAGCGTATTTACGGGGTATTGTCCATGATACGCTTGCTTCGGTGTACAGGTCTAAGCGACTCACTAAAGGACCCCCACGACTACCACAGGGCCAAAACTTGTTGTACATTATTTTCTGATTATCTAAACTAGTACCAGCCTGTGATTCATAACCAGATAATGCCTCTACAGCCGCTCCAGTGGCAGAAGCACCAGTTTTAGTACTAGGGTTGGCACTTTGTATTCTCAAGTTTAATGGTCCTAAACTCATCGCATATACTGAATCATGATAATGAATACTCTCGAAATGCTCAGGAATACTATTGTATGGTTTCTTATCTACAGCCCTATCACTAGTTGGGTTGTTAAAAGTACGTGAACTATCAGAGTAGAATGTATATGGTCTTCCTAAATTACTATTCCACATACATAGATATGCATCTGGTATATGTAAATTAGTTGTATCTCTAGTACCTTTTTCAAATTGTGAAAGTACTTTTGTAAATATACTTGTAGATGTATCTGTAATTACATTCTTGGAACTAAGTATGTCGTATGGTTGTGATAATCTAATAGTAGTATCTACAGTTAAATTATCCCAAAATGGCCCAGAAACAACATCTGACTGTATTTTATCTGGTTTATTTATTGCGTTTAATTGCAAACCAGAGCGTCTTGTGTATTCTAATGTGCGTCTAATTCCATTAGAATCAATGTATTCTAACACTTCTCCATACTGTGGTGTCTCAGGGAACCTACTTGCATTGTCTACAGTTATAGTTCTAAAACCGTTTAATACATTATCTATACTTTTAACAATACATTTTGCATTTATAGATGTATTTTGTAATATATGAGAATATATATTTGGATATATTGATGGATATCCTGCAATTGTTAATTGTACTCCTATACTTCCAAAAGTACTTCTTTTAATATGATAATAGTTATCTGGTCTGTGATGCGCTATATGTTTGAAATTATTAGATGTATCATCATCTGGGGCAATCTTGTGTAGGAAAGACCACCATGGTGTAGTTACTGTGTATCCCGGCGTAGCATTTCTAAATTGATTTGGTGTGTACGGAAGCGCTCTACGTGTAAAAACAGGTGATTCTGTACCTTCTACACCAAAAGGGTTGTACAATAACAAAGGAGGAATGTTAGTAAATTGACTCCCGTGGTCTGGATTAATATCTAACATTGCTTCGTTTATGAACAATTCACAACCACGCACATCTGCTTGTGTCGCTTGCGCTAATAATAAAGAAACAGTCCCTAGAGTACTATTTTCTACTTTCTTGCCTATCACAGTGTTTACTTGTTGACTAGTAAGAGACACAGTAGAAGCCCCTACATCATGGTGGTACCCAACAAGTTGTGTTGAAAATGTGTTAGGTTGTATCACAATTTGATATGCACCTACCTCAGCGGGGTCGGGGAAGTGTTTACCCAAAGTGTAGTTAGCAGCAGATTCCAACACTATACTATGACCGCCTAGTTTGTTAATTGTACCAGCATGTCCTGTAGATGCTAAAATACCATAACCGTCATATTTGATACCCGTTTCAAACATAAGTGTGAATGCACCCCCATGAATGTCGCTGGGACCACTGGGGGCTGCATTTACACCACTAAATGCCAACTCAGGGTCATGAGGATTGAATTGTTTGGTTACTGCACTTAGTAAGTCTGCTTTCTTTGTGACCGCAGTTACACTGTCTGATAGTATGTTCTTGTCAGCAAAGCCTCGCAGTGATGCGTTTTCTGCTAAGTGTTTTGTGAATAAACCTTGATACGCAGGATGTGCCCAGTGACCGGGTAACATAGGCATTGTTGGTGTTACGAAGTGATGCCCCATTCGTGGTAACGGCATAGGAGTCAACACTTGTTTATTGTAAATATTGTAAGCAAGTGTATTCGTATCAATTGTACCATATGTACCAGTAGCATATTCTGTCTTAGCCATGTCTGGTGAATTACCGCTCACCTCTGCATGGTCACGTAGTCTTCTAGATGCGAAGAAACGGTTGCTTCCTGCCGGAATATAATAAGAAGGGGAGATATTAATTGTTGTTGATGCTGGTGAGTTTACTGTTATGAAAGCAGTAAAGTCCACATCTCCTATTACACCTGTAAACGTGGTTCCACTAATTCCTGTGTAGGAAACTACCACTGAATCAGTTGTTGTAGCAAGTCGTAGGAAACGTCTGTTGTCACTTTCTTCTTTGGTACCAAACCCTGCATCATATATCGAAGTGTCTACTGTGCCTGATACTGTAAGAGTGGTACCACTAAAACCACTAACTGTTAGACTCTGATTGACTACACCACCTGAATGAGTGTATTCTGTAGGATATCTTTCAGTGCTACTGTGTCCCATCTTAGTTACGTGGAAGTACAAGGTTCTGTCATGTTGCTCGTAACTTGTTTGTAGAGGAGCATTGTTTGTAGCCTCTTTCCATCCTGAGTTGGTACTATCTTTAGTTAACAAATCTATGTGGTCCCAGTTATGGTCCTCATATGTTGGGCCTGTTCTTGGGCTTGAAACAGAATTATCAAACAAATTACCTATGTAATTTTCATTAAGGTCAGGGTGTATCATTCCACCAGAACCCATAGTTTCATTTTGATAGGCTTGTAGTTTGTCGAATCCTGACCTTATTACAATATTACCCGGTATAGAATTAGGGTCAGGTAATTGTATCTTTAGATTAGGAGCCACTCCACTGTTAGCGAGAGATGGAGCCATACCTTTTGTTTCTCTATCGTTGACTTTTCTAAATCCTCTAATGATTGTTCCGAGAGGACTGCCGCCCTCAAGGGTGTGTTGTTGACCTGAATCATCAATAACAATCATTTCTTCAAATTGTAATTCTTCGTTTGGTATATCTAAGACGTTACTTATTTCTTTACTAAACTTAGACGCTAATTGAGGGTGAGTTAGTTCTTGTGCTTGTAATACTGGTAACATAGCACCGTTAGTAGTTTCAAAAGAGAATCTCACGTTCCCATATATCTTTTCACCCATGGTGTATCCTACACCACCACTAACTCTGTTTACGAAAGGAACAGCACCTAAACCACGTGCGTTGATTGCTGGTAGTGAAAGATTACCACCATCCATTCTTTTCCATACTACATGTTCTACTGAGAAGTTCTTTGAAGGTGCACGTTTGTATAAATCAAATGCGTTTACATCTCCTACCCAGAAATCATCATGAGAAGTTGTGCCGCTACCATCATCGTACAGTTGTGTAAAGTCTTCACCAGTGTAAAAGTCGTCTGCTACGTTTCTTTCAACTCCTGCTTCTTCAAGATAGAAAGAGCCAACTGAGTGGTCTAAGTCTAGTATCAAGTCACCTGTTTTGTGTAGACTAGGTATTGCATTTTCTAGTGTTGCATTACCAGCAGCAGAAGCATGGAAGAAGTACTCAGCGTTAAACGGGGCACCATCTAATACATGGTCTACTGTATAATCTGAGAATGATGGTACTCTAGGAGTGGTGTGTACCATCGCTTCTACATTAGGACCAGCGTTTGCAGGCGCGATAAATCTGTCTTGACCATGAAATCTTTCATCCCATCTTGTGGTACCAGCGTAGTGTATTGGGTTTGACACACTGTTAGCAGCAGCACCTTTAACTTGCAACCAATCACCTAGTCCTGTAATTCCGTCTCTATCGTACTTGGCTACCAGTGCACTTTCACATTCATAACTAACTACTAGGAAAGCCCTACCAAAAACACCTTGTGGATGTGTCATGAAGTCTGGTAATGTAGTGTCTGTGTATATCGGGGGCTTTGTGTGTATCGTATAAGGAGCAACGAAAGAATCGTGTCCTATATTGTAAGCAGCCTGATTGTCGTTATTTACTCTGAACCCAGTAGAACTATTGTATGGGTCGTTTATGTATGTCATTAGGTTTGCTACGTTAGCACCCATTCCATCTATTGGTGGTAACGCCTCAGGACTGTGAGGCATAGGAGCGACAACTGGTAGATGACCTAATGCCGTCATTGCTGATGATGCACTACCGTATGGTGAGAATCCTAACATTGGATGCCATGCTCCTAACCCAGCAGCATACCCTTCTGTGCCTACTTTCAGACTGTTTAGATAAGAATATCTTTCACCAGCCCAACCTACTGCACCTATGGGTCTAGTTCTATCTATTGCATCCACTAGACCTGAGAAGTGAGTTTGACACATATGGTCACGTGTTGCTGTATTCTCGTTGTTAAATCTATGAACTCCAGCCTTGGACCAAACCCATATTCTACCATTGCTGGGTGTAGCAAACTTGGAGTTGTTATTCCAAGTAACCTTACCCTCAAATTTCATCTGTCCAGTTATTCTATTAGGTGCTAAGTAGAACTTAACTTTCCAAGCACCGTCATTGTGTATTTCTCTAGCGTAGTATGGTGCGAAGCCTGATTCTGCTGTTCTAAGCCATCCACAGGCTGGTATCTGCTCAAGTGAGTCTTGTGTACTGCTGGTCATAGTGACTGTAATGTGATTAGCATTAGGAGACTCGTTAGTAGTATCTCCAGTTTGTTCAATTGCACTGAATGTAGAATCAATCCACCCATACCTGTCTTGTCTCATTGCATTACCCATAGAAGGCATATGGGTTCCACCCATGGACTTGAGAGCACCAGCACCGGGGAATGTGTTGATTGCTGAACCTAATACGGCGGAGAGTTCCTCACCATTTTGACATCTTGTTGCATCTACAATGATGTATTCCATATCAACATCAGCAGCAACTAAATCTCCTTCGCTTGCAGCGTATGCAAGCACCTTAGTGGTTATTGGTCCTGCCACTCTATATGCACTTGGGTGTAAAATTGTATCCGATGAACCACTACCCCATCGTTGTAAGATAGTGTCGCTCTTT
>Ga0209337_1003796_pt1 | contig 10587 bp, 3 predicted proteins | sample LinPmetageLP53_FD_184044 | JGI IMG/M metagenome (GOLD analysis project Ga0209337, IMG submission 184044) | Marine viral communities from the Pacific Ocean - LP-53 (SPAdes) (version 2) | ecosystem: Environmental > Aquatic > Marine > Oceanic | place: Pacific Ocean | collected 2010-02-08 | reverse complement strand
CTACACTGTATACCTGTGCAGCGTTAACTACCGGCATCGTCAAGTCTATATTGGTATCAGAAGACTCTGGTAACGCAGACACTGTTACCGTGACCCTAACTAATGCTGCTGGTGCAGTGTTTAGCTTATTTAAGGTTAAAGCCGTTGGTGCTAATGGTACAGTAGAACTACTGACCGCCCCGTTGATAGTACAGACAGGCGAGATAATAAAAGTAACCGCCGCTACTGCCAATAGACTGCACGTTGTAGCTAGCATACTTGAGATTACATAATGGCTGATGAGAACGTAGAAAAAGAAGACGAGTTAGATACTGAGACTGACACAAGTCTGCCAGTTAATGCTACGGAAGATGATTTTTGGGATTTTCTTGGTGAGGAAGACCCCTTTGCTTACGTGCCGCCTCTTATATCTGAAACTCAAGCGTATTTAGATTGGGAGTCTACAGCTTCGCGTGATCGTTTTTCTGACGAGTATTCACTACAGCGTTTTCCGGGCCAAGGGCCATATGGACTAGGTAACTTAACCTTACCTGAGTGGTTTCCTCCTGAGTATGCTACATACGCTAATTCTTTAGCTCCATACTACAACAGGCAGCAGATAAACCGAGCTTCTACTACACCTGACACTTCTTATGAAGCACTTGAGGGTGAAGACCTTTTAGCTCAAATAATGGGAGATTTGCAAGACCCTGTACCTATTATAGGTATAACACCTAACGATATCTTAACTAGCAACACTACAGCTAAAGAATTTTGGAATCCTGATTCACAGTCGTTTGTCCCTAACCCTAATTTTGATGTTGACACTGTACCCGACCAGTTTGATCAAGTAATCAATGACACATCTTTTTTGTACGACCCTACCAAAGTAACAACTTTGTCGAGAGAAAGTATTGCAGATCAAGAATGGTTTACTGCTGAAAAAGAAGAAGTGTTACGTAAGTATTTTGCTGATGTAAAGTCTATTTCTGCTGATTCGATAAGTTATTTGCAAGATGAAGGATCTATAGCTAAATCGCTTGTATGGTACGAAGTAAAAAACGCTCTAGCTGCTGGGGTAGACCCAGATGCAATATGGGCCAAATTAAAACCCATGTCAGAAAGACCCCATGATAGCTGGGCAAGAGGAGGAGAATCTTTAGAGTTTCAAACTATGACGGCTGAACACTCGCTGGCTAAGTTTGATGAGTTTACTAATAAACTCGCAGTGCTACGCGCTACCGACCCTGACATATACCAAGAGACTTATGCATACCTACCGCTTCAAGACAAGTTGCGATATTTAAATGACCTACAAAGTAAAGGGTCTTTAACAGAAGAAGAGTACGAAGGGTTGTACATACAAGAGGTTAACGCTCTGTATGACCCAGAAAAAACTCCTAACAACTATAGATTTGTAGAGTTAGAAGGGAAAGTGTACTTAGACACGTCTGGGTCACGAGAGTTAAATGTACAAAGAGATTTGTTTGAACATGACTTTTACCCCGACACGTCCGACCCACTTACTAAATATAACAGCTATACGTCTATGGGGCCAAGCGTCCGAGGAAAACAAACAGAAGATTTTGATAGTGATGCATGGGACTTTTTTGACCCTATTATGAACATAGTTACTATGTTTGTCCCCGTAGCGGGGCTTGCATACACAGCCGCTAAAGGACTGTCAGGCGAGACCTTACACACGTCTGATTGGCTACGTGCTGCCCCCGGAATGATTGAGGGTATAAATTATAGTCTTGACCTAATGAATTTAGACTTAGCTATACCTACAGATTTAGCAGGAGCAACGGGAATTCGCGCAGCAAATTTACCCGTTAACCCTACTTTTTCAATAGGTAGTGGTGGTCTCGCTGAACTAACACGAGAAGATGGCGGGCCTCTAGATATTTCTGATCTTATTGAGATTGGAACTGTTTTATCTGCTCCTAATCCTTCGACTATATATAACCCTGATGGTACAGAAAGAACAGGTGCATACGGACAAAAGTTATCTAGACGAGATAAAGAACTGTTAGAGCAGGGCGTTATTTTAAACATGACGCAACAGATGACCGAAGCTGGTGTACCTATACCGGAGGGTGCATTTGATGTAGACCCTAGTACGGGGATGTTTATAAACATAAACGGCGAGCCTGTAGGATTTCAAGAGGTATATAAAGCCGCACTAGATTTATTTAGAGAAGAAAAACCTGAAGAGTTTGCTGTATCAGTTGTTGAAGCTAGTGAAAATGAAACTACAGCACAGTCTTTAAGTCAAATTTTAGGAGCGACTACTTATAATTTAGCTAAAACTTTAGTAGACGACTCTAAAATAGAAAAAATGTTTGGGGGAGAGGACAGCCGCGCTCAACAAGTTATAGCTACAGTATTAGCAGGGGGAGGAGCAGTAGCTTACAATTTAAACGGGGCTATAATGTATGCCGATGAATACCCTGACAATACTGAAATAGCAAAGTTTGCACGTAATGTTTTAGCTCTATCAGATGCTAATAATGTAACTTCTGTAAAAGACCAACTAGACGATTTAGAAAAACTTAATAAAGATTTTGAATCTGAAGTATATATGGAGGTTCCTACTAAAGCGCAGTTGCGGGATTCCGCTAAATACAAAGTAGAACTAGAGACAAACGGGCTTGAAGCCGCAGAAAAATACGTTCTTGACAGAATTAGTAATGTTGAAGGGTTAAACGGCGCGATTAACGGAACTCGTAAATTTTTTAAAGGGTTTGCAACAGCCCCTTATGCTGTAACAACAGAAATAGGTAGTGAGTTAGTAGAAGAAATACCAAGCATAGCGGCATCACTTCTTGGAAAAACAGTTATAGGGGCAGCGTTAAAGAAAGGAGCAGCGTTTGCTAAGAATGTAGATGTTAAAGACCTTAAAAATGACGTTTTAGAAGCTATAAACAAATCTGAAAATCTTTCAGCGTTGTCTATTAACTTTGTAAATGACATTGTAGAAGCTGTAGGAGGCTCTTCAGCAGAGGGGTTTGATTCTGCTATGGCTACTCTAAGAAAAGTGCAAACTGAGGAGATAGTTGAGTCTGACGAATTTAAAAATTACGCAGAAGATTTAAGCGGTAAAGTTAGAGCGGGGGTGCTTACAGAAGCTCAATACAGTACTGGAGTACAAGATTATATAAAGGGTGTACTTTTAGAAAATGACCCTGTAAATAGAGAGATAGCAGCAAAAATTGGCGCTGATACAGGTATGGCTGGCGGGGCTTTGATGTTAATTGGGCAAGCAGTATTGGGGAATGCTGTAGATGTACAAATACTTACAAAGGCTTTTGGTAAAAATGCTGATGTTGTAAAAAATATGGGCCAAAACTTTGTAGATCAAGCTAAAAAATGGGCAAAAGAAACCGGAAAAAATATTTCTGGAGGGGCAAACGCCGTATATAAAGAATTTCTTGGTGAGTTTGGTGAAGAAGGTGGCACATCTGCAATTAAAAATTCAAGGTTGCAGCAAATAGATCCTACTATAAACGTAACTGAAGAATCTGTAGGTGATGGGTGGTGGGGAGGTATTACAGGTTTAGGCGTATCTACAACGCTACTAACTCAAAATTATATTTCAGACACACTAAAAAACGCAGGGCTTAGTACAACTGGGAGTGCTAGAAATGGCACCAGTTTTCTTCTTGGTGCGGGAACAACAGGCGCAAAGAACTTAGCAGAAGGTGTAAAAAATTATGCTCCTGTAGTAGGAGACTTTGCTGCAAGGGTATTAGCCAATAGCAATCCGCAATTTAATAGTGCATTAGCTCTTAATCCTGACGGCACTTCAAAATTATCTGAACAAGGCATTAAAGACGTATTTGCTTCAGCAGGGTTAACACCCGAAAACTCTCCTAGTTCTTACGCTACATTAATGAACTATGCTTACGATGGTAATTACGTATCTCCTACAGAAGCTAGCCAAGCATTCTACGAATCTGGTTACGCTCCAAGTCAAGAAGAGATAGACAACTACATAGGCAGTACTGAAGGTAGAGACTTTACTGATGAAAGCCTTGGAAGTGTTATAGATGCATATGTAGACCCACGACAGTTAACCTCTAATGAAGTAATAGAATGGGCTACATCTACTGGAATTGAGTTAACAGATGACCAAGTTGCAGAATTAGCCATACAGTACCCTGACTATTTTGACACCAGCAGCCAAAGGTTACTTAATTTATTGGGAGATGGCAGAACAGTAACAGATGTTAACGGGAATAGTATACCTGACAAATTTGAAGTTGATCTTGATGATACTGATGATGTAGCTCCTTTAGATACTGATGGTGATGGGATTGTTGATGATGTCGATGCGTTTCCCAATGATGCCTCAGAAAGTGTAGATACAGACGGTGATGGGCTTGGTGATAACAGCGATGCGTTCCCTAATAATGCTCAAGGAGATGATGGGTTAACTAGTATTGTTCAAGATGGGGTAACTAACGTATATAACATTACTGGAACACTTGTTTCTAGTGTAGATGGTGAAGGTAATACTACTACGTATAACGATAACGGCTCTTCAGAAATTAAAAATTCAAACGGTCAAATTACTAGTACTACAGATACAGAAGGTACTACAACCACTTACCAATACGGCGATGACGGTTCTTACTCAACCACAAACTCTAGCACTGGAGTAGAGACTAACTACGACTCAGACGGAAATGTAATTCTTCCTAATAATAATAATAATGAAACTAATTCATCAACAGTTACTGGGGATGACGGTAGTACTGTTACTACAACTACTGGGGATGACGGTAGTACAACTGTAGTTACTGACGATGGTAAAGGCACTGTAACCACTGTTGTAACTGATACTGATGGAGTAGTAACTACTAATAGCACAACTACTAACACTGGCGATGGCAATACAACTACCACCAATAACATAGACAACAGCAGTACCACCAATAACATAGACAACAGCAGTACCACCAATAACATAGATAACAGTGTCAATACTGTAATTAATAATTATGGTTTAAGTGCAGACAGCCTAGCAGACGTAGAGCAAGGAATTGAAGACTTAATAGCAGCAGGGCTAACCCGCGACCAAGCTATAAAAGGCATTGCTACACAATTAGGTACTACAGAAAGTAATATTCTTGAGGCTATAGATACCCAAACAAGTACTATTACCGATGCTATTGATACCTCGCAAGAGGTTGTTACTGATGCTATTGATACCTCACAAGACGTTGTTACTGGTGCTATTGGCGACCAAACAACTACGCTTCAGACAGATATAGGTAATTCTACTAATGCTATTCTAGAACGGTCTAATGAAATTGAGGCTGCTGGTATAGCGCGAGATCAAGCTCTTAATACAGCTATTAACGAAGTATCTACACAGCTAGGCACTACTAGAACAGAACTGTTAAATCGTATTGGGGAAACAGAACAAACCTTGCTTACTAGGCTTGGAGAAGTAGAAAGCGCTGTTATTCAGGGACAGGAGCAACTAAGCCAAGAAATACAAACTGTTGCTGACTATGTAGGTAAAGATGTAGGACAGGTAACACAAGCAGACGTAGACTTTGTTGCTGACATATTAGCTCAACAAGAGCTACTTACTGAACCTACAACTTTTGTTCCAACTGATCAACAACTACAGTATGATGTAAATAACGATGGTGTGATTGACATAAACGATCAGACCATGTTAGAACAAGCGCAAGCTGGACAGGATATAGAGTTTGCACGTATGTTTAACCCAACAGGGTTATACGAAGTAAACCAACAGACGCAACAAGACATACAAACAGCGCAAGATTTAAATACGCAACAGAATTTAAATATACAACAACAAATAGAATCTACTAGGCAACGAAATAACGAAGAAGAGTTACTTAGAGATATCTTAGGGTCTTCAGATTTAACTGGGGGTAAAGCTAGTACTCAACAAATGGGTACAGCAAATATAAACTACTTGTATGACATTGGTGGAGATAGCGTATTTGCCCCTAATGCGAGAACAAATTTATTTAGCCCTTATGGGGCTAGCAATGTAGTGCCAGCTATACAACCACAAGCACGGCAAATAAGACAACAACCAAGAGCCGCAGCGCAGGGTGGACTATTAAGTAGGAATAACGAATTGCTAAGACTATTAGGAGAAGACTGATGGGATGGTGGGAAGGTTTTAAAAATGCCGGTACTCAGGCTTATAATACTGTTACCAGCACTCAAGGAGGCCAAGCAATTGGAGATGCTCTTATAGGAGTGGGGTCGGGATTGATAGCAAAAGAGTTAGGACTATCTCAACCTAATATACCTAATGTAGGCTATCAAGGAGGTATACCGTCTTACGAAGTTGTGCGAGATCGTGTACCTACTGACCCTAATCGGCGTAGAGGTGGAGAGAATCAAAGGTACTTTACCGATACTCAGTATGCAGAAAAACCGGGGGGTTTTAAAGAAACAACGCCTCCTAGCATTGCAGAAGCACAAGCAAGGGCTGCTACACAACGCGCTCAACTACAACAGCGTAATATGGTTCCTCAAGCTATGGCTATGGGTGGTATTGCTAATGTTAATCAAGCCTATTATTTAGGTGGTTCTACTGATGGTATGGCTGATCTAGTACCTGCAACTATTGACGGTACACAAGAAGCACGTTTAAGTGATGGCGAGTTTGTTATACCCGCTGATGTAGTAAGCCATCTTGGTAACGGTAACTCTGATGCTGGAGCAAAACAATTACATGGCATGATGGATACTGTACGTAAAGCACGTACTGGTAGAGAAGAACAAGGTATACAGATTGACCCTAACAAGTTTATGCCTAAGATGGCACAGGGTGGCATTATGAACCTGCAAGGTGGTGGGTCTGTCTACCAAAATGCTGTACCTAAAACTAATTTTAACGTTGCTGGTCAAGTAGTAGCAACGGACACAGATATTAACAGTACTGCTACAACTGCTAATATGGGCAACACAGGAGCGAATAATCCTGAAAATCAAATCGCCGGTTCAGAGTCTTCGCTATCTAATTACGTAGGGCCATACGTAACAGACATGCTAGGCAAGGGGGCTGCTTTAGCGGAGACACCCTACCAAGAGTTTCAAGGGCCACTTACTGCTGGAATATCTGACTTACAACAACAGTCGTTTACAGGTATTGGTAATTTACAAACTCCTACAAACATGGGTGTTAATAGGTTTGATGCCACCGCTGCTCAACAGTACATGAACCCCTATTTGATGGCTTCTATTAATCCGCAGATAGATCAAGCTCGTCGCCAAGCAGAAATACAACGTGTCGCTGATGCAGGTAGGTTAACTAAAGCAGGTGCTTTTGGAGGCTCACGACAAGCGGTTATGGAAGCAGAAGGTAATCGTGCATTGGGGGATCGTATAGCTGGTATAACTGGACAAGGTTACGCTTCTGCATACGACAGGGGGTTAGCGCAATTTAATCAAGAACAAGCCGCTCGTAATAAGTTTGGGTTTGAAGTTCTTGGTGGACAAGCTACGGCAGGTGACAGGCAACGTACTATAGAACAACAAGGCATTAGTGCCGACATATCTCAGTTTGAAGAAGAAAGAGATTTTCCTTACAAGCAAGTGCAATACCAACAATCATTGCTACAAGGATTACCGCTAGAAGCTCAGTCAGTGTCTTACTCTACTCCTAGCACGTTGTCTCAATTAGCTAGTGGAGATAACGCGATTAGTACTCTATTTAACAGGTATGGACTTGGTAGTTTATTTGGTGGTAGTAGTGATGGAGAGGAATCGTAATGGCTTTTGAACAGAATGGGATAGGTAGTATTGTAGAAAAAAAAGTTAATGCTTATCGTAATAACCCACAGGCGTTAGAAAAACGATATCAACAAAACGAACAGTTGATAGACCTGCTTGCCCTACAAAAACTTAAAAATGAAAAGGTTGCTACGGCCAACCAGATAGCGTTATCACTAGAGAATAACCCCAACACCCGTAAAGAGCAGCTTGAACAAGAAGTCTTGGCTTTGACTAAGAATGAGATGGCGCAACAGGCTACTGGTATCTTAGGTCAACAACAAAAACAACAACAAAAAAATATACAACGTGTTGCTAAAGGGCAAGGTATACCTGCGGCCCAACCCCCTCAAAGGGCTGCTCAAGGCGGTATTATGGGATACGCGCATGGTGGCGAGCATGACAGTGAAGATGTTGACGAAGGAGGAATGATAGACTTTGTTACAGAAAATGCGGCTGAACTAGTTGCTGCGGGAATCTTTGGCGCAGATCAATTAAACGAAGCAAGAAAAAAAGGGGGTTTAGGTAATCTTGCAATATCAGCAATAGATAAACTTAAAAAACTTCCCGGCAGAGCCGGTAAAATAGGAGACATTGCGGCAAAAGCAGCGCAAATGTTTACTAGGAAAAAGCCACCTATACGAGGGCCAAGTACCTCATTAACAACGCAAGCAGATGCAGGTAAGCAAGGTATTCTTAGTATGCCGGGTAAACTAATATCGGGTGGAAGGGAAGTTAGTCCTTCAAGGGTAGCAGCGGGAGCAGGAGTAGGGTTAGCGGGTGCAGCGGCAGTAGACGCTTTAACAGACGACGAAGGTACATTGACAGCCCCTATAAAGGTAAAGAGTGCAGATCCAGTTAAGGATAAAAAGCCCTCTCCTGTTGATCCTTTAGAAGAACGAAGACTAGAGATCCAAAGACAAAAACAAGAACTTATTAAGCAAGGCGAGACTTTTGATCCTACCGAAGGTATAACTGGTACTGCAATTTCTGATAGAAACGAAGCGTCTGGGATAAATGCAATTTTAAAAAATCAAATAAATCAAGATCCTATGGCTTTAGCTAATCAAGAACGAGATGACTTCTACAAAGATTCAGATCGTACAGGTATAGCTAGCACTCTACAACGCAGGATAGATGATATAGAGGCATACGATGCTAAGAGATATGACCCTGCTAGGGTAGAGAAAGAAGCTGCAAAAAGAGCTTATGAAGCTATGGGTGTAGCTGGTGCGGGTTCAGCCGGAATAAATGCGGCTAGAAATAGCTATATGGATAGCGCAGAAAATGCTCAACGTAACAGTCTTGTTCAATACTTTAACTTGGAGCAAGCTAAGATAGGTAGAGACTTAGAGATTGTAAACAAGGGCAATGAACTTAAAGCTAAGATATGGGGAACTCTTGCTACTGAACGATCAAACGCTATGAGTATAGTATCTAGTGTTAATGTAGCAGATGTGCAAAATGCAACAGCACAAGCTAGTGAAGCTCGGCAAGCTAATGACGCTAAAATAGATAGGCAGTTAACTTCTCTTAGAGATGATAGTGCTGATAGACGCGCTGAAATAATGGCTAGTATTGAGAATAGAAAGATAGATGTAAATTTATACAGAGATTTAATGGCATTAGAAGCAGAAGTAAAAGCCGCTTTACGTACGGATGCGAGATTTTTGAGGGGGCAAGCGGCAATGGATAAACGTGCGGCAGATCCAGATGCAAAGTTAACTCCGGAAGAACAAAATGACGCTATGTATTCCGTAGTTCAACTTGAAGAAGCCAAAGTCAAAGCTATGCTTACTAAGGTTGAAGATGCGTTAAGTGGAGGGATTTTGAGAGAAGCTGAAGAAAATCAAGATGAAGTTACGGATGATGATGGAGATATAGCAACGGCAGTTGCAGCCATGCAAGCAGCGGCAGGTAGTTAAATAATATATGGCTACAGTAGCGGAATTAAAAAAAGCTATTTCTTTTTACGCTCGTTCTGGAGAAACAGATAAAGCGTATAAGCTACAAGAGAAACTTATTGCTCACCAAAGAGCGCAAGCCGTTAGTATGTTTGGAGAACCTGCTTCAGATGCGGGTATACTTGAAAACATAGGTAAGGGTCTTGGTAGCGGCGTTACAGGGTTTCTTGAAACTAGTGCGCTTGGTGCAGCTACTCTTCTTGAAGAAGAAAACGAACTTGTAGCCCGTAAAAAAATTAAAGACTTTTTTGATATAGAAGCCCTAAAGGGGGCCGATGAGGAATCTTTAGCGTTTCAAATCCCTTCTGCTATTGGATCTATAGCAGCTCTTGCCCCCACTGCTCTTGTTGGTGGAGTTCCTCTTGCCGGTGTTTTAGCTGCTAGCGCTGGTGCTGGCGAGGCAAGTGAACGCGCTCGTGGTTTTGGGGCAAGTGAAGAAGATCGCGGTATTGCTTCTTTAAAAGGTATTGCTGTAGGTGCTACAGAAATATTACCTCTTGGTAGGTTATTTAAGAACTTACAGATTCCCGCAGTACAAAAAGTACTAGACAAACTTGGCCCTAAATCTATAGAAGGTATAAAAAGTAGAATACAAAGCGCAGCGGGGACAACAGCAGTAGAAGGCGCACAGGAAGGTGCAGCCGCTATACTTCAGAATCTTGTAGAACAGGGGTACAACCCAGAAAGAGAACTTGTAGATGCTGGGGTATTTGAAGAAGCAGCTATAGGCGGTACTGCTGGTGGTATATTCCAAGCACTTGTAGACGTGCTTTCTGGTAAGCGTAAGCCTAGAACTACTGACACCGAAAGCTCCGAACCTAGTGAAGTAGTTACCACAGAAGGACTCGGTGCTACTGGTGTAGTTACAGAG
>Ga0209337_1003795_pt1 | contig 10587 bp, 20 predicted proteins | sample LinPmetageLP53_FD_184044 | JGI IMG/M metagenome (GOLD analysis project Ga0209337, IMG submission 184044) | Marine viral communities from the Pacific Ocean - LP-53 (SPAdes) (version 2) | ecosystem: Environmental > Aquatic > Marine > Oceanic | place: Pacific Ocean | collected 2010-02-08 | reverse complement strand
CTTTAGTAGCAATATACGGGTTTCTTTCATGTATATTCTCGCTCTCTCGGTTATGGCTCGGCGAGTGATGTTATTCCACAAAGCACCACATTCAATACAACTAATAACTGTTGATTTGTGTTCTTCTATATCTGAATCTTCAACAAGATGTTCTTCAACCATTTCCGAAGCACAATTGAAACAATTATCCATGCCCTCATCAATGTTATTCTCAACATACAGATATTTCATATCATCACTCATTCCGTTCCTCTCCATTCTCTATATGTAATAGTATAATTAATTGTTATATCATATGTAAAATCCGAGAAGTATAATTCTACTGAACCGATTGATGGAGCGTAGCCATTAGACCAAACTGTGTTTCCTTGAGAAACATAACCTCCAACTTCAAAGGTATAGTTATGGAAAGATACAGTATTATTATCCACTGTAAAACTTAGATGTGTTGCGGTATAATTACAACTGATTACTTCTAACCATGTTGTTGAATTACCCAACATAATTACAGGAGTAGTTGAATTGTTGTCTCCAACTAATACAGTAAATGAACCTTCTAATGTAGAAGAGTTAGGAATAACTCTATCGTCATCTGACGGAGGGTCGGGAATAATTTCACCCGCGCATCCTGATAACATTACTGCTACCAAAAATACTAATCCAAATTCTTTCAATGTTGCTTGTCTGCTATTTTCCATATTCATTTAAACGCACCTAATCCTTGAACTTCTAGTTTCTTTTCCTTTGCTAAGTCTTTTTCATGTTGAACTAACATCATAATTTCAAAGGCTCTAGATAATTTCTTATCGTCATTAGTTAACATAACTAAGTCTCCTTCACTATTTTCGTGAAGACATTCGTCTAATAACCTTCTCATGTAACATACTAAATCTAATAGTTCCTTGTTATCTTTAACTAGAGACTTTACTGCCTTTGCAACGTTACTTGAAAATTCAACTAATTCTTTATTCTTCATTTATTCATCACCATCCATTGAAGGTTCTATATCATCAAAAACTGTTTGTTGTAATAAACCATAGAAAACTTTCTTTGCTGAGAAAACTCCCTCTTCGTATTGGGCATTGTTCATGTTAACAGCAAGGTATTGATTATCTCCAAGCACTACTGCACTCTTCATCATAGGTTTCCATGTATTAACAGTTTTCCAATCAGTGCTACTTAGATATGCTTCGCCGAAGGGATGTGTATGAATCCAACTCTTAATTGGTATTCTCATGGGCGCACCATTTACTAATTCATCTTCGTGTCCTTGAAAGGATACAAAAGCGGGTGTGCCGCTACTGATATACAAATCATCCTTGTCATCTATTACTACTTGGACTTCCATGCCTTCTAATACTTCATCAGACATTTTCCAAATAGCAGATAAAAACATTTCTGTATCTGCACATGGTCTAATAAAATTAACACCACCTTCACTATTAGACATATCTCGGTAGACACTTCTAATGTGTTCTTTCCAATCAAAATCCTTCATTGCTTTTTCATTTTCTTCATTATTTATTTCTTCTTTTATTTCTTCTTTCATTTATATTCCTCCCATTTGTTCTACTATGGAATCCTGTGAGTTTTCAAACTCATGGTATGCTCTATGTCCGGCTATGAAACCGCCCGCGTGTCTTTTAGTTCCTAGAAATTCTTCTAGGCAAGCGGGACATACTACTTTCACTACCTCTGCTTGTATGTAAAAACCATCTGTCGAAATAACATTCATTATATTCCCCACGTCTTCTTCTACTAAATCATCTATTTCAGAATCCTCTTCACTACTCAAACATTCACCACCATTTTATCTGTTACATCACTGTTATCGTTAAACCAACGTTGAATCCATTGGGTTGCAATACCTGCAATGGCAATGTGCATACTACTAATATCTTTAGCAGAACCATTCCAATCTCCGCCTTGACAACTGAATGACCCTTCCGCGCCGACAAGTAAATCCGGTATTAATATAGGATTAACTTTGTAAGAAATTAACACTCCATTCCTACCTTGCGCTCTAAGGTCTAACCACTTTACCGGACTATCTTCACCGTGTCCTGTTTTGTATAGAAGTCTTCTAGCCGCTAAGTTATCTACACAACAAATTACTAAATCATATTTCTTTTCAGTTAACTGTTTAGCAGTAAGAACTTGGTGTTCTCTTTTGTCTGTTATTGCAGGTTGTATTCCAATCTTGTTTCCTAATACTCTAACTTTAGATTTACCTATATCCTCAACATTAAAGTTCTGATAAGATAAATTCTTTTCTTCTACTTTATCATCATCGTAAATTGTAATGTCATACAACGCCTGTCTTTCTTCACTAATTCTTTCTAGGAAAGATGTTAGGTAACTACCTATTCCACCTGCTCCAATTATCAATAATTTTCTTTGTTTTAATTTCTTTGTTTTCATTCTAATTCCTCCTTTAATTCTATTACAGATAAATTATGTTCATGTTTAGTTTCCCATAGGGTAGTAAACACTAACAGTTCTTTATCATCTGCTTCTGCTGTAAATATAGTGCCACTTTGCATATGTATATCTAATTCATACTTAGCCTTAGACAATACTCCTTTTTTAGCCACCTCTCTTATAGAGAAAGCAGTGCAATAATTTACATCTATTGTTGTTCTTCCGCTTGCTGTTTTCATTGTTATTTTTCTTCTTATCATTTTATCTTACTCCATCTATTATATTATCAATAGTATATAGTTTAATTTTGTCTATATCTAATTTTAGATTAGAACAAATTCTCTTTCTCTTATCTCTTAATGTTACTTCACTAAACCCACCACATTCGGACAGTGCGGCAGTAGTGATACTTTGTGAGTTATGAATCTGTGATACTACCCACATTGACGCTATTATATCGCTTTTAGTTAAGGTTTCATCGAACAAATCATAGCATCCTTTAACGTATTCAGCAAACCTATAACAATCTCGTCTTAAGTCTCCTTGAATATCTTCAAAGGTGCTTCTGTTGTTTCTGAATATTTTATATCCTTCGGGTGTGTTAATATGGGTCTTGTTAAATCTTCTAACTGTAACTTGTTGTCTAACACGAATACGTTCTATTGTTTCCGTTATTATATTATCTATATTTGTGAAGTCGAAATCAGTGCTACCGAATTTCTTCTTCGCTCTCTTAGATGTTCTTACTATATTCTTGACAGGTATTTTAGTTTGTTTTGAAAATTCTTTCAAAGAAACAGAAAACCCTTTATCCTTTAGAATATAGTAAACTATTCCGGCGGCCACATTTTCTAGAGGTAAACTTCTAACCAAATGTTCTTCTTTCATGGTTATGAATTTTTTAGTTGCTTCTTGCAGTAAGTCTTTACCATTATAATATGATAAGAATATACTAGCGGAAAGCCTAAACTTTCTAGACGAGGAATCGTAGGTAGTTCTTTTCTGTTGCTCGAATAATGAAAATGACCGTTTGTCGCTAACATCCGACCTCACTATCATTGAACCTAAACCATTGAAGTCAGCGTCTAATACTATACTACCACTGTTATTTAATCTCACCTTGCTTTCCTCAAAGATATTTACTGATAATATTAACCCACAATCAGCACAAATAGTTTCACCCATTCTTTCATCGAAGGTTGTAGTAATAGAATTACATTCTGAACATTTCATTTCATCACCACTATTCTACAACACTCGCCGTCTTCAACCCGAAGGTCTCCTAATTCTTTTTTACATTTATTACATATTTTCATTTACTTATTCTCCTTTAATGATTTCTTGTGTAAATATTCATCACACTTTCTTTGACTCCAATGGTTTAATTTAGACCTATCTAATCTAGCCATAACTTTACTTCCATCTCTTAATTGAGGGGTTATTAGTGGTTTAATTGTGTATAGATGATGTGCCGCTACATCTTCGTTTACCAATGCTAACGCCCTCGCTGTTAGTTGGTCTCCGATACTAGCACCCTTAGAAACATTGTCAATACAAATTGAACCTGAAAGTTTCATTCCATGCCAGTTGCCTTTCTCTTGACTAAATCCTACTACTTGATGAGTACTTACATCTTGATTTCCTCTTTTCATACCGTTTCCTGTATAGACAACTACCCAATCACAATACTTACCATGAACAAACAATGCTTTGTTCTTAGGATTTTTAAACTGAACAAAATCAATTTCCGGTGTTTCCGCCGCAATATCGAACAGTAATTTGGTCGCTCTATCTTCAACAATATCAGAAGTTCTATGTTGCAATAACCACTGTGTCATTTTCTCTAATTCAGTTGCACTTGGTTTGCTACCCATTGTTTGTTCCCAAAGGAACTCGTTAGTAACACCAACATTCCATTTCTTACTTCGCTTCTTACCGAACTTAAAGTAATCAATGAAAGTGCTTAATTCTTTAGTAGAAAGAACACCCCAAATACTATCAGATATTTCTAATACACATTCAGTATCGCTGATTAATTTGGTATTGATAACAACTTCTGTTTCTCTTAACTGATGATGGAAATGGTAAGGTGTTCTGTTTTCCAAAGCATACAAAACATTGTGCGGGAAAGTAGTTACTTTCAAAGTATATATTTTCAGTTGCCTTGAACATTTTGTTAATGCGGCTCTTAGAATAATTTTACTAATCGCCTTAACTACATCTGCTTTGTTTCTAGGTAGGCCATTAATGTAATATCTTTTATTTGTTCTACCATAGAATATTTTAGTTTGTCCGTTGTAATATTTGAAAGATATAGTATTCATAAAATTCTCTTTTTTATCATCATAGAGTTTATGTGGAAAAAGAACTTCTTCAACTTTCTTACTGAGAGAATCTAGAACAGGGTCAACACCAACTATTGATGTATCCATGTGGGTTCTTCTACAAGTAACAATTCTTTCTCCGAATGAATTTAGATTTTTTGTTTTATAATAATAAATCTTGTCTGCATTACGCAAATGTCTATATGACTCTAGACCCATTTTTTTAGCAATTAACTCACTCTTAGGCCGGTTTACATTTCTCTCGAACAGAGAGCGAAATATTTTCTTGTTTTTACTTTCAATTCTTAACAGTAGACTCGATGTTATTTGATTTCCACCATCACCTACTGTCGGTATTATATATTTTATTTTCATTTTTACTTTCTCCTTTAATTATTTTATTTATTTGAATCTGATTTTTTTCTTGATTACTATGAATTTTACAGTAATCACTATTTTTTCCTTTTATTAATTTACACTTTTCACCTAATCGTGTTATCCCATTACACCTTTCTTCGAGTGGAGGGTTTCTAACACAAGAAAAACACATATTTGTGGTTGTGTTTTTTCTAGAAGTGTGATTTCTTCTTCCTAATTTCTGTTTGCATATTCTGCATTTCATTTTTATCCCATCTTGTTTTTTAACGGGCTTCGCACCCGTTTGATAACATCTCCCGTTACTAGGAATACTTTACAGTAGTGAATACCATATAGTAATTACCGATAGATTTTATATCTATGGTAAGCAAGATTGTTTTGACAGAATTATTGGTTTCCGCCAACAATTGCTTGAACTAAGTTAACAGTTTCAACTTCATTCCAGTTTATGTCGTTAATAGATTCACGGCTAACCATGTCGTTATCAACATAAACCCAATGAGTTGGGTGTTCTGCTATCTGTTCAATCATTTCAGATGTCGTAACATCTAATTCTGTATGTCCTCTTTCGTTCATTATTCTCAATTTCATTTTTATTACTTCCTTTTTTTTTGGTTCAACTATGTTCAAGACTGTGTTGATTGTCTCGCTTCATTAAGCGTGTTCTCTAATGACGATACATAGGACTTTAAATCCCTTTTATCACCAAGGAGTTGTATTTGCATTGCTTCGTAAACTTCAACCTTCTGTCTGAATGCTTGGATTGTTCCTTCTAATCCTTTAGCATACTCTAGAAGACGGTTGAAATCTTCTTGCAATGTGTTTACAGGCGTTTGCTCCGCCACGTCTTCTGTTACTTCTTCAATTTTTTTACTTTTCTTTGCCACGTTTATTCCTCCGACTTACTCTCCAAGAGTATATCATTACGTCTCTGTAAGATATTAATAAGACTATCGCATTGTTTAGGTGAGGGTAATTCCAACCTTACAACCCGTCTTCTCATGTCTCTTAGAAATCTTCTTTCCCAACTATTTACTGCTTCACCCGTAGTGAATGGTCTGATACCAAAGACTTTACAGCCTTGTAGGAACTTTTGTTGGTCTAAATCATTATCATTTACTGTAACTAATTTCCTAGTGATATATGAATCAACATTACCTAAATGAATTATTCTATTCGAATCAATAGAGTCTATTCTATTAACAATAACCAAATATTTTTGCATATTGATTTTAAATAAAACTAAATCCTCCATAAGTTTATCATTTGGAGTTCCTCTTTTACTATCTCTTTGTCTTCTAGGGTTGTCAGGATGATTCCATCTCCAAACAATAGAAGCCATTTCATAGGTAGGAGTTCCATACAGACCGTTGCTACTCTTACGAATAAAGGTCTCAGGTCTGTAATCTTTAACAGATTCTTCCCAATAGGTTTTGCCTGTTTTCTTGACGTTAATTCTTAAATCTAGTTCTTTAATCTCATCAAAAGTATTAGTAAACTCTTCACCGTTTTCTTCCCACCAAGCATCTTTGATTAACGACTGCACTGCGTTTGTTTTCCAATCTTCAATCATCTTTTCAGTAATGTTTCTTCTGTCTATTTTCATCTTCTCTTCGATATGACGAAGAACCATCCAATTACCTATACAAGTTGAACCTACTATTTCTTTAATACCATTTTCAGTATTCTCTATTTCAAAATGATAAACAATATCATGCCCGCAAAGACAAGAGTTAGGATGTCCTGAAACATGGTCTCTTGTTGTTTTATTAGGAGATTGTCTCCAAACATTTCCTGTAATTTTCCATTCCTTCTTTGCTTCTTCATAATCGTCAGCATTAGATAATTCTAATATTTTACTAGTTATTCTGCCGTAAGTAACCATTATTCCATCCTCTCATTTTGACGTTGTTCTCTGAGGAAACCGTCTAGTAACATATCTATATTCTTATATAATGCTTCGGGCAATCCACCAATAGTTTTACGATTTAGTGATAACCAAATCAAATGGTTTTGATTTAATACAACTTTAACTTCATCGTCATCATTCATCGTTATTACTAACGGTGGCATCTCATTATCATTTACCATTCTAAATTCAACATTTCTTTCCATATTTATTCCTCTTCTTCTAATAATCTATTCCAATGATTGTTTAAATCGCGTGTGGAATAAACTCCACCTACATCTGCTAACCAAAACACATTACCTGTATCGGTAGTTGTGCTTTCTGAGATAGTGATTACATTGAAGTTATATTTATTTCTCCAAGTAATACCTCTCAAATCTTCAATACCATCAGGCATTGGGGCGTTCTTTCTTAATTCTTCATTTTCTCTTTTTCTTTTTTCTATACTCATTTTAATTCCTCCTTTTCTTTTCTTGTGTAAATCGTTATTCTCTTAAATGTATAATCCATATTTAATATTTTTACAATATGTCTTCTAAAATTATTCGTTAGAGGGTAATATTCCCTACCGATAACTTTTACTTGATACCATTTACCACCTAAAACAGACCAACCTATATGTCCTATCTCGTAGTTTTGACTTTCTCTCCATTTTTTCATTTCTATATTTTCCATTTTTATTCTTCCTTATACATATCAGTGTAGTCTTGCATTTCTTTAACTACTCCATCCATAGTTACACCTATTACTGTAAGTGCATCATCTAGAATTACTCTTCTCATCATGGATAGATGAGGGAGTTTTTCATAAGCCTCCACTAATTTATTGTAGTGGTGTTTCATTGCTTCTAGATTTTGTATTAATTCTTCGGTCATTCCTCTTCCCATAGTTCATCTTCTCCAAGAAGGGTTTTTTGTTCTTTGAATCTATTAATGACCTTTGTTAGATTCTTAGGACTTGTTGCTGTTATAAAATTCTGTCCTCCTTTGAGGAAAATAACTATTTTATATATATCTCCTGATTTAGTAGTAGGATAGATAAACTTAGTTAAGTCTTCTGAAGGTTTCAATTTACTCCAAGTAAATGCTTGAACATCATCTATACAGACAACGCCATTGGTAAATCTTGCATAGTGTTTTTTACTGAAATCTTCAACCATAATTGTCAACTCAATCACTCCGAGTAGGTTTAGGGTCAAAACATTTCTTACACTGGAAACCATTTTGGTTACTCCAAATCTTTCTAATTCTTCCACAAGTAATACATTCTTCCACTATTATATTCATTTCTTATTCCTCCTTACATTTTCATTTATCATTTCTTTAATTGTGAGACCATAGTCCATATGACCTTCGGGCAGTGATGATAGTCTACTACCTTGAAGGTTTCTCAATATAGAAATTATATTGGAAGCCGCTTTATTAAAGCGTTTTTCCGCTACATTATCTCCTTCGGGAATACCTTTTTCTCTAACCTTGTGAATGGAAACAATAAAGTTTTCATTGTTAGGGTTGTGTAATATTGCTCTTATTATTTCATATTCTGCGTGTTTAACACTCTTAAATCGCATCTCTAATCCTCCAACCCAAAAAAAAGTAGGGAAGAGTAAGTTAAGACTTTACTCAACTTACTCAACCCCCTCTTCGTCAATACCATGTTTATCAAAGAAATCTAGTGAATCAATATATTCAACATAATCTTTCATATTACAAGGTAAGCAAGGTTCGGCTACAATACCTCCTTCGGGGAGTTGTATTGCAACCAAACCTGTATCATTACATTCTTCGCACTTAACCAATTCTTTCACCTACATAATTCAAAGTTTTCTTTGCTCTTGTGATTGCCACATAACATAGATTTCTTTCTTGCTGTCTATCTGCATCAGTCTTAGCCATAGGATGAGGCATAAGTTGAGGCTCTAAAATCCAAATGTTATCTTTTTCTAATCCCTTCGCTTTGTGAATAGTAGCAAAGATAACGCCACGTTTCTTTCCATCACCAAAGATTGCTTTGATGTTATCGAGAATACCTTGAACAGTATTTGCATTTCTAGTAAGATAAGTAATACATTGTCTCTTGTCATCAAGAGATTGAACGAATCTTTCTTTGTCTGCTTTTCTGAATACATCCATTTGGTATTCAATATGTTTGTTGAGTAGGGGTAGGAAATCTGATACTAACATATCATTATTCTTAGTTACCTTACCAACTAACAATTGTAAACTATAACCAATGTCTCTACCTAAAACATAGGCAGGGATTCCTTCTGCAATCAGTTGAAAGCAGTTTTGAATTAGTGGAGCGTTTGTTCTACAAAGAACCATGTCTCCAACTTTAGGCTCGAAATCTACATCAACTCTAACTGCTCCGTCTTCTGCATCTTCTCTACATGAATAATCACTAAAGAAACGATTCGCTTCTGCAACTACTGTCTTAGGACATCTCCAAGTAATGCTAAGAGTAAACTCTTTGACACCTCTAGGAGATTGTGTTAATGTGTCTTGGAATAATTTCATTGATGCTGAATCAGCACCTCTGAATCCATAGATTGCTTGCTTTGGGTCTCCAACTACAATCATTCGTCCACCATTACAGGTCTTCAAAATTAATTGTCTTTGGACTTCATTGAAATCTTGTGCTTCATCAACAAAGACTACATCATAATGTTTGACATTCATATCTAATTCAACAGGTAGCCAAATCATATCATCGAAGTCAACTACTGATAAATCCATACAATTGTTCTTAATTGTAGGTAAGTATTTCAAAGCATTATTCATTTCTAATACACCATCAAATTCGATGTTGTATTCTTGCATGATTGAGATAATTGATTCTCGGTCATCCCACTCTACCATTGATGATTTAATCAGACTAACTAATTTAACTAGTTGAGACTTAGATTTATATTTCTTACCAAGTAAGTTATCTAAAATCTTGTAGGTTTTCTTGTTGTCAATTTTACAATCTCTACGTTCTGATTTAATTGCAGATAGTCCTAAACTGTGAAACGTTTTTGCTTCACAATCATCAGGTAATTGGTTTGCTAATTCTGTTGCGATTGCTTTGTTAAATGCTAAGAAGCATTTGCTACCAACAACGTGTTCAGCACCATTTACAATTGTAAATGTTTTACCTGTACCTGCACCTGCATAGACCATCATGTGAGAATCACCGTAAGTCATTTCTTTCCATATTTCTTCTTGTTCGTTTGTTCCTTTTATTTTCATTTTTATTTCCTCTTTTTTTTATTGTTGTTTGGGAATGTGATAGTTAGGAAAATTGGAGTCGCACCACACGACTAGATAGGAGTGTCCAATTTATTATTATCTAAAACCTAACTCAGTTATATCAGAGACACCAATTACGCATACGACTGCAATGGAACGGGAATGAAAGTATTGCCGCATTCTCCCGTCTGATATTTCGAGTGTGAAGGGACATACTACTATGGCTAAACAGTAGTATGCCCCAAAGTCGGGTATGCCCCGAAAGTGTTTTGTTTTGAATATGAAAGGGGAAAGAAAAAACGTGCTATGCCGCTTTACGCGAAGG